>Ga0209943_1002112_pt1 | contig 11235 bp, 7 predicted proteins | sample SalPonR1_B_D2_MG_FD_185698 | JGI IMG/M metagenome (GOLD analysis project Ga0209943, IMG submission 185698) | Salt pond soil microbial communities from South San Francisco under conditions of wetland restoration - Salt Pond MetaG R1_B_D2_MG... ... | reverse complement strand
CCTGACGCGGGAATAGCTCAGTTGGTAGAGCACAACCTTGCCAAGGTTGGGGTCGCGAGTTCGAGTCTCGTTTCCCGCTCCAGATTTCAATGACTTGTAAAAAAAGGGGCCCCCGCCATCGGCCGGGGCCCTTTTTCTTTGCTATTGCCGATCCACGAGATTCAGCCCCCGGGGATCGCCGCGCCTAGGCGGGCGCGACCTGGCAAAGGGTGGCCTTGGTCTCCTGCATCTGCGTCACCGAGTCGTAGCCATAGGTGGTGGCCGTATTGCAGGCTTCGCCGCGCACAAAGGGGGCAGTTCCCTCCGGGTAGTTCGCTTCCAGGTCCTTGCCCTGGAACCAGCCGCCGAAATGGAAGGGCGTCCAGACGACGCCTCGCCCGACCCGTTCGGTGACCATGGCCTTGACAAGGATTCGTCCGCCTTCCGGCCCTTCGAGCCAGACCTGCTGGTCGTCCTTGATATTGCGCTCCTTGGCGTCCTCCGGGTTGATCTCCACGAACATCTCCTGCTGGAGTTCCGCCAACAGGATGTTGGAGCGTGTCTCCTCGCCGCCGCCCTCGTACTCGACAAGACGGCCGCTGATGAACACCAGCGGATAGTCGACCGAGTAGTCCTTGGCCTGGATGGACGCGTAACGCGTCGGCAGGCGCCAGAAGGCCTTCCGGTCCTCGTAAGTCGGGAATTCTTTCACCAGGTCATATCGCGGGGTGTACAGGGGCTCGCGATGAACCGGCACGGGATCGGGGAAGTTCCAGACCACGCAACGGGCCTTGGCATTGCCGAAAGGCGCGCAACCGTGCGCTATGGCCACGCGCTGGATGCCTCCGGAGAGATCGGTCTTCCAGTTGCGACCCTCGGCCGCGCGTTTCTCGGCGTCGGACAGGTCGGTCCACCAGCCGAGCTGCTTGAGCATCTCCGAGGTGAATTCCGGGTAACCGTCTTCCAGTTCCGAACCCTTGCTCCAGGATTCCTCGGCCAGCAGTGTCTCGCCGTCGTGTTCCACGCCGAAACGGGCGCGGAAGGTCAGGCCGCCTTCGGCGACCGGCATGCTCGTGTCGTAGAGCACCGGCGTGCCCGGGTGTCGCTGACTGTCGTCGCCCCAGCACGGCCAGGGCAGTCCGTAGTATTCGCCGTCGACGGGGCCGCCCTGGGCCCTGAGCGTGGTCGGATGGAAGGTATGGCGGTGCTCGGCATGCGCCTTCAGTCTTTCCGGGCTCTGGCCGGTGTAGCCGATAGTCCAGGTGCCGCGGTTGATTTCCCGCAGCGTGTCCTCGGGGGAGGGCATGTCACCTTCCACCTCGATGTGCTTGAACATCGGTTCCGCAAAGCCGAGCTTGCCCGCCAGCAGGTAAAGAATGGCGGCATCCGGCTTCGATTCAAACATCGGTTCGATGGTCTTTTCACGCCACTGGAGAGACCGGTTGGATGCCGTGACTGAACCTGCCTGCTCGAACTGGGTGCAGGTCGGCAGGAGATAAGTATTGTTCTTGCGATCGCTCATCACCGCCATGTGCGTGGGATAGGGATCGGAAATGACCACCAGGTCCACCTTCTCCAGCGCTTTCTTCATTTCCACGCCGCGGGTCTGGCTGTTCACAGCGTGTCCCTGGAAGAAGACCGCGTGGAAATTGTCCTGCTGCTGGAAATTCTCCCGGTCTTCGAGGATGCCGTCGATCCACCGCGAGACCGGCACGCCGGCGGTGTTCATCCGCCAGGCCATCGAACTGCCTTCCGGGTACTGCTGCGAAAAGTCGAAACGTTTTTTCAGCCACTCGTAGTCCACGTCCCACACGCGCGCCCAGTGCTGCCAGGCGCCTTCCGAGAGCCCGTAGTAGCCGGGCAGGGTATGGCAGTTGGGGCCGACGTCGGTCGCGCCCTGCACATTGTCATGGCCGCGGAATATGTTGGCGCCGCCGCCCGCGACGCCGATATTTCCCAGCGCGAGCTGCAGGATGCAGTCCGCCCGGGTCGTGTTGTTGCCGATGTGGTGCTGGGTGTGGCCCATGCACCAGACGATCGTGCCGGGGCGGTTCTCGGCCAGGGTCTTGGCGCATGTGTACATTTCCTCTTCCGACACGCCGGTCACGTCGGCGACGCGGTCCGGCGTCCACTTGGCGACTTCGGGCCGGACCTGGTCCATCCCGTAGACGCGCTGCGCGATGTACTGCTTGTCCTCCCAGCCGTTCTCGAAAATGTGCCACAACAGGCCCCAGATGAAGGGTGTGTCGGTGCCGGGGCGGACGCGTATGTACTGGTCCGCGTGCGCGGCGGTGCGAGTGAAGCGCGGGTCGACGACGATCATCTTGGCGCCGTTCTCTTTTCCGCGCAGCACGTGTTGCATCGCAACGGGATGGGCTTCGGCCGGGTTGGCCCCGCAAATCAGCATGGATTTGCAGTTATGCATGTCGTTGTAGGAATTGGTCATGGCGCCGTAGCCCCATGTGTTCGCCACCCCGGCCACGGTCGTGGAATGGCAGATTCGGGCCTGGTGGTCGCAGTTATTCGAGCCCCAGAAAGCGGCAAACTTGCGTTGCAGGTATGCGCCCTCATTGCTGGCCTTGGAAGAACCGCAGAAGAACAAGGAATCGGGTCCGGATCTCTCGCGGATGTTCAGCAGCTGGTCGCCGATTTCATTGATGGCCGTTTCCCACGAGATCCGCTGCCACTTCCCGTCTACGAGCTTCATCGGGTACTTGACGCGTTTTTCGCCCTGGCCGTGCTCCCGGACCGAAGCGCCCTTGGCGCAGTGGGCGCCGAGGTTGATGGGGGACTCGAAATCCGGTTCCTGGCCGATCCAGACGCCGTTATCGATCTCGGCGATGATCCCGCAGCCGACGGAGCAATGCGTGCATACGGTGCGCCTTATCTCGGCGGGCGAGGCGCGCCCTTCCTGGGCCTGTGCCGTGCCGCGTCGCATCATGACGGGCGACAGGGTCGTGGCGATGGCGCCACCGCCAATCGCAAGGCCGCTGTTGCGCAGGAAAGTCCGCCGGTCCACGGCCCGGCCGAGGGCTGCGTGGAGAGGCTTGCGCGTCGCGTGCTCGGGTGTATGCGATACCTTCTTCAGCTTCATGTCGAATCTCCTCCTGGCCGTTGGCAGCCCCTGCCTGTTCTCTACGCGGGAAGTGGGGCATCGGCGTCGCCGGCGAGCGCCGGCCGTTGCCGCGCATAAATCTGAGTCTAGTAGGCGATCAGAGAAGCTGCCACGTGAGCACAAGCCCGCGCGAGGCACGCAAATTCCTGATTTCGCGCCAATTGAATGCGGCTCGAGCGGGGGCGGTGTGGCCCGACCGGTGACCGGACTTCGCATGACGCGCTGGCTACGGAATATCCCCCTCGGTTGCCCGGCCCGGTGCAAAGCGCGCAGACGGCGCAAACCGCGTGGCGCTCGCCGGGCGAAATCGTTTCCTGTTGTGGTAGAGTTCGTGCCCGGATTCCCCCCTCCCTGGTGGGGAACCGTCCCGGCGCGGTGGCGGAGTGGTTACGCAGCGGCCTGCAAAGCCGTGTACACCGGTTCGATTCCGGTCCGCGCCTCCATCCCCTTGTGGTACTTTTGCCCGCATCGTCGCCCGGATGGCGAAATTGGTAGACGCAAGGGACTTAAAATCCCTCGGCCGCAAGGCTGTGCCGGTTCGAGTCCGGCTCCGGGCACCAGACCAGCAACACCTGATCCCGAGTCTCCGCGTTCCGGCGCGAACAGCGGAGCCCGCCTTTTTATCCGCCCGCCACGTCTTTGCAGGCGGGCGGACTATCTGAGGTTTGTTTGAGACGCCCGGAGGCATCCTGGTGCTGACTCAACCACAGGAGTGTGCACCATGATCAGGCCCATCGTTGCCATCGCCGGCCTTTTGTTATTTATGACAGCGGCTGCGGCCGACCGGGTGCTGCTGGTCGTCTCCAGCGCCGGCACGGAAACCGACCCCGAATCCGGCTACGAGTTCGACGAACTCGCACAGGCCTGGTGGACCTTCGCAGACAATGGCTACGAGGTCGAAATCGCCAGCCCGGCCGGCGGCGAACCCCAGTCGGAGGAACGCAACCGCATATGGGGCTTCAATGCTCGCTTCCTGGACGATCCGGGCGCGATGACCGCCGCGGCGAACACGACGCCGCTCGCTGAAGTCGCTCCGGTCGACTACAAAGCGATTTTCGTCATCGGCGGCAGCGGCGCCGCCCTGGATTTGCCGTCCAACACGGATCTCCAGGCGCTCATCGCGGACATTTACGAGCAGGGCGGCGTGGTCGGCGCCGTTTGCCACGGACCGGCCGCGCTGGTAAATGTGACGATCGGGGGCCGGCCGTTTCTCGCCGGGCGCCGGGTCACGGCGTTCACCAACGAGGAAGAGGCGCTGTTCGGCGACAAGAAAGACCAAGGCTGGTCGCTGGAGGACCGCATCCTTGAAGAGGGCGGACAGTTCGAGAGCGCCGGAGTGATGCAGCTCCACGTCGTCGCGGATGGCCGGGTCGTCACCGGACAGAACCCGTTTTCGACCGCGCGCGCTGCTGAAGCCACCGTTCGTGCCATGGGCCGCGAGCCCGCAACGCGCTCTCCTTATCGCAGCGAGTCCACCATGGAGCTTGCCGGGCTCGCCCTGGCAGACGGCCTGGAACCTGCCGCCGCGCGATTGGAGCAGAGCCCGCAGGACTACGAGCCGATGTTCCTGGCCATCCTCGGCTATTACCGCTTCGGCGCAGCAACCCACTCGCAGGAAGTGCGCGACGCGCTGACGCTCATGACCTTGAGCCAACCCTATTTCGAGAACGACACGGTCGGCCTGGCGATGGCCTCGGCGCATGAGCGCCTTGGTGAGAAGGATGCTGCGAGGCAGCTTCTCACGGACCTTCTTGAGCGGTCACCCGGGTTGGCGCCAGCCCGTGAGCGACTCGAGGCGCTGGCGGATTGAGATGAGGGACGCGGCCAGCCTGAGCATTCTCCTGATCGAGGACGAGATGGAGATAGCCGCGTCGATCATCGACTTCCTGGAGGGCGAGGGGCACCGACTCGATTATGCAGCTGACGGACGCCAGGGCCTCGACCTGGCGCTCGGCGGCTCCTACGATGTCGTGCTGCTCGATCTCCGGCTCCCCCGGCTGGACGGGCTGGCGGTCTGCAGGCAACTTCGCGAGACCGCCGAACGCCACCTGCCGATACTGATGTTGACGGCACGCGATACGCTGGATGACAAGATAGAAGGCTTCGACGCGGGAGCGGACGACTACCTGACGAAGCCGTTCGCGCTGGAGGAGTTGCTGCTCAGGTGCAATGCGCTCGGCCGCCGTCACCAGCTGCATCGCACCCATTTATTGACGATCGGGGACCTGCGCATCGATCGGCGCAGGCGATCCGCGACCCGCGCCGGGGAATCTCTCGACCTGCACCATACGCCCTTCGATATCCTGGTGGCACTCGCCGAAGCCTACCCGGCCGTCATCACGCGCTCGGAACTCTCCCGCCGGATCTGGGGCGATGCGCCGCCCACAAGCGATGCGCTGGCCACCCATATCTACAGCCTGCGACAGGCCCTCGACCGCGACTTCGCCACGCCCATGCTGAAAACGCTGCACGGGGTGGGTTTGCGCCTCGAGGTGCCAGAGTGAAGTACCGGAGCTTGCGCCGGACGATCGCCACGGCCTTCCTCGCCATGGCGGTTTTTGCCGGGGTCTGCGGCGGACTGCTTGCGATTCTGTTCGCCTACACGACTGAAGATCACATTTTCGACCGCTTGCTTGCGCTCGAGGCGGCGCACCTGGAGGGCTCTATCGGCCAGGGCGAATCACTGCCGGAACCCGAATTGCCTTTTTCCAGTTATTACCAGGCCGGCACGCTGCCGGCGTTCCTGCAGGCCGCGCTGGAGGCCGAGCCGGGTCGCCGCGAAGTATTCGGCGAGGATGGCAAGCATTACCACCTGCGCAGGGTGGCGTCTGCCAGCGTGGGTCCCGCCTGGATTGTCCTGGAGGTCCAGGACTACCTGGCCGTCCGACCGGTGCTGACCGGGATCACCTTGGTGCTCGCGCTGGCCATTCTCGCCATCACCCTGATCGCTGCGATCGCGGGCGCCTACGTTGCACATCGCGTGACGGGGCCGCTCCGGTCTCTTGCCGCCGAGGTGTCCGCCCTGCAGCCGGAAAACCTGCCGACCGAGTGGCAGCGCCGCTATCCCGCGGACGAGGTCGGCCGCCTCGCCGACACGCTGCGTGAGGCCTTCCGCCGGATTCACCGTTTCATCGATCGCGAGCAGCGTTTCACGGAGGACGCAAGCCACGAGTTACGCACCCCGCTCACCGTCATCGAGAGTTCCGTGGCGATGTTGGCCAGGTCGCGAGATGCTGACCAGGCGGAAGCGCTGATCGGGCGCATCCGTTCCGCCGCGATGGCGATGCACCTGTCAGTCGACGGGCTGCTGGCGCTTGCCCGGGAAGATCGTCCGGAGCGCTCCGTTGAGCGGACCGCGGTCCTGCCGATTGTCGAGCGCAGCGTCGTCAATCATGCATCTCTGCTCGACGGCAAGGCCGTGCACCTGTCGGTCGCCGTGGATCCGGACTGGCGCGTCGCGGGCGACCCGGCAGCATTACAGGTCCTGATTGCGAACCTGGTGTCAAATGCCTTCCGCTACACCGAGGAGGGCACGGTTCGCATCGAGCGCGACGGCAACGACCTGCTGGTCATCGACAGCGGGGTGGGTATCGACCCAGCGCTGAAGCCGGAAGTCACCAAGCACGCCGTCAAGAGTTCCGACAGCCCGGGCCTGGGTCTCGGGCTCTCGATTGTCGAGCGATTGTGCCGGCGATATGGCTGGCGGTTTGAACTCAGCTCTTCACCGCACGGCACGACGGCCGCCCTCCGGCTCGGAGCATGAAATCTGCGGGCCGACGGCTTTTTGTTCGAGCAGCCCGCCGATTGATCGCGCTCCGGGGCGCGCCTTCGGCGCGCGCCCCGGAGGCGGCCGTCAAGGTTTGCCGTAACCGATGGAGCGGAGCGCGTCGGTGACCTCGTCGAGGATCACCGGGTCATCGATGGTCGCCGGCACGTTGTAGTCCTTGCCGTCCGCGATGTTGCGCATGGTGGCCCGCAGCACCTTGCCGGAGCGGGTCTTGGGCAGCCGGTCCACGATTGCGACTTTCTTGAAGGCGGCCACGGGCCCGATCCGTTCGCGCACCATCCGCACCAGGTCTTCCTTGATCGCCTCGTGCGCATGGGTCACGCCGGACTTGAGCACCACCAGCCCGACGGGCAGCTCGCCCTTCAGTTCGTCGTGCGCGCCGATGACCGCGGCTTCGGCGACGTCCTGGTGGGCCGCCAGCACTTCCTCCATGGCACCCGTCGACAGGCGGTGGCCGGCCGTGTTGATGATGTCGTCGATGCGACTCATGATCCACAGGTAGCCGTCGGCGTCGCGGTAGCCCGCATCCCCCGTCAGGTACCAGCCGGGAAACGCGCTGAGGTAGGCGTCGATATAACGCTGGTCGTCGCCCCACAGGGTCGGCAGAGTGCCGGGCGGCAGCGGCAGGCGGATCATGATGCTGCCGATGTCACCGTCGGGGACTTCCTGGCCGTCGTCGCCGAGCACCCGCACGTCGTATCCGGGCACGGCGCGGGTCGGAGACCCCGGCTTGATGGGGAGCTGCTCGATGCCCAGGCAATTCGCCGCAATGGGCCAGCCGGTCTCGGTCTGCCACCAGTGGTCCACCACCGGGATGTTCAGCTTGTCGGAGGCCCATGCCAGCGTGTCCGGATCACAGCGTTCGCCCGCCAGGAAGAGGGCTCGCAGCTTGCTCAAGTCGTAGCGGGACAGGAACTCGCCGTTCGGGTCCTCGCGCTTGATGGCGCGGAAGGCCGTGGGCGCCGTGAACATCACGCTCACGCCGTGTTCGGCGATGACCCGCCAGAAGGCGCCCGCGTCGGGCGTGCCCACGGGCTTGCCCTCGTACATCACTGTCGTGCAGCCGTGGAACAGCGGCCCGTAGACGATGTAACTGTGGCCGACCACCCAGCCGACGTCCGAGGCCGCCCAGAACACCTCGCCGGGCTCGACGCCATAGATGTGGTTCATGCTCCAGGCCAGCGCCACGGCATGTCCGCCGTGGTCCCGGACCACGCCCTTGGGCACGCCGGTGGTGCCCGAGGTGTAGAGGATGTACAGCGGGTCGGTGGCCGCCACCGGCACGCAGTCCGCCGGATCGCTCTCGGCCTCCAGTTCCGCCCAGTCGAGGTCGCGACCTTCCCGGCGGTCCGAGGCGGCTTCCGGCCGCGCGAGGATCACGCAGTGGGCCGGCGGATGCTCGGCGTTGCGGATGGCCTCGTCGAGCAGCGGCTTGTAGGGGATCACGCGGCTGCCCTCGATGCCGCAGGAGGCCGAGAGGATGACCTTGGGGCGGGCGTCGTCGATGCGGGTGGCCAGCTCGTGCGCAGCGAAGCCGCCGAACACCACCGAATGGATCGCCCCGATGCGCGCGCAGGCCAGCATGCCGATAACCGCTTCGGGGACCATGGGCATGTAGAGAATGACGCGGTCGCCGCGCTCGACGCCGAGTTGTTGCAGCCCGCCCGCCAGCCTGGCAACACGGTCCCGCAGTTCGCGATAGGTGTAGGTGGTTTGCGTGCCGGTCACCGGGCTGTCGTGGATCAGTGCGGCCTGGTCCGCCCGGCCGCCTTCGACGTGGCGGTCCAGCGCGTTGTGGCAGGTGTTCAGCGTCGCGCCGCTGAACCAGCGGTAGAGGGGCGCGTTGCTGTCATCGAGCACCTTGTCCCAGGGGTGCTCCCAGCTGATGGCCTCCGCGGCTTCCGCCCAGAATTCCTCGGGGCGCTCGATGGAGCGCCGGTAGATCTCTTCGTATCCCATTGTCGTCCCCCTTTGCTGCAAGGCTTTGGCAGCCCTCCCTTGCGGGTCTTCGGGTGCCCCTGATGCCGTGTCTGTTTCACGGGAGTGTATACTGCGCGGCGCCCGGAGGTCGTCCCCGCGGCCGGCGAATGGCTCGCCCGGCCCGCGGCGCCGCCGGGTTCATGCTTCAGGAGGAGGGAAGGCCTTGCCAGCCAGGTGCACAGCAGCATTCAGCCATTACCCGGGCCAGGACCGGTGAGCGCGGTGGCGGAGGACACGGCGGTACTGCTCGAGGGCAAGGATCTCGAGCTCTGGCGCGGCGAGACGCGCCTGTTCTCCAAGGTGTCGTTCCAGCTCAAGGCCGGCGAGCTGTTGCATATCGTCGGGCCGAACGGCTGCGGCAAGACCAGCCTGTTGCGCGTGCTCTGCGGCCTGACCCTGCCGGAAACCGGAGAGGTCTACTGGCAGGGCAAGAAGCTGGCGCGCAACCGCGCGAATTTCCACGCGAGCACCTGCTACCTCGGGCACCGGGAGAGTCTCAAGGCGGACCTGACGGCCGAAGAGAACCTGGTGTTCCAGCTCGGCTTGCGCTGCTGGCTGAGCCCCGCCGACATCCACGGCGCGCTGGAACGCGTCGGCCTGACGGGCCGCCGCACGGTGCCGGCGCGCAGCCTGTCCGCGGGCCAGAAGCGCCGCGTCTCGCTGGCGAGGGCACTGGCCAGCGGCGCGAAACTGTGGATTCTCGATGAACCCTATACCAACCTCGACGTTGCCGGACGAGAGCTGGTGGACCAGATGATGAGCGAGCACCTGGGCCGGGACGGCCTCGTGCTGCTGGTGGCTCACCAGGCCCACGGCGTCGCGGACGGCGTGCGCCGGCGACTGGAGCTCGGCTGATGGAATGGCCCGGACTCGGCTCGGCCTTCTGGCTGCAGCTCACGCGCGACCTGCGGCTCGCCTTTCGCCATATCGGCCAGGCGGCGAACCCCCTGATGTTCTTCGTCATGGTGACGACACTGTTTCCGCTGGCGCTGAGCCCGGCGCCCGAGCTGCTGGAGGCGATCGCGCCGGGCGTGATCTGGGTGTCGGCATTGCTGGCCTCGCTGCTGGCCGCGGAGAGCCTGTTCCGCCAGGACGTGGAGGACGGCACCATGGAACAGCTGGCGCTGTCACCCCAGCCGCTGTCGCTGCTGCTGCTGGCCAAGACGACTTCGCACTGGCTGATGACCGGCCTGCCGCTGGTGCTGATGGCCCCGGTGGTCGGCCACGCCTTGTTCCTGCCGACCGAGGCCATCCCGGCGACGATGCTGGCCCTGCTGCTGGCGACCCCGGTTCTGAGCCTCGCCGGCGCCGTGATGGCGGCCCTGACCGTCGGCCTGCGGCGCGGCGGCGGGCTGTTGTCCCTGCTGATCCTGCCCGTGGTGATGCCGGTGCTGATTTTCGGCGCCCGGGCCACCGACATGGCCATGCAGGCGCTGGACGTGTCCGGCGTGATGTACCTGCTGGCCGCCGTGCTGCTGCTCGCGATCAGCCTCGCGCCGGCGGGCATGGCCGCGGCGATGCGGATCAGCCTTGACTAGCGCAGGCCAGGGGCAGGGCCAGGCCCGGCGCCGGACTCGCGTCCGGACGCAAATCAACGGATAATTCACGACCCAGGCGCTCAGGCCGCACGAGTGGAACGAATTTCACGTGCGCGTCCATGAGTATTCATCGCAATTGAGACTCGTTCTACTTGGTTGTTAAATAGCCGCCCATGTGGGAATTCATACATAAGCTCGGTTCGCCACCGCATTTCTGGCGCCTGTCCGGCACGCTCGTGCCGTGGTTCGGTTGGTTTGCGCTGGTGCTCATCGCCGTGGGCACCGTGGGAGGACTCTGGATCGCGCCGGAGGATTACCAGCAGGCCGACGCCTTCCGGATCATCTATTTTCACGTGCCCAGCGCCTGGCTGTCGCAGTTCGGCTACGTGGTCATGGCCGCGGCCGCCGTGGTCGGCCTGGCCTGGCGCATCAAGCTGGCGCATGCCGTCGCGGCCGCCTGCGCGCCCATCGGCGCTTCCTTCACGGTAGTCGCGCTGGCGACCGGTTCCATCTGGGGCAAGCCGATGTGGGGCGCCTGGTGGGTGTGGGACGCCCGCCTGACCTCGACGCTGGTGCTGCTGTTCCTTTATTTCGGTTACATGGCGTTGCGCGCGGCCATCGACGACGAGAACCGGGCGGATCGCGCCAGCGCGCTGCTGGCCATCATCGGCGTCATCAACATCCCGATCATCAAGTACTCGGTGGAGTGGTGGAACACGCTGCACCAGCCGGCGACGATCTCGAAACTGGGCAAGCCGTCGATGGAGCCCGCCATGCTGGTGCCCCTGCTGATCATGTGGCTCGGTTTCACTTTTTTCTTCTTCGCGATCCTGATG
>Ga0209943_1002106_pt1 | contig 11249 bp, 14 predicted proteins | sample SalPonR1_B_D2_MG_FD_185698 | JGI IMG/M metagenome (GOLD analysis project Ga0209943, IMG submission 185698) | Salt pond soil microbial communities from South San Francisco under conditions of wetland restoration - Salt Pond MetaG R1_B_D2_MG... ... | reverse complement strand
GTCGTATCGCGACGGTGGAGTATGCCGAGATCGTGGCTTCCATTGCGTCGCGCTCAGCGGGACCGGGAACACGCGCTAACATCGACGAGTTCACCCGCACTACGGCGCGCGGGCTGGAGAAAGTCGGTGGAGCGGGGCGCGGCAAGGCGATCATAATTCTCAATCCCGCGGAGCCGCCGATGATCATGCGCGACACGATATTTACACTCAGCGTAGGAGCGGACGAGGCGGCGATCACCTCGGCGGTGGAGGCCATGGTGAGCAAGGTTCAGTCCTACGTGCCGGGTTATCGGCTGAAGCAGGCGCTGCAGTTCGAGCACTACGACATGCGCAATCCGCTGCGGGTGCCGGGTTACGGCGTCTTCGAGGGCACACGGACGACGGTGTTCCTCGAAGTGGAGGGCGCGGCCGATTATTTGCCCGCCTATGCCGGCAATCTCGATATCATGACGGCATCGGCGAAGGCGGCCGGCGAGCATCTGGCGAAATCGAAATTCCTCGAGGAGGTGGCATGATGGCCCGTTTCGACCCAACGGCCGAGAAGCTCTACCTGCAGGATGTCACGCTGCGCGACGGCATGCATGCCATTCGGCATCGCTACAGCGTGGACGAGGTGCGAACCATCGCTCGGGCCATCGATGCGGCGGGCGTCGACGCGATCGAGGTCGCCCATGGCGACGGGCTCAGCGGCTCGAGCTTCAACTATGGCTTCGGTGCCCACACGGACTGGGAATGGATAGAGGCGGTCGGGGAAGTCATCGAAAATACCCGCCTGACGACACTGTTGCTGCCGGGTATCGGCACCGTGGATGATCTGCGCAAGGCGGCGGCCCTCGGCGTGACCTCGGTGCGCATCGCCACCCACTGCACCGAGGCGGATGTTGCGAAGCAGCACATAGAATCGGCGCGAGCGCTCGACATGGACACCGTCGGGTTTCTGATGATGTCGCACATGATCGAACCGGAGGAGTTGGCGCGCCAGGCGGCCCTGATGGAGTCCTATGGCGCGCAGTGTATTTATGTCACCGATTCTGGTGGCGCCCTCGACATGGACGGGATCGCGGGCCGGTTTCAGGCGTTCGATCGGGTGCTGCGACCGGAGACCGAACGCGGCATCCACGCTCATCACAACCTCTCCCTCGGCGTCGCGAACTCCATCGTTGCGGTGCAGAATGGCGCGAACCGCGTGGATGCTTCGTTGGCTGGTATGGGCGCAGGCGCGGGTAATGCGCCAATCGAGGTCGCCGTGGCGGCCTTCGAACGCAAGGGTTGGAGACACGGTGCAGATCTATACCGCCTGATGGATGCCGCAGATGATATTGTCCGTCCGTTGCAGGACCGGCCGGTCCGGGTGGATCGGGAGACCCTTTCGTTGGGGTATGCCGGTGTCTATTCTTCGTTCCTTCGTCACGCTGAAGTGGCCGCCGAGCGCTATGGCCTCGATGTTCGCGACATCCTCGTGGAGCTCGGCGATCGGCGCATGGTTGGCGGTCAGGAGGATATGATCGTGGACGTGGCCCTCGACCTGCAGCGTCGTGTCACGGAGAAAGGCGTGTCGGGGCGACGGCAGACTGCAGGCTGAGTCGCGGACGGGGGCTGCGTGGGATCCACGGTTCGGATCGGTCTTCTGTCGCCGAATTTCCGGGAATCCCGGCTCGGCGAAGTGCGCGCCATCCTTCCGCGGGAATTCGTGGTCTCGGGGTTCGGCTACCCTGTTCCGAAGTACACGGAGACAGAATTCGCGCGGTCAGAGCGGGGATTCTGGTCGGCGCTGGACGCCGTCGCGAAAGAGCGGCCGGAGTGTCTTGTGATCACAGGCGAACTCTTCCTCTCCAGGGTCACGCATGGAAGTGATCAGTCTTTTCTCGCGCGTGTACGGGAGCAGGTCGAGTGCCCGGTCATCACGATGACACGCGCGGTGGCAGATGCATTCGACGCGCTGGAAATCCGCCGGATCGCCGTCGTGTCTCCGTTCCCCGCGGAGCAGACCGCTCGCCATGTGGAGTTTCTCCGTGCCTCTGGGACCGAGGTAGTGGCGCATACCAGCCTGGGTTACCGTACGTCCGATGAGATCTGGAAGCTGCCGCCTGATTCGGGGGTGCTCGCGCTGCAGGCGTTGCCAGCGGTCGCCCGGGCGGCAGATGGCTTCTATCTCCCCTGTAATCTCTGGCGAGTCACGAAAAAGCTGGAAGAACTCGAGCGCACTTACGGGAAGCCGATAATCGCGAATACACCGGCATGGATCCGCGCGGTACTGAAAGAACTCGGCGGGACGGGCTCGATCACGGGGTACGGCCGGTTGCTCTCCTGATGACGGCATCGACTCGACCGCCGGTAGCGCTCTAACCGGCTATTGCCTGGGTTGTACCGGAGGCTGGCTAAACGATACGGGTATGGACCCTGCAGCGTCCGGCGTGAGGCGGAGAGGAATTGAATGTCGGCCTATGTCTCCCGCAAGTCATGGAAAGTGCTGTCTAATTTCGCGCCATGCACTCCCAATACCCGTGCCCCCGCAGCCCTGCGATATTCCTGCCATGAGCCACATGAATCATTACGCTCACCCCCCGGAAATTCATTCTGCGCCGATGATGGATGGGATGAACAGAATCAGAATAGCGTTTTAGGATCAGCTGCTTACGAATTCAGTTTATCGGCAAGTCGCACCGATGTCGCACCTTGTTTTCTATTGGTTTTGCCACGAAATTCGGTTTGCAAGCATGGCCCGGCTCCTACCGGCCTACGCGGCATGGTTTCCAAACTCGCTGGACGCCCCACCGTATCTGGGGACTCCCTACCATCAGACTCGGGCGGCACTCTGGACATCGGACCGAGGCGGGGCTGGCTGCCAGTTCTACAGCGTACGAGTCGATACCCGAGACGCCGGGCGAATACGGCGCGGAAACGTTCAGGTGCTCCTGGATTTTCCGGATCCGTTCGGCGTCCACTTGGACGCGCATATATCTCCGATGTAGTGCGAGCGAAGCATGATCTTACCTTCACGTTCGCGCCGCATGGCAGTGACGCCCTCCATCAGTTCATCGAACAGCTTGCGCTTTCTGATCATGGTTCTGCATCAGGCAGCCGACAACCTCTCGACCTCGAGCTGGCCGGCGCTCTGCTCGGCTACCCAGAGATCGTACTGCATCTGCTGATTCAACCAGCTCTCGGCCGAGGTATCGAATGCCTTCGACAGGCGTAGCGCCATCTCCGGGCTGATACCGGCCCGTCCGTTCAGAATGGCGGACAGCGTCTTCCGACTTACACCGAGCGCCTCCGCGGTACGCGTGACGCTGATTCCCAGCGGCTCGAGGCACAGCTCTTTCAATACTTCACCCGGATGGGGCGGGTTATGCATCCTCATCACTCATCACCTCAGTGGTAATCCTCATAATCTACATCGACGGCATCAATACCCGCGAAACGAAAGGTAATCCGCCAGTTGCCGCTCACCCGAACAGCCCAGGTGCCGCGACGTTGACCCTTGAGCCTGTGCAGGTAAAGCCCTGGGAGGGCCATATCCCGGGGCGACTGCGCGGCATCAAGCCGGCCCAGGATCAAACGGATTCGCTTCGCCTGAGCGGCCTGGATCCCGGCACGTGTACCTCGCAGGAAGAACTTCTCAAGGCCGCGGTGCTTGAATCCCTTGATCACGCTGCAAAAGTGTAACCCCAGTCGTTACGGGTTACAAGATCATCGGGTGAGGCGCGGTGCGACGCGGCTGCTACCAGACCCGGGGCACTCCACCAAAACTTGCGCAGGTGACCGCAGGACTTGGGGCACGCCATCTTGCTGATTCGGATCTTGCAAAAGGCCTGGCCAGGCCCGCGATTGATTGCAGTCTCAGGTGACACAAATACGGGTTTCGTATCCGACCCGAGGCGCAATGCCCGCCGTAACTTGAGCGACACCGACTGCGAGCATGGATGAGTCGCTGAGGATTGCGGGAGGCACTACCGGGCGATAGTCTGATGAGGGCCGATTCGAATTCCGCTCGTGCTGAGCGGCGCTCGGCGCCTTCGAGCCTACAATGTCCACCGGTTTACTCTCATGAATCATTACACACGCATCGTCGTTGCCGATCATGGCAGCGTTGAAGTGCTGAATAAGGTCCAGGAAGCGATTCCCGAGCCGAAGTCAGGGCAGGTCAGAGTCAAGATTCTTGCCGCAGGTGTTGGCTACGCTGACATCATGGCCCAGCACGGCGGTTATCCTTTAGCACCGAAACTGCCATTCACTCCCGGCTACGATCTCGTCGGAATCGTAGATAAGTGCAGTGCAGACGCCGTCGGCGTTGAAGAAGGTCAGTATGTGGCTGCGCTCAATCCTGAGTTCGGCTGTTACTCGGAGTATGTATGTGTGCGTCCAGAGCTTCTATTGCCGGTTCCTGAAGAATTGGACCCGGCCGAAGTGGTAAGCCTGATTCTCAACTATCTGACCGCGCACTGTATCCTGCATAAGAAAGCTCGGGTAAAAAGCGGTGAAATCGTTCTTATCCATGCCGCTGCCGGCGGTGTTGGTACTGCGCTTCTTCAGTTGGGCGGATTGCTGGAATTGAAAATGTACGGCACTGCCTCTGCCACCAAGCATTCGACGGTCCGCGAGTACGGCGGTGTCCCAATAGACTATAAGAGCGAGGATTTTCTGGAGTACATTCGCAAGGAAGTTCCAGAGGGAGTCGATGCCGCATTCGACCCAATTGGCGGGCGGAATCTGCGGCGCTCGTATAAGGCGGTGAGAAAGGGCGGCCGGGTAGTTAGTTATGGTTTCGCCGGAGACAAATATGGCGGCATGAAACAGATGACATTCGGTGTACTCCAAATGGCTGCGCTTAATTGCTGGCCCGACGGTAAACGGGTAAGCCTCTGCGCCACACCTGGCGAAGCCAAGAAACACAACGTATGGTATCGGGAGACCCTCGCCGAACTCATTAACATGCTTGCCAAGCGGCAAATAAAGCCCGTCATCGGCGCAAGGGTACCGTTAGTGGAAGTAAAGCATGCACACCGAATGCTGGAGCAAGGCAAGGTGACCGGTAAGGTTGTTTTGGTTTGCGAGTCGTAGAGACTCCTGACGAATCGTTTTAGAGGATGACGTGTTGGGCGCCAGACCTCATGGGCAATGGTGTGAAATGCCCCCGTTCTTTGGCCATCTAGCCTGTTAGGCTTTCCGCATTTCCCTTAGTCCAAAGTACGCCATTGCCGGCGTGATGTAGTTCTGCGAGCTGTGTGGACGCCGTTCGTTGTAACGACGTCGCCACTGCTCGATAACAACCCGCGCCTCGGTCAGGCTGGCAAAGACCTCGGCATTCAGGCATTCCTTTCTGAAAGTGCCGTTGAAGCTCTCATTGCTACCGTTCTGCCAGGGCTTGCCCGGATCGATGTTCGCCAAGCGGATGCCGTGCTTGTCCAGCTCCTCGCGCAGGGCCACCGCCAACAGCTCGCTGCCATTATCGCTCCGAATGGCGCGTGGACAACCGTATCGAGTGATCAGCTCGCCTAACAAGGCCCTGACGTGCTGATTTTGCAGCCGCCGCCCAGTCTGGATCGCCAGGCAGTATCCCGTCGCTTCGTCCTTCACCGTCAGACAGCGCAGCGGTTGGGCGTCATGGTAGCGGTCGTGGACAAAATCCCAGGCCCAGACGTCGTTGCGCCGCAGAGCCAAGCCCTCGAGCCTGGCGCCGCTGCGGATCTTGCGGCTCGGACGGTAGGGCGGCAAACACAGGCCGTTCAAGCGCCACAGGCGATACACGCGCTTGTCATTGACCTGCCAGCCCCTGAGCCTGAGATAGCCGGCCGCCAGTCGATAGCCCCAACTCGGATCACCCCGGGCAACAAGACGAAGCGCAGCCGACAGGTGACGATCTCGCCGCTCACGCTTGGAGCGGTAGTGAATGCCAGAACGTGGTGTCGTGCATAGCCACGCGGAACGCCGCTGGCTCAGCCCTCGGTCCATCGCGTATCGTGCCATGGCCCGCCGCGCGCGCGGGCTCACCACTAATGAGATGGTCCGCCCCGCCTTTGCCACAATGGCTGTGCATTCATAGTCGGAGGAGTATCTCATGAGCTCAATAAAGAAGGACTGTACTGTTTACGGCATCGATATCGGCAAGTCGCTTTTCCACGTATGCGGCTGCGATCGCACCGGCAAGCCGGTTTTCCGAAAGAAGTTCTCTCGCCTGACTCTTGTCCGGTTCTTCGCCAACACACCACCGGCGGTGATTGGGATGGAAGCTTGCCCTGGTAGCCAGTAGCTTGCGCGAAAGCTGATCGAACAAGGCCATGATGCGCGCATCATGCCAGCCCAGTTCGTCAAGCCCTATCTCAATAGGCAGAAAAATGATGCCAACGATGCTGGAGCGATTGCCGAGGCCGTGCAGAGGCCGACCATGCGCTTCGTAGCCGTCAAGCGGATCGATCAGGTCGACACACAAGCACTCCACCGCGTCAGAGATCGATTGGTTAGACAGCGAACCCAGCTCGTGTCGCAGACTCGCAGCCTATGCCTCGAGTACGGACTTACCCTCGCTCAGGGGTTGCCGACGTTTTGTCGGGATATGCCCCAGTTACTGGAGAACCCGGATAGCACTTTCACGCCACGGATGCTGCGCGTTCTTCAATCGCTGTGGGAAGAGTTTCTACTACTCAATGATCGAGTCAACGCAGTCTCGGAGGAAATCAAGGCTATCGCCCGCCACGACGAGACTGCGCGGCGGCTGATGTCTGTGCCCGGAATCGGTGAGCTCACAGCATCGGCCATCGTATCGGCCGTGGGGTGCCCACAGAACTTCAAGCGAGGCAGAGACCTTGCTGCATGGATCGGCTTGGTACCTGCTCAGCACTCAACCGGTGGCAAAACAAAGCTGCTCGGAATATCCAAACGCGGCAATCCGTATCTTAGGCGCCTGCTGGTTCATGGTGCACGTTCCGCGAAACTACACCTCGATCGCGAAAAGGATCAACTAGGGCCGTGGCTCAACAAAGCCGAGGCGCGAATGCCGCCGAATAAGGTCACCGTCGCCTTGGCGAATAAACTAGCCAGAATCGCTTGGGTTATCCTCACTAAGCCTGGCGAGACTTACGACAAGGGCGCGGTCTCAGCCTGACCACTATTGCTCTCTCCCACCGAAGTTTGCGAGTACCAAAATGTGATGACACAACAGTCGATCGACATCCGATAAACCTGACAGAAAAAAGCGAGCATCAAGCTCTGACCACTTGATAGAAATTGGATGTGCGGATCTCATCATGGCCTGGCTGCAACAGCAGTCCACTTGCAAGAGGCCGGATACATTTTGGCGAACTGTTCAGGTCACCAATTTGGGACTTGCGAGTTAGGGGCGGACCATACATTTTTTGCCTGGATCTCCTTCATCACTTCGACCTCCAGGTCGCGCTCGGCGGCGAGCTTCTTCAGCCGCGCGTTCTCCTCGCGTAAACGCCGCAGCTCGCGCACGTCCGACACCTCCATCCCGGCGAACTTCTTACGCCAGCGGTGAATCGACTGCTCCGACACACCGTGCTTGCGCGCTGCCGCAACCGCCGACGTCGAATCGGCGTCCCGCAGCACCGCCACAATCTGTTCGTCGCTAAATCTGCTCTTCTTCATCTCGGTTCTCCTCAGGTGGAGGAAAACCTAACATACCCGTGGCCCAAAGCTCGGGGAGCACTCCAGGGGCACGGTCAATCGGCGCTATTGCCCATCAGAGAGCTGGAATACGTCCTCGACGGAAACCCCGAAATGGCGTGCGATTTTCAGCGCTATCACGGTCGATGGCACGAATCGTCCGACCTCAACGGTACTGATGGTCTTGCGCGACACCCCGATGGCGCGGGCCAGATCGGCCTGGCTCATCCGGTGCTCGGCGCGAAACACTCGGATGCGGTTGTGGAGGTCGCTCAAGAGGCTTCCTCCGAGGGGTCGGGCTCGTCGCTGGCCCGCATCATCAGAGCGAAGTAGGTCAGACTGAGCACGACCAGCATAAACGCTGTTACGATCCCGCCCGCGTGAACCAATGGCAACTCCGCCACGCCGAGTATGCCGGCGCCGTCAAAAAGGCTGTCGAACTGGGTGAGGACGACGAAGGTCGCCACCCAGGACACGGCCAGCGCCTTGCGCAGCGTGGTCGCCGAATAGCTGTCCTCGTCGGCTGCCGGTTTGCCAGACCGCGCCTTGCGCGCGACGGCGACTGAGAGAAGCACGACGACCACAGCCAGCGCGCCCTTCGCCGCCCAATCCAGCACTGTGATCAGCGTTGAATCCACGCCCGCATCGGCCAGCGCGTCGAGCACCAAAAGGGCCGCGAAGGGCAGGGCCCCGGTAGCCATCAGCGTATTGATTCGGTCAAGCAGTTCCGCTCGGTTGGGTTGACCATTCAAGACGGATTCTCCTGTGCACGTATACGAGAAGTTGTTCCAAAGTTGCTGCCCAGGTAGAAACCTGAACTAGTCAATATGAAACCTGAGGGTGTCATATTGACACTAAGACACTCCATCTGTCAAGAGGTTGTGGTGGTCGAATCAAGTGCCAGACTTGGCTGAGACTATTACTTTCGAGCTTCAGGCGCTGCGCGCATGCCATGGAGGCAGACGGCTGGTCTCGGTCCACCCGGCCGCGAGGGCAGTGCGGCACGGTGCGACATCGGCCGATAGCGAGCAGCCATCATTGTCTCGTAGCTGTCTGTCATATCGTGTCGTCCGTTTGTCGTATTCAGTTCTCGGCTGGAGTGGCATCATGCCAACCATCAAAGCAGCCGATTCAGTCATGAAACGTAGTGTAAATGCCGTGCTCGTCAAGAGGCTCCGGACCGAGAAAGGCTGGTCCCAGGAAGAACTCGCGATCGCATCCGATTTGAGCACGCGGACTGTTCAGCGGATCGAGTCTGACGGTTCGGGCTCGGTGAATTCCCTCAAATCCGTAGCATCGGCATTGGAGGTTGATATGCACAATCTGGAAACGAAGCCGAGAACACATCTAATTGGGGTTCGCTGGGGATATGGTGGTCTTGCGACTGGTGTCGCGTGCGCGACGATTGCGATTCTGGCGGAGTGGTTCTACGGAGGCGGTTCAGCGTATGAGGCCGGAATCAGCTTTGGGCTGGTTGGTCTGATCGCCGGCTTATCGAGCGCATTTGTCGGCTGGGCGTCCAATCGGTATTGATACTGCCACTGCGGATCGATACCGGGATTCGTTGGGAGAGCATCTTCCGGGAGGGGAAGGGTGAGCTCGATGTCGCGATGCGTCGCCCTCCCTATCAAGAATTGGCCTAGCCGGAAAAAAAGTGCGCCATTGCCGGTGCGACTCGGTGCGCCATTGGCCATTTTCGGTCCGGAACAGGCAAGGACGAGTATTGGGCGGGAGACCGTTGGCTACGCATCCCCATGACATTCCTGCCAAATGGCCGCATGAATAATTCTCCACATCGCCGAGAAATACAGGTTGCGCCGATGATGGAATGGATCAAGGCTAATCCGTAGGCGTAATGGGCAGAACGACATAGCTCCGATTCGACCATTCGATTCGTAATGGTTCGCCGGCATCGGTGATCGATTCTGCGCTCACGTCGCCGCCGGTCCCGTAATTGATTTGGTGCCAGGGGTTCTTGTTGACGTCGACGACGACCATGAGCCGATGGCCTGCCTCGATACGGCGGCTGACGAGATAGCTCCGGTCGAAGAAGATCTCGACCGGTTCGCCAGGCGTGAGCAGATTGCGCTCGGTCCGATCCCTGGCGTAGCTCGCTCGTCCGAGCCAGTAGGACAGATAGAACAGTGATCCGTCCGCCCGAACCTCGTAGAGCCGTACTCCCAGGTCCACGTCGCGTTTGTTGATTGTGATATCGAGCAGGCCTTCCAAGAGTCCGCTTAGCTCAATCGCCTGGCCCAGGGGATCGCTGATGAAGGCAAGACCGGTATCGAACTCGGGTTCCCCGCCGGAGATCACCTCGGGATAATAGTCATTGTGTATGGTCTCGCGATCGGCGAGGTCTACGGTCTGGACAAGCGCGTCCGAATTCTCGGGAGGTTTTTCGGAGAGGCGGTGGAAAGCCTGTCCGCGGGCCGGCGTAAGGTAAAGCCGCCATTCCTTCTCGGCCATTTCGTCGAGCGAGGGCGCGTGATCCCATCGATCGGCGCCCATCACCTGGTGATTGATCCTGCCTTCGAGCACCGTCGGGCGGTCCGCACCGCGCAAGATATGGTCCAACCAAGCGAAAGTCAGGGCCTCGGTATCGAATTGGGCGACCGGATCGATCGTGTATCCGCGCAGTTGCCAGGCCTTGCGCGATGCGCTGACGCCGAAATGATCGTACGGTCCGATCACCAGATAATGTTCGGCGTCCGGACGAAAGCGGTAATGCTCCCGAAGATAATGAATTGCCGAGATCTGGCCGTCGTCGTAATAACCGGTGATCGACAGGACGGGGATATCGATCGCGGCGAACTCTTCGCCGTAGGGTGCCATCGCCTGCCAGTAAGCGTCGAAGGCGGGGTGATCCAGCCAGCGTTGAAAGAACGGGTTGGGCGTGCCATCAATGGCGTCGAGATCGCGATAGGGTCGTCCGCTGGCAAACCACTCCTGATCAAGCGATTCCCAGCGTGTTGGATCATCGTAGGATTCGAAGTCAAGCGTTCGGTTGTTTGCGACGAAGAATGGCCAGCCGTAATTGGCATTGAGAAAGACATTATTCATCATTGGCAGACCCTGTCCCGGCAAGGCGGCGGCATAGGGCGCGATGGCGCGCAGCGCATCCGGCATACGCTTTGCAGCCGCCCACGCGGCGAAGCCCTCGTAGCTCGCCCCGTACATGACGACTTCGCCGTTTGACCAGGGTTGGTCCGCAATCCATTCGACGACCGCGGGTGCGTCTTCGGCTTCATGCTCGTACGGCGTGACGTTGGCATCGCTAAGGAGTTTGCCTCGGGAGTGAGCGATCAGTCCGATATAGCCGTAGGATGCAGCGGCCAGCGCCCGCTGAAGGGATGCGGCTGTATCGGCGTAGATCGTGAAGACCAATGCCGAGGGGAGGGGCTTATCGGTGCGCGGGCGCACGAGCGTCGCGGATAAGGTCACGCGGGCCGGCGTCTGGATTAGTACACTCTCATCAATCACATAGCGCCGCTCGCGATCCTCGGTGATCAGTTTGGCAAGATACGGTGCGGCGGAGGCATTGACTTGGGTGCTGACCCAGGCCCGTACGACTTTCAGTGCTTCCTCCCGATCAAGCGATTTCGCCGCAATTGCGTCGTCCAATG
>Ga0209943_1002101_pt1 | contig 11259 bp, 10 predicted proteins | sample SalPonR1_B_D2_MG_FD_185698 | JGI IMG/M metagenome (GOLD analysis project Ga0209943, IMG submission 185698) | Salt pond soil microbial communities from South San Francisco under conditions of wetland restoration - Salt Pond MetaG R1_B_D2_MG... ... | reverse complement strand
CATCGTGATCGCGATGTTCATCTGCCCGCCCGCGGCGGCGCGGATGATGACCAATCGGATGGGCGCGCAGGTGGCGTGGAGCGTGGTCTTTGCCGTGCTCTCGGCGGTGCTGGGCTATGTGCTGGCGGGTTATGGCCCCTTGTGGCTGGGCTACGACAACGCGGTGAGTGCGGCGGGCATGATCGCGACCGTGTCCGGCGTGATCCTCGGGCTTGCGGCCCTCGCCGGGCCTTGCCGGACCGGCGGCGATGCGCAGGCGAGCGTGCTCAGGTAAAGCGGTTGTCGCGGGGAAAGCCGCGCGGGGCCATGCGGCCGGAACTGGCGCGTTTGGCGCGCCATTCGGTCAGATCCGTTTCAGTGCGCGTGCGCCCCGCCGGATCGCGCCAGCTGAGGCCTTCGGACAGGGTGAAGGTGGTGGCATCCGACAGCCCGCCATCCTTGTATTTCTGCAGCCGTACCCCCTTGCCGCGCGTCAGTTTCGGCAACTCATCAAGGGCGAAGACCAGCACCTTGCGGTTTTCGCCGACGCAGGCGACGTGATCGCCGGTCACCGGGCGGCAGACCTGTGCCTGCGCGGGCGCGCGCAGGTTCAGCACCTGCTTGCCGCTGCGGGTCTGGGCGACGATCTCGTCCTCGGGCACGACAAAGCCGTCTCCGGCAGAGGAGGCCACGAGCAGCTTGCGGCCAGGCTTATGAATGAGCAGGTCGACGATGCCGGCCTCGTTCGGCAGATCGACCATGAGGCGCAGCGGCTCGCCCATGCCGCGTCCGCCGGGCAGATTGGCCGCCGACAGCGTATAGGCCCGCCCGTTCGTGCCGAAGACGAGGATGCGGTCGGTGGTCTCGGCGTGGAACATGAAGCGCGGGGCGTCGCCGTCTTTGAACTTCAACTCGCGGTTCAGGTCGATATGGCCGGTTAGGGCGCGAATCCAGCCCATCTGGCTGCAGACCACTGTGATCGGCTCGCGGTCGATCATCGCCTCGAGCGGCACATCCTCGATCTTGCCCGCCTCGGCGAATTGCGTGCGGCGGGCGCCGATGGGATGATCCTTGCCGAAGGTCTTTTTCACCTCGCGCAGCTGGTCGGCGACCGCAGCCCATTGCAGGGATACGTCGTCGAGCAGGTCCTCGAGCCCGGCGCGTTCCTCCATCAGGGCGTCGCGCTCGCGCTTGAGCTCCATTTCCTCGAGCCGGCGCAGGCTGCGCAGGCGCATGTTGAGAATAGCCTCGGCTTGCACATCCGACAGCCCCTCCTCATCGGTGGGGGCCGGGGGCACGTAATCGGCCTCGGAGGTGGCGCGCGTGAAACTGCGCCCCCAATCCTCGCGCATCAGCGCGGCCTTTGGCTCGTCGTCATAGCGGATGATCTCGATCACCCGGTCAAGATTGAGGAAGGCGACGATCAGCCCTTCCAGCACTTCGAGCCGGTGGTCGATCTTGTCCATCCGGTGCTGTGAGCGGCGCAGCAGCACTTCCTGCCGGAAATCGAGGAAGGCGCGCAGCACCTCCTTGAGCGAGCAGACGCGCGGCGTCACCCCGTCGACCAGCACATTCATGTTGAGTGAAAAGCGCAGTTCCAGATCGGAATTGCGATACATCAGCCCCATCAAAACCTCGGGATCGACATTTTTGGAGCGCGGTTCCAGAATGAGGCGCACGTCATCGGTGCTCTCATCCCGAACATCGGCGAGCACGGGGATCTTGCGGGTCTGGATCAGTTCGGCGATGCGCTCGATCAGCTTGGATTTCTGCACCTGATAGGGGATTTCGGTGACCACGATCTGCCATTGGCCACGGCCCAGATCCTCGACCTCGTAGCGGCAGCGCAGGCGGAACGCGCCGCGCCCGGTGCGGTAGGCCTGCGCGATGCTCTCGGGCGGCTCGACAATGACGCCGCCGGTGGGGAAATCGGGGCCGGGGATGTAGTTCAGCAGCGTATCGTCGCGCGCGTCAGGCGTCTTGATCAGATGGATGCAGGCATCGATCAGTTCGGCGATGTTGTGTGGCGGGATGTTCGTGGCCATGCCGACGGCGATGCCCGAGGAGCCATTGGCGAGCAGGTTCGGAAAGGCGGCGGGCAGCACTACGGGTTCGCGCAGGGTGCCGTCGTAATTGTCGCGGTAATCGACCGCATCCTCGGCCAGCCCCTCGAGCAGCGCCTCGGCAAAGGGCGTCATCCGCGCCTCGGTGTAGCGCGAGGCGGCGGGGTTGTCGCCGTCGATATTGCCGAAATTGCCCTGTCCGTCCACCAGCGGATAGCGCACCGCAAAATCCTGCGCGAGGCGGGCCATGGCATCGTAGATCGCGGCATCGCCATGCGGGTGATAGTTGCCCATCACGTCGCCGGAAATCTTGGCCGATTTGCGAAATCCGCCGGTGCTGGCGAGCCGGAGTTCGCGCATCGCGTAGAGAATGCGGCGGTGGACCGGCTTCAACCCGTCGCGCGCATCGGGCAGGGCGCGGTGCATGATGGTCGAGAGCGCGTAGGTCAGGTAGCGGTCGCCGATGGCACGGCGCAGCGGTTCTGATGTCGCTTCGGGCATCATGTTGGGGTCGTCGATCAAATCACTCATGGATATTGTGATATCGCCACGGGAATGCACCGTAAAGCGGGGATCGGGGCGGACGGCGCAAACTTTCGCGATTTTCCCCGTCGCGGCAACGCGCGAATCGGCTATTATGATCTAGCTGCCAAGCTTTTTGATATGGGTGTGTAATCGGGGGATGCGCGATGTGGCGCTTTATTTTACTGAGCTTTGTTTTCCTGGGGTGGGGATTTTACGAGATGAGCGGCGGGGCGGAGTATCGTCCTTCGGCCAACTCCATTCAGGTGCGGGCGAAGCTCGATAATCAACGACCGAAACCGCGCCCGCTGCGGGTGAACGTGATCGAGATCGCGCAGGACGGCCTGCCGCAGCCCGACACGCGGGTGACGCGCACGGTCACCTCGCTGGATGATCTTGGGCTGACGGTGGGAAAGCGGGTGGAAGTGACACTCGCCTCGGCGGCGGAGGGCGATGTGTCCCAGCCCTCCGCCGCGGTCCAGCATGATGAACCTCAAGCACCTGCATTCGATATCCCCGAGATTACGGTGCCGACCGTCGCCGTCGCGCGGGTCGAGGCGCCGGTGAGCGTGCCGAACCCCGAGGAAGAGGTGCCGTCTTTCGCGCCGATGACTGAGACGCGGCGTGTGTCCGGGAATTCGGTGAACCTGCGTACCGGACCCGGCACCGCCTTTGGCGCGATCACCAGTCTTGCCCGCGGGACCGAGGTGATCGTGCTGCGTGATCCGGGCAATGGCTGGATCAAACTGAGGGTCGCCGCGACAGGCCGCATCGGCTGGATGGCGGACCGGCTTTTGACGGTGGCGTCCGAGTAGGCTTGCGTTGCGGGCAGGGACGGGTCACAACCCTGCCATGAGCGAGAAAAAGATCCTGATCACCGGGTGCTCGTCGGGCATTGGATATCATGCGGCGCACGGGTTGCGGGCGCGGGGCTGGCGCGTCTTTGCCTCGTGTCGGGCGCAGGCCGATTGCGACCGTCTGCGCGGCGAGGGGTTCGAGGCCCCGCGCATCGACTACTCTGACGAGGCCAGCATCGAAAGTGGGCTGTTGGAGGTGCTGGACGCCACTGGCGGGCGGTTGGATGCGCTGTTCAACAACGGGGCCTATGCCTGCCCCGGGTTGGTCGAGGATTTGCCGCGCGGCGCATTGCGCGAGATATTCGAGGCCAATGTCTTTGGCTGGCATGACCTGACGCGGCGGGTGATCCCCGTAATGCGTGCGCAGGGGCACGGACGGATCGTGCAGAATTCGTCGGTGCTGGGGCTGGTGGCGATTGGCTGGCGCGGGGCCTATGTCAGCACCAAATTCGCCATTGAAGGGCTGACCGACACGCTGCGTATCGAGATGCGCGACACCGGTATCCATGTCAGCCTGATCGAGCCTGGACCGGTGACGTCGAAGATCCGGGAAAATGCACGTGCGCCTTTCGAGCGTTGGCTCGATTGGGAAAACTCCGTGCGGTCGGATGAGTACCGCGACAAGCTGCGTCCCCGCCTTTATGGCGATTACAGCAAGGATCGTTTCGAGCTTCCCCCCGACGCAGTCACGAAAAAGCTGATCCACGCGCTCGAGGCACCACGGCCCCGCGCGCGGTATTATGTGACAACGCCGACTCACCTCATGGGTACGTTGCGCCGGGTTTTGCCGACGCGCGCGCTCGACTGGATCATATCCAAGGGCTGAGCCGTTCGGCTGTCAGGGCGGCCCGCGTCACATTTTCTCTTTCGCTTTTGGCCGCGCCCCGCCTAGATGTGCCCCACGTGACCGACTCGGAAAGGACGCCTTATGTGGACAGACCCGTTATTCCTGCTCGTGGCTGCAGGATGCCTCGTTGTGGCGATTATCCTTATCCGCGGCATTGCCACCTTCGGCAAGGAAGGGGTGGAGAATGCCAAACGGTCCAACAAATACATGCGGTGGCGGTTGATCGCGCAGTTCGTGGCCATCGTTTTTCTTCTGATTTTCGTTTATTTCCGCAGGCAGGGAGGCTGAGCCGATGGTGGTTCTCAACAAGATTTACACGCGCACCGGTGACGCGGGCGAAACCGCGCTGGGCAATGGCACGCGGGTGGCCAAGCATTCGGCGCGGGTGACGGCCTATGGCACGGTCGATGAGCTGAACGCAGCGCTTGGCCTTGCGCGGCTGCATGCCACGGGCGAGACCGACGCGGCGCTGGCGCGCATTCAGAACGATCTGTTCGACCTTGGCGCGGATCTGTGCCGACCGGACATGGAAAAGGACGAAGAGGCCGAATATCCGGTGCTGCGCATGGTGCCCGCGCAGGTCGACCGGCTGGAGGCCGAGATCGACGCGATGAACAAGCATCTGGAGCCGCTGCGCAGCTTCATCCTGCCCGGCGGCAGCGCGCTGTCGGCGCATCTGCATCTCTGCCGTACCGTGTCGCGCCGGGCCGAGCGGCTGACGGTCGAACTGTCGGCGCTGGAACACGTCAATGATGCCGCCGTGCGTTATCTCAACCGGTTGAGCGATTGGTTCTTTGTCGCCGCCCGGATGGCCAATGACGGCGGCAAGGAGGATGTGCTGTGGGTTCCGGGCGCGAACCGCTGAAACACTGCTGCAACGATCCTGTCGTGAAAAGCCCGAAACGCGACGTCGCCGGGCTCTGACGTGACGATTTTACCCTGTTTTGTCGCGTCCTGACCCGGTATCAACGCGCGAGACGAATGAGACGAAGAGTCGGACCGGCTCTTCACCACTTTAAGGGAGACCATGCCAATGAAGGTTCTAGTGCCTGTCAAACGCGTGATCGACTATAACGTGAAGGTTCGCGTGAAGGCGGACGGAAGCGGTGTCGATCTTGCCAATGTGAAGATGTCGATGAACCCGTTCGACGAGATTGCCGTCGAAGAGGCGATTCGCCTGAAAGAGGCGGGCAAGGCCGACGAGGTGATCGCCGTCTCCATCGGCGTGAAGCAGGCGCAGGAAACGCTGCGCACCGCATTGGCCATGGGCGCGGATCGTGCGATCCTCGTGGTGGCGGCCGACGATGTGCATCAGGATATCGAGCCCCTTTCGGTGGCCAAGATCCTCGCCAAGATCGTCGAGGAAGAGGCTCCCGGCCTCGTGCTCTGCGGCAAGCAGGCGATCGACAACGACATGAACGCCACCGGGCAGATGCTGTCGGCGCTTCTGGGATGGTCGCAGGCGACGTTTGCCTCAAAACTGGAGATCGAGGGCAACGGCGCGCTCGTGACCCGCGAGGTTGATGGCGGTTTGCAGACGATCAAGGTGGGCATGCCTGCCATCGTCACGGTCGATCTGCGTCTCAACGAGCCGCGTTATGCGAGCCTTCCCAACATCATGAAGGCGAAGAAAAAGCCGCTCGATGAAAAGACCGCTGCCGATTACGGCGTGGACGTGACGCCGCGCCTGGAGATCACCGGCACGGCAGAGCCCGAGGCCCGCAAGGCCGGCGAAATCGTGGGCTCGGTCGAAGAGCTTGTTGCGAAACTCAAGGAAAAGGGGGCCGTGTGATGTCTGTACTTCTTCTTGCCGAAGTCACCGATGGTGATCTCAATCTCGATGCGACGTCCAAGGCCGTGACGGCCTCTTCGAAGCTGGGCGACGTCACGGTTCTGTGTGCCGGGGCATCCGCTGCGGCGGCGGGCGAGGCAGCGGCCAAGATCGCCGGTGTCGCCAAGGTGCTGGTGGCCGAGGATGCGTCACTCGGGCATCGTCTGGCGGAACCGACGGCGGCGCTGATCGTGTCTCTGGCGGGCGATTACGAACATGTCGTGGCCCCCGCCACGACGGACGCCAAGAACGTGCTGCCGCGCGTCGCGGCGCTGCTGGATGTGATGGTCATTTCCGACGCCTCGGGCGTGGTGGATGGCGACACGTTCGAGCGTCCGATCTATGCGGGCAACGCGATTCAGACGGTAAAATCGAAGGACGCCAAGAAGGTCATCAGCTTCCGCACCTCGACGTTTGATGCTGCGGGCGAGCAGGCGGCGGCCCCGGTCGAGACGATTTCGGCGGCGGACAATCCGGGCCTGAGCGAATGGGTCGAGGACAAGGTGGCCGCAAGCGATCGTCCCGAACTCACGTCGGCAGGTGTCGTCGTCTCGGGGGGTCGCGGCGTCGGCAGTCAGGACGATTTCGCGCTGATCGAGAAGCTGGCGGACAAGCTGGGTGCGGCCGTGGGCGCCAGCCGGGCCGCGGTCGATTCTGGTTATGCGCCGAATGACTGGCAGGTCGGTCAGACCGGCAAGGTGGTGGCCCCCGATCTCTATGTCGCGGTCGGCATTTCGGGTGCGATCCAGCACCTCGCCGGCATGAAGGACAGCAAGATCATCGTCGCGATCAACAAGGACGAAGAGGCGCCGATCTTCCAGGTGGCGGATTATGGCCTCGTGGCCGATCTCTTCGACGCTGTGCCGGAGCTTACGGAAAAGCTCTGATCCGGCCAGCGCATTATAAAAGCCGACCCGCGCCGGAGCCTGGCGCGGGTTTTTTCATGCCTCGGTCAGCGCGCGCAGGACAGGCAATAGTGCCTGCGCTGCCTCGGCATGGGCAAGCGGGCCGGGCAGATCGGCGGCGGCGCTTTCTTCCATCGGTGAGAACCGCATGCCGCGGGTGCCCTGTTTGCGGGCGGTTTCGCTGATCACGACTTCTGTCAGATGGGCGGCGCGCGGGGCGATGGCGCGCATCATGGCGAGGCTCACGAAGGCCGGGTCGTCGCAGACCTCCGTGGAGTTCGGGTTTGGCGCCGGGGCGTGATTGGCCAGCCACAACAGGATGACGGGGCGGTCGATACGGGCCATGACGCGCTGCATTCGGTCGATCCAGATATCCTGCAGGCTGTCGCGCACCAGCGTGAAACGCTCCGGCGCAAGCGTGGCATGTCGCCGGATCATGTGGCGGGTGAAGTGGAACTCGGTAAAGTCCACCTCCGGATAGAGGCGGCGGAGCCGGGTGCTGGCACTGACAAAGCGGTCGTTGCGGCGCGGATGCACGTCGTAATAGGGGTTCGAGAGGTTCATCGCGCAGGGCACCTGCACAACCACGGCCGAGGCCCCGCACGCGAGATCCAGCAATCCCGTATCGCGCAGAAGGACATCCGGGCCGGCGTTGGGCAGGCCAAAATTGACGCACGCCACGCCAAGCTCCGCCTCAAGCCGTGCAGGCCAGGGCCGGTCGATAAACTTGCCATGCGTCTCCGTGCCGCCCAGACAGGCGACATAATCGCCCGAAAGATCCCGCGCCGGTCCGCGAAATGTCAGTTTCGACGGGCCGTATCGCACAGGCTGATAGTCAAGGGGCGTGCGCCCCAAGCGTTCGAATACCATGGGTCCCACCCCCTATTTCAAATCACCCGGAGGCAGGATGTTCCGATTCCCGTTTCCATTCCCTTAAACGTCGAATTCGCCGATAAGTTTAGATGTCCGCCACCCTTGCAGCCCGGCCCCGCCCGGGCCTATGCTGGCGCAGCAAAACCAGAGGATCGGGCGATGGAAATCAGGACAATCGGCGTTGTCGGCGCGGGGCAGATGGGCAACGGGATCGCGCATGTCATGGCGCTTGCGGGCTACGAGGTGGCGCTGACCGACATCAGTCGCGAGGCGCTCGACAAGGCGATGGCGACGATCCGCAAGAACCTCGACCGGCAGGTGAGCCGGGAAAAGATCACCCAGGACGAACTGGAGGCGGCGCTGGCGCGGATCACCACGACGCAAACCCTGACCGATCTGGGCCCGAGCGACCTGATCATCGAGGCTGCGACCGAGCGCGAGGCCGTGAAGCAGGCGATCTTTGACGAATTGCTGCCGCATCTGGCCCCGCAGACGATCCTGACCTCGAACACCTCGTCGATCTCGATCACCCGACTGGCGAGCCGCACTGACCGGCCCGAGAAATTCATGGGGTTTCACTTCATGAACCCGGTGCCGGTGATGCAGCTGGTGGAACTGATCCGCGGCATTGCCACCGACAAGGGAACTTTTGATGCGTGCCGCGCGGTGGTGGACCGCCTCGGCAAGACGGCGGCCAGCGCCGAGGATTTCCCGGCCTTCATCGTCAACCGCATTCTGATGCCGATGATCAACGAGGCGGTCTATACGCTCTATGAGGGGGTGGGCAACGTGCAGTCCATCGACCAGTCGCTGAAGCTGGGGGCCAACCATCCGATGGGGCCGCTGGAACTGGCGGATTTCATCGGGCTCGATACCTGTCTTGCGATCATGAACGTGCTGCATGACGGGCTGGCGGACACCAAGTACCGGCCCTGTCCGCTGCTGACGAAATATGTCGAGGCTGGCTGGCTGGGGCGCAAGGCCGGGCGTGGTTTCTATGACTATCGCGGCGAGGAGCCGGTGCCGACGCGGTGAGGGCAGGAGTGGCCTGTTGCGGACCTTTGGTATCAACGAGATGAGCCGCGCAGTGCCCGACCGCCGGGTGGGCGCAGCAACCTCTGTGGACCGCACTTTATGCCAGCCAGACACTCCCGCGTTTTCAATGGCTTGAAACGTTGCAATAGCGCCCGCCCGAGGGGGCGGTCGGGCGCTGCGCGGCGGTGCCTGCGGCACCTTGATTCCGCGCATTGGTGCTAGCTGTCAACGGCAGCTTAAGGCCAACCCTGCCGCCATTTACACCGCCTCGGCCATCAGCCAGACGCCGCCTTCGGGGCGTAGGGTCAGGATCATCACGGGGGCCGGATCACGTCCGGGCACGGGCGTGAAGCGAAAGCGGGACAACAGCGTGGCAAGCACGATCACCGCCTCTTGCAGCGCGAAGCTGGCCCCGATGCAGATGCGCGGCCCGTCCCCGAAGGGCAGGTAGCCGTAGCGCGGCGTGTTTTTGCGGTCGGCAAAGCGGTCGGGATCGAAGGCGTCGGGTGCCTCCCACAGCAGGTGATTGCGATGCAGCGCGTAGATCGGGATCATCACCGTGTCGCCGGGCCTGATCTCGCGCCCGCAGAGCGTATCCGGTGCCTGCGCCGTGCGCGAGATCAGGCCGGCGGGCGGATAGAGGCGCAGCGCCTCGTCGATGATCTGACGGATGAAAGGCAGGCGGGCGACGTCCGCGCCGGTGGCGGCGCGGCCCTCTAACACCGCCTGCGCCTCGGCGCGGGCGCGGTCCTGCACGTCCTGATCATAAGCGCAGAGGTAGAGCGACCAGCCGAGCGCGAGGGCGGTGGTCTCGTGGCCCGCCACGATGAAGGTCAGCAGGTTGTCGCGCAGCTCCTCCGTGCTCATCCGGCGCTTGGTGTCGGGGTCCTCGCCGTCGAGCAGCAGGTCGAGCAGGTCGGGCACTTTGCGGGGGCCACGCGCGCGACGCGCCTCGACCGCCGCGTCGGCGGCGCGCTTCATCTCGGCCATCGCGCCGCCCGACATCACCCGCGCCGGGCGCGGCACCCAGTCGGGCAGGCCGAGGATGTCGAAGAGCGAGAGGCGCCCCGCCTCGGCGATATATGCGTCGATGCCGCGATGCACCGCGTCAAGATCGAACCTGCCATCGCCCGAAAAGGTCACATCGGCGATCACGTCGAAGGTGGTGCGCACCATGTCGGCGGCCATGTCGATGGCGCGTGGTCCGGCCCCGGCGATACGCTCGGCGCTGCGTTCGGCGGCATCGGTCATGACGGGGGCGAGGTTCATCACGTTGCGATGTGAGAACGCGGGGGCCGCCGTGCGCCTCTGCCAGCGCCAATGTGCGCCCTCGGCGATGAAGAGCGATTCGCCGATGGCCGGGCGCAGCAGGTTCTTGGTGACCAGCGATTTGGGGTAATTGTCGAGGTTTTCCAGAAGCATGCGCCGGATCGCGTCCGGGTCCATCACCATGTGCCAGCGTTTGGCTGTGCGCCCCGAGACCATCGGCTGGCGGGTGGCGATCTCGGGGATGATCGACAGAACGTTGCGCCGCGCCGCGCGCAACGATCCCAGCACGCCCAAGGGGTCGTTGCCTAGAGGGACGTGGACGGGCGGCCGGGTGATCTGGCTCTGTGGCATGGGCACCTCTGCGCGGTTGGATCTTATATAGGATGCGGGCTCTATCGGGGCAAATGATTGCGTGTGGCGGCACTGTGGGGTATTGCGGCGCGAGTTTGCCTAGTCCGGGATGACACGGAATGACGCGTTTGCTTGCCCTTCTGGGGCTGATCTTCATAACCGCCTGCACCAATCCGAACGATCTGGATGAGGCGCCTGCCTATCTTGGCAATTTCCAACTGGGGCACAACGTTGTCGTCGCTCCGAACCTGACCAAGGGGCCGGCCTCGCGCGAAGCCAGCGAAGAGGAGTGGGTCACCGCCGTGACCGAGGCGATGACCGACCGGTTCACGCGCTATCGCGGCTCCAGGCTTTATCACCTGGGTGTCAGCATAGAGGGGTACGTGCTGGCCGTTCCCGGGGTGCCGATCCTGGCCTCTCCGAAATCGGCGCTGATCCTGAATGTCACTGCGTGGGACGACGCGGCGGGCAAGAAGCTCAACGCAGAGCCGCATCTGGTCACCGTGGTCGAGAGCATCTCGGGCGCGACGTTTCTTGGCTCCGGCCTGACCCAGAGCAAGGAGGTCCAGCTTCAGAACCTGAGCCGCAATGCCGCCAAGCAGATCGAAACATGGCTGGTGCGGCAGAACCAGAAACTCGGCTGGTTCGAAGATGACGGGGTGCCCGCCTCGGAAAAGAGCGACGACGAGTTGACCCGCGTGACACCCGACGCCGATGACGCGCCTGT
>Ga0209943_1002100_pt1 | contig 11263 bp, 9 predicted proteins | sample SalPonR1_B_D2_MG_FD_185698 | JGI IMG/M metagenome (GOLD analysis project Ga0209943, IMG submission 185698) | Salt pond soil microbial communities from South San Francisco under conditions of wetland restoration - Salt Pond MetaG R1_B_D2_MG... ... | reverse complement strand
CCCGCATTTCCGCAACTTGGGGACTGATCGTCGCGGTCGCGATGGTGCTGGGCACGCTGCCGCTGTTCCTCGGGCTGATGATCGTGCTGCCGGTTCTGGGTCATGCCACGTGGCATCTCTACCGCGCCGCGGTGCCAGGAGAGGGATGACGCTGCGCCCCTCTCACCCCGCCTCGGCGAGCCGCGCCACGTAGCGCGCCAGCGTGTCGATCTCGAGATTGACGGGGTCCCCCACGGCCACGTCGCCCCATGTCGTCACCTGCTGCGTGTGGGGGATGAAATTGATGCCGAAATCGCGTCCCGCCACCTCGTTGACGGTCAGCGAGGTGCCGTTGAGCGCCACCGACCCCTTGGGCGCGATGAACCGCTCCAGTCCCTCGGGCGCGCGCAGGGTGACGCGGGTACTGCCGCCGTCCTCGGCCACCGCCATCACCTCGGCCAGCCCGTCCACATGTCCCGACACGATGTGCCCGCCAAGCTCGTCGCCCACCTTCAGCGCGCGTTCCAGGTTGACGCGCCGCCCGTCCCTCCATCGCGACAGATTGGTGCGCGACAGCGTCTCGGCAGAGATGTCCACGTCGAACCAGTCGGGCCCGAGATCCACAACCGTCAGACACACGCCGTCGCAGGCGATGGAGGCACCCGTCTCGATGCTCGCGGTGTCATAGCCGGTGCCGATCCGCGCGCGCATGTCGCCGCGCTGCTCGACCGCGCGGATATGGCCGATATCGGTGATGATGCCCGTGAACATGCGCGCCGCTCCCTTCGCTCGCCTGCTCCCAAGGGGGTAGCGCCCCCGCCGCCCCGAGACAAGCCGGACCGCGCCACCCGAGGCTTATTTTCGCCAGAATTTTCCGCTAGGAAGGGCATGGACCGAGGGTGAGTGGAGACATGCGACGATGCCGGGGCTGACCGGAGAGGGGCGCTCTTTTCTGTTGCTGCAGGGCCCGCACGGGCCGTTCTTCTACCGGCTGGGGCGGATGTTGCGCCGGTCGGGGGCCGAGGTGCGGCGCGTCGGCTTCAACGCGGGCGACCGCGCCTTCTGGCCCGATGCCGCGCGCTACATCGCCTTTCGCGACGCGCCCGAGCGCTGGCCCGGGGCCTTGCGCGCGCTGATCGGGGCGCATGGCGTCACCGACCTCGTGCTTTACGGCGACACGCGGTCCGTCCACGCCGAGGCGGTGGCCATCGCCCGCGCGGCGGGGATCACGGTGCATGTGTTCGAAGAGGGATACATGCGGCCCTACTGGATCACCTACGAGCGCGACGGCACCAACGGGCATTCGCGGCTGATGGACCTCGGCATCCAGGAGATGCGCGCGGCGCTCGCCGCGTCGGACCTGGACACCGCCCTGCCTCCGGCAAGCTGGGGCGACATGCGCCAGCACATCTTCTACGGCGCGCTCTACCACGGCTGCGTGCTGGCGCTGAACCGGGGCTATCGCCGGTTCCGGCCGCACCGCGCGATCGGGGTTAGGGCCGAATTCGCGCTCTACCTGAGGCGGCTCATGTTCATGCCCGCCCTCGCGCTCGAACGGCGCGTGGCCACGTGGCGCATCCGCACCGGCGGCTTCCCCTATCACGTGGCCCTGCTGCAGCTCGAACACGACTCCTCTTTCCAGGCGCATTCGCCGTTTTCCTCGATGACCGAGTTCCTCGAGGTGCTGATCAGGGGCTTTGCCGAGGGCGCGCCGCCGCATCATCACCTCGTGGTCAAGGCGCACCCGCTCGAGGACGGGCGCGCACCGATCCGCGCCACGCTGCGCCGGCTGGTGGCCGCGCACGGCCTGACGGGCCGGGTGCATTTCCTGCGCGGCGGCAAGCTCGCGCCGCTGCTCGACGAGGCGCGCAGCGCCGTCACCGTCAACTCCACCGCCGGGCAACAGGTGCTGTGGCGCGGCATCCCGCTGCGCACCTTCGGCGCGGCGGTCTATGCCAAGCCCGAATTCGTCTCGACCCTGCCGCTGCCCGAGTTTTTCGCCCGGGCCGAGCGCCCGGACCGGCGCGCCTACGCCGATTACCGCCGCTATCTTCTGGAGACCAGCCAGCTTCCCGGCGGATTCTACTCGGCGCGCGGGCGGCGTCAGGTACTGCGGCAGGTGGTGGACATGATGCTCGCGCCCGACGATCCCTATGAAGCGCTGAGCCGCGGAACCGCGGAACCGCGGCAACAGTTGCGCGCCGTTCCCTGAGGCAGTCCACAGGAAAGTCTGGATTTTTCGGCCCTCATGCGATAATTTGCCCGAAAAAACACCGAGGCAGAACAAGAACAGGTCGAGGAGACCGAGCAGTGACACCCCGACAGTCCCGATGGGTCCGCCCCGTCGCCCTTTTGATGGTCGCCAGCCTCGTGGCCGGCTGCGGCCTCCCCCGCCTTGGTCCCAACAAGCGCGAAATCTACGCCGGGTCGGTTCAACAGCAGGGCGATGCCTTCGTGGTGTCGGTCAATGACCGCGTCACCCGCGCCACCGGCGTGCAGCCCGCGCTCGGCTTCACCGAGGATTTCCTGAACGCCGGGCTGCTGGGCTCGGACACGATCAGCCCGGGCGACACTCTGGGTCTCACGATCTGGGAGAATGTCGATGACGGCCTGCTCGCCGGACCGACCGGTAGCCAGACCATCCTCGAGGAAGTGCAGGTCGATGGCTCCGGCTTCATCTTTGTCCCCTATGCGGGCCGTATCAAGGCGGCAGGCAATACGCCGGATGGCGTTCGCCGAGTGATCACCGAGCGGCTCGATCAGCAGACGCCCGATCCGCAAGTCGAGGTGCGCCGCCTCGCGGGCGACGGCTCGACCGTTTCGGTGAGCGGCGCGGTCGCCGGTCAGGGCGTCTATCCCATCGAGGCACCGACGCGGCGGCTCTCGGCGATGATCGCCGCGGCGGGGGGTATCGCCATCGAGCCGGAGGTCGCGCAGATCACCGTGATCCGCGGCGAAAAGCGCGCCAAGGTCTGGTTCCAGGATCTGTTCAAGCATCCGCAATTCGACATCGCCCTGCGCGGCGGCGACCGGCTCCTCGTCGAGGCAGATACCCGGTCCTACACCGCGCTCGGTGCCACCGGCTCGCAGGCGCGCGTGACCTTCGAAACCCAGACACTGAGCGCGCTCGAGGGGCTCGCACAGGTGGGCGGGCTGAGCGTATCGGCCTCTGATCCCACCGGCGTCTTCGTGCTGCGCAACGAACCGGCGGACATCGCCAACCAGGTGCTGGGCCGCGACGACCTGGCGGGCGCGCAGCGCATGGTCTACGTGCTCGACCTGACCCAACCCAACGGCATGTTCATGGCCCGCGATTTCGCGATCCGCGACGATGACACGATCTACGTGACCGAGGCACCTTTCGCGCAATGGGCCAAGGTCATCGCCGCGCTGACCGGCACGCTGGGCGCGGTCGGCTCGGTCTCGACCGCTTCGAGTACCCTGCAAGGCGACTTTTGACGCAGGCACGGGGCGACGCGCCCGCCGGGGCCGAGACGCCCCGGCACATCTTCCATTTCAACGGGGGGTTCCTGTGGCAGCGGCGCGTGCGGCGCATCCTGAAACTTTCCGGATACGACCTGCGTCTCGGCTGGCCATCCGACGAAAATCTCGTGGCCGTCTGGGGCAAGAGCCCGGTCGCCGCGCGCGGCGAGGCCGTGGCAAGGCGCACCGGCGCGGGGCTCCTGCGGATCGAGGACGCGTTCCTGCGGTCGGTCCTTCCCGGGCGCAGCGGCGCACCGCCGCTGGGGCTTCTGCTCGACCGGCAGGGGGTGCATTTCGACGCCGAGGCACCCTCCGATCTCGAAGAGACGCTCGCGCGCCACCCACTGGACGACACCCCGCTCCTGACCCGCGCGCGCGATGCCATCGCGCGGCTGCGCGCCGGTCATCTGACCAAGTATTCCGGCGTAGATCCCACCCTGCCCTGCCCCGACCCGGGCTATGTGCTGGTGATCGACCAGACCCTTGGCGATGCCTCGGTGCGCCACGGCGGGGCGGATGCCGCCACCTTTCGCGACATGCTCGTGCGCGCGCAGGCAGAGCACCCCCGCGCGCCCATCCTGATCAAGACCCACCCCGAGACCGCGAGAGGACACCGCCGCGGCTATTTCTCCGCCGCCGACGCGGGCGGGCGGGTGCGTCTGATCGGCGAGCCGCTCAGCCCCTGGCCGCTGCTTGAGGGGGCGCAGGCGGTCTATACCGTGTCCTCGCAGATCGGGTTCGAGGCGATCCTCGCGGGCCATCGCCCGCAGGTCTTCGGGCGGCCCTTCTATGCCGGCTGGGGCCTCACCGATGACCGCCATCCCGCGCCCTTCGCCCGGCGCGGGCGGCCCCTCACCCGCGCGCAGCTCTTCGCCGGGGCGATGATCCTCGCCCCCACCTGGTACGATCCCTGCCGCGACCGGCTGTGCGACCTGGAAACCGCGCTGGCGCAGTTCGAGGCCGAAACCCGCGCCTGGCGCGAGGACCGCCGGGGCTGGACGGCACACGGCATGCGGCTTTGGAAACGCGCGCCGGTCCAGCGCTTTTTCGGCGCGCACCGGCGGGTGATCTTCGGGCGCGCCCGCGCGGACCGACCGGCAATGGTCTGGGCCTCGGCAGAGGCCACGGCGGCGGCCCCCGAGGGCGCGGTCCGCGTCGAGGACGGGTTCCTGCGCTCGCGCGGGCTCGGGGCCAACCTCGTGCCGCCCCTGTCGCTCGTGCTCGACGATCTCGGCATCTATTACGACCCCGCCCGCGAGAGCCGGTTGGAGCGGCTGATCGCAGCGCGCGAAACGCTCCGCGCCGATCAGGCACGGCGCGCCCGCGCCCTCATCACGACCCTGACGGATCACGGGCTCAGCAAGTACAATTTCGGTGCCCCCGCCACCGCCCTGCCCGGCGGCCATCGCATCCTCGTGCCCGGGCAGGTCGAGGATGACGCCTCGATCCGTCTGGGCGCGGGCGCGACCGCCACCAATCTCGATTTGCTGCGCCGCGCCCGCGCGGAGAATCCCGGCGCGGTGATCCTCTACAAGCCGCACCCCGACGTCGAGGCCGGGCTGCGCCCCGGCGCGGTGCCGCCCGGGGCGCTCGACGGGCTGGCCGATCGGGTTGTCGCGGGCACCGATCCCGCCACGCTGCTGGCGCAGGTAGCCGAGGTCTGGACGATGACCTCGCTTCTGGGCTTCGAGGCACTGCTGCGCGGCGTGCGGGTGACGACCACCGGCGCACCGTTCTATGCGGGCTGGGGCCTCACGCGCGACCTGGGCGAGGTGCCCGCGCGCCGACGCGCGCGGCCCGCGCTCGAGGGGCTGGTCCATGCCGCGCTGATCGACTATCCGCGCTACCGCGACCCGGTGACCGGGCTGCCCTGCCCGGCGGAGACGGTGACCGGTCGGCTGATGCGGGCCGAGGTGCCCCGCGCTGGGGCGGCCAACCGGCTGCTGGCCAAGGCGCAGGGCGCGCTCGCGGGCCACGCGTGGCTCTGGCGCTGAGCCGGCGCACACGCTGCCGCTCGGGTGCGCGGCTATCCTTTGACCGGGTAGCGATCCGGTTCGGCGAACACATCGATCACCCGCGTGCCCGCCTTGATGCGCGCGCCATGCTCGACGCCCGCGCCGATGTCATAGCTGTCACCGGGGCCATAGCGACGCGTCTCGCCGCCGATGGTGAATTCGATCTCGCCCTCCACCACCGTGCCCCATTGCGCCCCGTGGCTGTGCGGCGGCAGGTCCATGTCCTGCAGGAAGGTGAAGAACACGCACAATCCCTGCTCCGACCGGATCGCGCGGCCTTGCACCACCTCCTCGGGGAACGGCAGGTCAAGGGCCTGAAAATCCATGATGAAATCGGCAAAGGGCATCGGCATCTCCTCGGGCTGAGCCGTCCGATCATGCGCCCGGCACCCCGAGATGGCAACGGCTCAGTGCAGCTTCTTGCGGATCCGCTGCACCATCCACCACACCAGCGCGACCACCGGCAAGGTGACGGCGGCGGTGACCATGCCCTTGCTCACCCCCAGCATGTCGGTGAGCGGGTAGAGCAGGTAGCCCGCCAGCGATACCGCGTAATAGCTGATCGCCACCACCGACAGCCCCTCCACCGTGCGCTGCAGGCGCAATTGCAGGTCGGCGCGGTGGTTCATGCTCTCCAGAAGCGATTGATTTTGAGCACTTCTTTCCACGTCCACCCCGGTCCGCAGCAGGTCTCCGGCGCGCATCGCCCGGTCCGACATCGCCCTGAGCCTGTCCTTGGTCGCGGTCACGGTGCGCATCGCAGGGTCATAGCGCCGCATCATGAATTCGTGAAACGTCTGCCGCCCCTCGAACCGGGTCTCGCGCAGCGCAGCGATGCGCTGGTGCACTATCTGCTCGTAGGCCGTGGTCGCCCCGAAGCGGAAAGACGACTTCGCGACCAGCGCCTCGAGCTCGGCGGACACCTCCAGCAACCCGTCGAGCGTGTCCTCGGCGGGCTGGCTGCCGGCAGTCATGTCGCCCACCATCCGGCTCAGGCGGCTGTCGGTCTCGCCCATCTGGCGACTCATCTCGCGCACCCGGGCAAAGCCCAGCATCGACATGGTCTTGTAGGTCTCGATCTCGCACAACCGCTGCACGATCCGCCCGATCCGGCGCTGCCCCGTGCTCGGTGCCACGTGCAGCGAGAACCGAAGGTGCCCCGCCGGATCGATCCGGAAATCCCCCGCGATCACCCCCGCATCGTCGAGCACCCGTGCCATCGCCACGCTTTCCGGCACGAACCAGCTGTCGATATCGGCGCGCGCGGCCTCGCGGCTCTCCCAGGGCACCACCCGGATCATCGCCGAGGTGATCCGCTGCCCCGGTGCCCCGGCCAGCCAATCGTCGGGGAACACGTCGAAATCCGCCGGATCGAAGGGCCGTTCGCTGACCCCCTCGCTGAACACCGTGTAGGTCACCATCTCGGTATGGCTCTCCCACTTGAGCCGGTGCCGCCCGATCTCGCCGAAATAATGCGTGGCCCCGGGCTGCGGGTGCTTGGCACCGTAGCGATCCAGCAGCGCGGTGAGATGCGCCAGATCGGCGGCGCGATCGCGCTTGGCGGCGTCCTGCTCGCGCTTCACGGCGAGATAGATCGCCGTGCAGGGCGCCGCGAGCGTGGGAAAGGGCCGCGCGTGCAACTCGTTGGTCAGCTCGTAGCGCAGCGGATGGTCGGCGATGGGGGGCATGGGCCGGTCTCCTGATCCTCAGCCGTTCCTTAGCGCGCACGATCCCCGCGCAAAAGGGGTTTTGCCTGAAAACCCAACGATTTAGCGGAACACAAACGTATACCGCACAGCCCTTGCTCTTCTTCTTGGCAAAAATACTCCGAATCCGCCGCCGGCCAAGGGCGAAACCCATGAAAAAGGGGCGCGGCCCTGCGGCCACGCCCCTGCCCCTACATCCGCCGGTCTCACTCGATCTTGCCCAAGAGGCTCGTCACGCTGGCCTTGGCATCACCGTAGAACATCCGCGTGTTCTCCTTGTAGAACAGCGGGTTCTCGATCCCGGAATAGCCGGTGCCCTGCCCGCGCTTGGAGACGAAGACCTGTTTCGCCTTCCACACCTCCAGCACCGGCATCCCGGCAATCGGGCTGTTGGGGTCGTCCTGCGCCGCCGGGTTGACGATGTCGTTGGAGCCGATGACGATCACCACATCCGTATCCGGGAAATCCTCGTTGATCTCGTCCATCTCCAGCACGATGTCATAGGGCACCTTGGCCTCGGCCAAGAGCACGTTCATGTGCCCCGGCAGACGGCCCGCGACCGGGTGGATGGCGAAACGGACGGTCTTGCCCTTGGCGCGCAGCTTCGAGGTCAGGTCCGAGACCGCCCCCTGCGCCTGCGCCACCGCCATGCCGTAGCCCGGCACGATGATCACGCTGTCGGCTTCGTTGAGCGCATTGGCCACGCCGTCCGCGTCGATGGCGATCTGCTCGCCCTCGATCTCCGCCGCCGGGCCCGAGGCCCCGCCGAAGCCGCCGAGGATCACCGAGACGAAGTGCCGGTTCATCGCCTTGCACATGATGTAACTCAGGATCGCACCCGACGAGCCGACCAGCGCGCCGACCACGATCAGCAGGTCGTTGCCCAATGAGAAGCCGATCGCCGCCGCCGCCCAGCCGGAATAGCTGTTGAGCATCGAGACGACCACCGGCATGTCGGCGCCGCCGATCCCCATGATCAGGTGATAGCCGATGAAGAACGCGCACAGCGTCAGCAGCACCAGCGTCCAGACGCCCGCGCCGCCCAGGTACATCGCGGCAAAGACCAGCGACAGCGCCGCCGCACCGGCGTTGAGCACATGCCCGCCCGGCAGCTTCTTGGCCGCGCCGTCCACCTTGCCTGCCAGCTTGCCATAGGCGATCACCGAGCCGGTGAACGTCACCGCCCCGATCCAGATGCCCAGCATCAGCTCGACCTTGAGGATATTGACCTCCACCGCCGTCTTCTTGGCGACGATGGCGGCAAAGCCGGTGAACTGCTTGGCGAACGCCGCCGCCTCGGCCGAGATCTCCTCGGGCCGCGGAAAGGCGAGGCCCTCGGCGGCGAAGGCCGCCGCGACGCGGCTCATCTCCAGGTCGGCGTTGAAGCCCACGAACACCGCCGCAAGCCCCACCAGGCTGTGCATGATCGCCACCAGCTCGGGCATCTGCGTCATCTGCACCCGCGTGGCGAGCTGATAGCCCACCACCGCGCCCAGGCCGATCAGCACCACCGACAACAGCCACAGCCCCTGACCGGGCCCGGCCATCGTCGCCAGCACGGCGATGGCCATGCCGGCAATGCCGTACCAGATGGCGCGCTTGGCGCTTTCCTGTCCGCTCAGACCGCCAAGCGACAGGATGAAGAGAACCGCCGCGACCGCATAGGCCGCTATGGTGAATCCGAAATCCATGATCCCGCCCCCTTACGATTTCTGGAACATGGCGAGCATGCGCCGTGTCACGAGGAAGCCGCCGAAGATGTTGATCGCGGCCATGAACACCGCCAGCGCGGCGAGGATCGTGATGAAGACCGAGCTCGACCCGATCTGCATCAGCGCGCCGAGGATGATGATCGACGAAATCGCGTTGGTCACCGCCATCAGCGGCGTGTGCAGGCTGTGGCTCACCCCCCAGATCACCTGGAAGCCGACGAACACCGCCAGCAGGAACACGATGAAATGCTGCATGAAGCTCGCGGGTGCCACGAGGCCCACCGATAGCACCAGCGCCCCGCCGATGGCCAGCAGCGCCACCTGCTTCTTGGTCTGCGCCTTGAACGCCGCGATCTCCTGCGCGCGCTTCTCTTCGGCGGTCAGTTCCTTGGGCTTTTCCTTGGGCGGTGCGGCGGCGATGGCCGACACCTTCGGCGGCGGGGGCGGCCAGGTGACCTCGCCCTTGTGCGTCACCGTCGAGCCGCGGATCACGTCATCCTCCATGTCATGCACGGCCTGCCCGTCCTTCTCGGGCGTGAGGTCGGTCATCATGTGGCGGATATTGGTAGCATAGAGCGTGCTGGCCTGCGTCGCCATGCGGCTGGGGAAATCGGTGTAACCGATGATCGTCACGCCATTGTCGGTGACGACCTTGTCGTCCATCACCGTCAGCTTGCAATTGCCGCCCTTCTCGGCGGCGAGATCGACGATCACCGAGCCGCGCTTCATGGATTTCACCATGTCCTCGGTCCACAGCTCGGGTGCCTCGCGGTTGGGGATGAGCGCGGTGGTGATGACGATATCCACCTCCGGCGCCAGCTCGCGGAACTTGGCCAACTGCGCCTCGCGGAACTCGGGGCTCGACACCGAGGCATAGCCGCCCGAGCTTGAACCGTCCTTCTGCTCTTCCTCGAAATCGAGATAGACGAATTCCGCGCCCATCGATTCCACCTGCTCGGCCACCTCGGGCCGCACGTCGAACGCATAGGTGATCGCCCCGAGGCTCGTGGCCGTGCCGACCGCGGCGAGGCCAGCCACGCCCGCGCCCACCACCAGCACCTTGGCCGGGGGCACCTTGCCCGCCGCGGTGATCTGCCCGGTGAAGAAGCGGCCGAAATTGCCCCCGGCCTCGATCACCGCGCGGTAGCCCGCGATATTGGCCATCGACGACAGCGCGTCCATCTTCTGCGCGCGGCTGATGCGCGGCACCATCTCCATCGCGATGACGGTGGCACCCTTCTTCGCTGCCATCTCCAGCCCCGCCTCGTTGCCGCCGGGGTTGAAGAAGGTGATCAGCGTCTGCCCCTCGCGCAGCCGCTTCAATTCGGTCTCGGTGGGGACCCGCACCTTGGCCACCACATCGGCGGCCTTCCACAGCGCGGCGGCGGTCTTGACGATCTCGACGCCCGCCTCCTCAAAGGCGGCATCCGAAAACCCGGCGCGCTCGCCCGCGCCGGTCTCGATGGCGCAGTCATATCCCAGCTTCTGAAGCTGCAGGGCCGAATCCGGCGTCATCGCGACCCGGTTCTCACCCTCCATCACCTCCTTAGGCGTTCCGATCTTCACGTTTCCTGTCCCCCTCTGGCAGATCCTGTCTGTCTCTGGCCGCCGGTCATCCGGTGCCGGGTCTATTTTCACGAAAGCGGTTATTTCACACAATTTTGCGACTTGCGACATCAAGTTTGCCGCAGCACCTACACCCAGCGCCGGGTTTTTTCGCAATAGCGGGCGAAATCGGCCCGGAACGTGCGGCGCATCCGGTTCTCCTCGGGAATCACGAATCGCCGCTCGATCACCCAGACGAAGACCGGGATCAGCGGCAGCGCCAGCACCGCGTCCCAGCGCAGGATCAGCCCGGCGAGAATGAGCGCGTCGCCGAGGTAGATCGGGTTGCGCGAGCGGCGGAAGATGCCCGACTGAACGAGGCGTTCGGGCGTCTCGTGCGGCACGATGGTGGTCTTGTGCTTGCGAAACTCCATCGCCGCCAGCGCGATGAGCAGCACGCCGCCCCCCACCAGCACGCCGCCCGCGAAATCCGTCCAGCCACCGCCAAAGCGCAGGCCCATCGGTGCCCATGTCGCCTGCGCCCAGACAAGCACGAGAAAGCCCGCGAGCCAGACGGGGGGCATGTCGATCCATTTCAGCATTCGCGCGACGCTCCGGTCTATGTGTCGGGCGCACCATGCACGGGATCGCGGCGATGTCAAAGCGGCACCCTGCCAGCAGCGATGGCGGCACACGGGCAGGGCGGGAATTGGTCTTGAGCGGACGTTGGGACGTGCCGCGCATCGGCGGGCCGCGGTGCGGCGATCCGACGGTCTTGCTGCCGTGCTTAATGGCAGCCAGGTCCGAAAAGGCCCTCAGCGAA
>Ga0209943_1002099_pt1 | contig 11264 bp, 9 predicted proteins | sample SalPonR1_B_D2_MG_FD_185698 | JGI IMG/M metagenome (GOLD analysis project Ga0209943, IMG submission 185698) | Salt pond soil microbial communities from South San Francisco under conditions of wetland restoration - Salt Pond MetaG R1_B_D2_MG... ... | reverse complement strand
TAGGGACCGAACTGTCTCACGACGTTCTGAACCCAGCTCGCGTACCGCTTTAATGGGCGAACAGCCCAACCCTTGGAACCTGCTTCAGCTCCAGGATGCGACGAGCCGACATCGAGGTGCCAAACCTTCCCGTCGATGTGAACTCTTGGGGAAGATAAGCCTGTTATCCCCGGGGTAACTTTTATCCGTTAAGCGACGGCAATTCCACGCTATACCGCCGGATCACTAAGTCCTACTTTCGTATCTGCTCGACTTGTATGTCTTGCAGTTAAGCTCCCTTATACCTTTACGCTCTACGTGCGATTTCCATCCGCACTGAGGGAACCTTTGAGCGCCTCCGTTACTCTTTAGGAGGCGACCGCCCCAGTCAAACTGCCCGCCTGACAATGTCCTGTGACCAGTTTATGGCCTCCAGTTAGAATTCCGCCACAGAAAGGGTGGTATCCCACTTATGGCTCCACTGATACTTGTGTACCAGCTTCAAAGCCTCCCACCTATCCTGTACATTCTGTGTCAAAACCCAATATCAGGCTGCAGTAAAGCTCCACGGGGTCTTTCCGTCCTGTCGCAGATAGCCTGCATCTTCACAGGCATTTCAATTTCGCCGAGTCCCTTGTTGAGACAGTACCCAAGTCGTTGCACCATTCGTGCAGGTCGGAACTTACCCGACAAGGAATTTCGCTACCTTAGGACCGTTATAGTTACGGCCGCCGTTTACTGGGGCTTAGGTTCGAACCTTCGCCATACGGCTAAGTCCTCTCCTTGACCTTCCAGCACCGGGCAGGTGTCAGCCCCTATACTTCGTCTTACGACTTAGCAGAGACCTGTGTTTTTGCTAAACAGTCGCTTGGGTCTGGTTATTGCAACCACTTACGTGGCACCCCTTCTCCCTAAGTTACGGGGTCATTTTGCCGAGTTCCTTAACAAGGGTTCTCTCGCGCGCCTTAGGATTCTCTCCCTGTCTACCTGTGTCGGTTTGCGGTACGGGCACTAAATAATCTCGTTAGTGGTTTTTCTTGGCGGCTCATCAGATATCTTCACCTCAATTGGCTCCATATCACTTAAAGCAGTTATGGATAGAGGGATTTACCTCCCTATCCCTACTCTTAAGCTTATGCATGCTCTACCATCCACATGCTATATCTTCTTTGCCGCGTTACCACTTCACTCAAATGATTATTAGCGGTATCGGAATCTCTACCGATTTACCATCACCTACGCCTTTCGGCCTCGGTTTAGGTCCCGACTTACCCTGAGCGGACGAACCTTCCTCAGGAAACCTTAGACTTTCGGCGAAGGGGATTCTCACCCCTTTTTTCGCTACTCATACCGGCATTCTCTCTTCTGTGCCGTCCACTGCTCCTTCCGGTACAGCTTCAGCCAGCACAGAATGCTCCTCTACCATCTTTCGATCCACAGCTTCGGTGGTAGACTTAAGCCCCGTTACATTTTCGGCGCAAGACCGCTTGATCAGTGAGCTGTTACGCACTCTTTAAATGAGTGGCTGCTTCTAAGCCAACATCCTGATTGTCTGAGCGACCTCACTTCCTTTTCCACTTAGTCTACACTTGGGGACCTTAGCTGGTGGTCTGGGCTGTTTCCCTCTCGACTACGAAGCTTATCCCCCGTAGTCTGACTCCCAAAGTTTATCTATAGGTCTTCGGAGTTTGAATGGATTCGGTAACCTTGTTGGGCCCCTTGTCCAATCAGTGCTCTACAGCCTATAGCATACTTTGAGGCTAGCCCTAAAGCTATTTCGAGGAGTACGAGCTATCTCCAGGTTCGATTGGCCTTTCACCCCTACCCACAACTCATCCCATAGTTTTTCAACACTATTGGGTTCGGGCCTCCACAGGGTCTTACTCCCGCTTCACCCTGGTCATGGGTAGGTCACCTGGCTTCGCGTCTGCTCCCTGTAACTCTCGCCCTATTCAGACTCGCTTTCGCTTTGGCTTCACCTCTTTCGGCTTAACCTTTCGCTACAGAGCGCAACTCGCCGGTCCGTGATACAAAAAGTACGCAGTGAAACTTTTCAATAGTTCCACTACTGTTTGTAAGCTTACGGTTTCAGGTTCTATTTCACTCCCCTCCCGGGGTTCTTTTCACCTTTCCCTCGCGGTACTTGTTCACTATCGGTCATCTGGAAGTATTTAGTCTTGGAAGGTGGTCCTCCCTTCTTTCCACAGGGTTTCTCGTGTCCCGTGGTATTCTGGTCTATCATAAGGCTGCTTTGACTTTTCGTCTACAGGACTATTACCTCCTCTGGTTGGCCTTTCCAGACCATTCGACTAAGTCTTAGCTTTCGCCTCCTGTCATTGTAGTAACAGCTATGATATCCTAAACCCATCTCAAGCAACGGCTACAACCTTACACTTGAAATGTTTGGACTCTTCCCCCTTCGCTCGCCGCTACTGGGAGAATCTCTTTTGATTTCTTTTCCTTGAGGTACTTAGATGTTTCACTTCCCTCAGTTGCTCTATACAGACTACTTCTTTCACCTGTATATACCGACTCTTTAATCGGTAGGTTTCCCCATTCGGATATCCACGCTTCTCAGCTTATTTGACAGCTCCACGTGGCTTTTCGCAGCCAATCACGTCCTTCTTCAGCTCCAGATGCCTTTAGGCATCCACCGTAAGCCCTTTCTTACTTATCTCTCATTCTGTATGCATCTTTCAAGGTACAATTAATTCAAGGTTATTGAAAACCTTGAAAAGTAAACAGCAAGCCAAACGAATTATACTCCTTAGAAAGGAGGTGATCCAGCCGCACCTTCCGGTACGGCTACCTTGTTACGACTTCACCCCCCTTACCAGACACACCTTTGGCATCCGCAGATGACTTCTGGTGCATCCAACTCGGGTGGTGTGACGGGCGGTGTGTACAAGGCCCGGGAACGTATTCACCGCAGTATGCTGACCTGCGATTACTAGCGATTCCAGCTTCATGCAGGCGAGTTGCAGCCTGCAATCCGAACTGAGAACAGTTTTTTGAGATTTGCTTCGCCTCGCGGCTTAGCTCCTCTCTGTACTGCCCATTGTAGCACGTGTGTAGCCCGAGGTATAAAGGGCATGAGGACTTGACGTCATCCCCACCTTCCTCCGACTTTCACCGGCTGTCTCCTTAGAGTCCCCAACATTACTTGCTGGCAACTAAGGACAGGGGTTGCGCTCGTTGCGGGACTTAACCCAACATCTCACGACACGAGCTGACGACAGCCATGCACCACCTGTCTCTGTGTCGGACATAGTCCGAAATCCTACTTTCATAGGTGGTCACAGGATGTCAAACCTCGGTAAGGTTCTTCGCGTTGCTTCGAATTAAACCACATGCTCCACCGCTTGTGCGGGCCCCCGTCAATTCCTTTGAGTTTCAGTCTTGCGACCGTAATCCCCAGGCGGGACACTTACTGCGTTAACTACGGCACTGAGGGAATCGAACCCCCAACACCTAGTGTCCATCGTTTACAGCTGGAACTACCGGGGTATCTAATCCCGTTCGCTCCTCCAGCTTTCGTACCTGAGCGTCAGTGTCAGCCCAGAGAGCCGCCTTCGCCACTGGTGTTCTTTCTAATATCTACGTATTCCACCACTACACTAGAAATTCCGCTCTCCTCTGCTGCACTCAAGATATACAGTTTCAAACGCAGTCTACCAGTTAAGCCGGTAGTTTTCACATTTGACTTGCATATCCGCCTGCGTACCCTTTACGCCCAATGATTCCGGACAACGCTTGCACTCTACGTATTACCGCGGCTGCTGGCACGTAGTTAGCCAGTGCTTCCTCCATGGGTACCGTCAGGTAGTGATCATTTGCTATCACTACGGTTCTTCCCCAAGGACAGAGCTTTACAACCCGAAGGCCTTCTTCACTCACGCGGCGTTGCTCCATCAGGCTTTCGCCCATTGTGGAAGATTCCCCACTGCTGCCTCCCGTAGGAGTCTGGACCGTGTCTCAGTTCCAGTGTGGCTGATCGTCCTCTCAGACCAGCTACGGATTGTTGCCCTGGTAGGCTTTTACCCTACCAGCTAGCTAATCCGACGCGGAGCTCTCCAAAAGCGATGTGTAAAACACACCTTTACTGATTCGAAGATGCCTTCCTGTCAGTCTATTAAGGATTAGCCCAACTTTCATCAGGTTATCCCTAACTTAAGGACAAGTTCTCCACGCGTTACTCACCCGTCCGCCACTCCTCGTGATCCTTATCTTACCCGAAGGTAAGTTAAGGGCGAGGCGTTCGACTTGCATGTGTTAAGCACGCCGCCAGCGTTCGTCCTGAGCCAGGATCAAACTCTCCTTATAAAAAATGTGAGTTTGAGCTTTTGGCTCTTAATCATTAATTGAAATTAACGTTGGCTTGCTGTTCACTTTTCAAGGTTCTCTTGTTTTAAAAAAGCGCGTAAAAAACGGCGCTTCATAATTTGACGCATTAATCATCATATCATCTAATCTTTGTTTTGTCAAGGTTATTTTCCCTTATATTTAGCCTCTTTTTTACTGGCTTTTAAGGGCTGCTCCTTAACGCGACAGTTTATACTGTATCATTTTTATCTGCCTCTGTCAAGGGCATATAGGATATTTTTTAGCTTTCTATTATTTTAAAATTCATTTTTCTATTACGAGGGCCATCAAATTCACAAAAAAAGATTCCCTGCCATCTTCCAAGCTGCAATTTTCCATTTTCTATAATAATTATCTGATCAGATCCGATAATACTGCTTTTTATATGAGCCGCTGAATTACCCTCAAGATGATTATAATTATCGTTAAAAGGAATAACTTTATTTAACTCATTTACAATATCTTTTTTAACACTTGGATCAGCATTTTCATTTATAGTTACTCCTGCTGTAGTGTGAGGAATATTAATAACTAATATACCTGATTTAATAGATTGATCTTCCACTAATTTCTTGACTTTTTTAGTAATATCAACTAATTCAACACGGTCTTTTGTTTTTACCTTTTTCTGAAAAAACACTAATAACCCTCCTTTAATTTCTACTATAATTTTATCAAATCATCTTTAAAAAATAAATATTATAATAAATAACATAAAAAAAGACAGAAAGCAAAAAATGCCTCCTGTCTCATAATAATCATATTTAATACCTGGAAATTATCTTATTCATCATTTTTTGGACGCATTGTTGGGAATAAAATTACATCTCTAATTGAACTAGAATCAGTCAAAATCATAACCAATCTATCAATTCCTATGCCTAAACCACCAGTAGGAGGCATTCCATATTCAAGTGCCTTTACAAAATCTTCATCTAATACCTGAGCTTCTTCATCTCCTAAATCACGTTCTCTTAATTGTTGTTCAAAACGTTTCCTTTGTTCAATAGGATTATTTAACTCAGTAAAAGCATTTGCGATTTCCCAACTATTTATAAATGCTTCAAATCTATATGTTAATCTCGGATCATCTTCATGTTTTTTCGCTAAAGGAGAAACTTCTATTGGATAATCAGTTATAAAAGTAGGCTGAATTAGATTATCTTCAACTTTTTCTTCAAAAACAGCATTAATTATTTTACCTCTAGTTTTTTCTCCTTCTATTTCTAATTCAAGTTCATCAGCTATTTTTTGTGCTTCTTCATCACTATCAATTTTATTAAAATCAATATCAGTATATTTTTTGATTGATTCAATCATAGTCATTCTATTCCAGGGTGGAGCAAAATCAATTTCTTTATCTTCATACTTTATTTTAGTTGTACCTAAAACTTCTTCAGCAGCATTTACAATAATATCTTCTGTAATGTCCATCATATCGTGGTAATCAGCCTGGGCCTGATATAGCTCCATTGTAGTAAACTCCGGATTGTGTTTATAGGACATTCCTTCATTTCTGAAATTACGATTTATTTCATAAACTCTTTCAAATCCACCTACAATCAATCTTTTTAGATGTAATTCAGGAGCTATCCTTAAATATAAATCCATATCTAAGGCATTATGATGAGTCACAAAAGGTTTAGCACTGGCTCCTCCTGGAATTGGATGAAGCATTGGAGTTTCAACTTCTAAGAAATCTTTATCTTCTAAGTACTTTCTAAACTCTTTTATTATTTTACTTCTTTTCATAAATGTATCTTTAACTTCTGGATTAACTATTAAATCAAGTGCTCTTTGTCTATAACGTAAGTCCTTATCTTTTAAACCATGAAACTTTTCAGGTAAAGGACGAAGTGATTTGCTTAAAAGTTTAAAATTATCTAAATTAACAGAGATTTGTCCGCGATTTGTCTTAAATACTTCTCCTTCAAGCCCTACAATATCTCCAATATCTAAGTCATTAAATAATTCATAATTTTCTTCTCCAACTTTATTATATGAAACAAAGAGTTGAATTCTTCCTGTTATATCCATCAAATCTGCAAAAGTAGCTTTCCCATGAGTTCTAATTGCCATTAAACGACCGGAAAGTCTAACTTTCTCACCTTTAAGTTCTTCAAAATTTTCAGTAATATCTTCTGCATGATGAGATATTTCATATTTTTTGCCATAAGCTTTTATATCTAGTTCTCGCAATTCTTCTAATTTTTCTCGGCGTTGTTGCATCAACTTATTCATTTCTTCCATAAATATCCCTCTTTCTTCCCATATTTATTTATTTGTCTTTTCAATTGATAAAACTTCATAGTTCATTGTTCCTGATGGTACTTCAACTTCTACCTGATCGCCTATTTTATGTCCAATTAAATTTTTACCGATCGGCGATTCATTTGAAATTTTATTTTTCAGTGGATCCGATTCAGCTGAACCTACAAGAGTATAAGTATAAATATCCTCATCATCTAAATCTTTAATTTTTACCGTAGTTCCAACATTAACTGTGTGGTCATCAACTTCTTCATCTTTAATGACTTTTGCATTTCGTAACATATTTTCTATTTCTTGAATACGTCCCTCAACAAATGCCTGTTCATTTTTGGCATCATCATACTCAGAATTCTCACTAATATCTCCAAATTCTCTTGCAACTTTGATTCTTTTAGCAACTTCTCGTCTTTTCTCATTAACAAGATAGTCCAATTCCTCTTCTAATTTTTCATAACCCTCTTCTGTTAAAACAACTTCTTTAGTTTCATTAGCCATAAATTTCTACCCCTTTTATGATTTGATTATTTATAAACGATGATAATTAACATCATTTTATATGCTTTAATATCAAAATTAGCGTCAAGCAATCCAAGCTGACACTAATTTATTCTTTACAATTATTAATTATTATAATTTACCAAATTATATTTGTCAAGAAATAACAAGTATTATATAACATTATTCCTGTCTTTTAATAATAATATATACTCATTTAAAACTTTTTGTACTTTTTCTTTAGTTTTTAATCTATTTATTTTATCTTTAATTTTTGAAGAATGAGGCAAACCTTTAAGATACCAACTTACATGCTTACGCATTAGTGGAATAGCTCTTTTCTCTCCATAATAATTAACAGCTATCTCAAGATGCTTTAAAGCTAAATCAATTATATCTTCATAATTCGGATCATTAATATCATTATCTTTTTTATATTTAAATATAATTTTTTTTAGCAACCAGGGATTACCCTGAATACCTCTAGCTAACATAATTCCATCACAATTAGTTTCTTCAAACATATTATTAGCATCTTTTACCGAAAAAATATCTCCATTACCGATCACAGGAATATTTACGGCTTTTTTTGTTTTTTTAATAATTGACCAATCAGCTTTTCCACTGTAAAATTCTTCTCTTGTCCGGCCGTGAACAGCAACTGCCTTTGCTCCATTTTTTTCACAAATTTTTGCAATTTCAACTGCATTTATATGATCTTGATCCCAACCTTTTCTCATTTTTACAGTTATCGGTATTTTAGTAGCTTTGTTTACTTCATTAACTATATTACCTGTAAGTTCAGGATATTTCATTAAAGCTGATCCATAATCATTTTTTACGATTTTGGGGGCAGGACAACCTAAATTTAAATCTATTAAATCTGGTTCATAATCTCTTTCTACTATATTAGCTGCTTTACTCATAATTTTCGGATCTGAACCGAAGATTTGAACTCCATTATACCCTTTTTTATCTAAATTAATCAATTCTTCTGTTTTTTGATTTCCATGTACTAACCCTTTTGCACTTACCATTTCAGTATAAAGCAATTCTGCTCCCATATCTCTCAATATTTTTCTATAAGGATAATCAGTTACCCCTGCCATAGGGGCAATCAGAATTGGGGTTTTTATTTTTATTTTACCTATCTTCACAAATTATCACCCTTCAATACCATTCAATTTAGCAATATAATATAATCCTTCTAAAGTTAAAAATGGTTCAACTCTATCTATCATTTTAGTTTCTGGTGCAATTAAGTTAACTAATCCACCAGTAGCTACAACAGTACTATCCTGGCTCAATTCTTCTTTGAATTTTTTGATTAATGCTTCAGTTTGACCAACAAAGCCATATATTATTCCAGATTGCATTGCCATTATTGAATTTTTTCCTATTGCTTTATCTGGTTTTTTAAGTTCAATTCTAGGTAATTTAGCAGCATAGTTGAATAAAGCTTCAGTAGAAATACCAATTCCAGGAGCTATAGCTCCTCCTATAAAATTTCCATTTTCAGAAACTGCATCAATACTGGTTGCTGTTCCAAAATCAACTATTATCAAAGGTCCTTTATACTTTTGATATGCTCCAACTGCATTTACGATTCTATCAGCACCGACTTCACGAGGATTATCCATTTTTATATTCATACCTGTTTTTACTCCAGGTCCTATTACTAAAGGAAAATGACCAAAATACTCACGACTGGCCTGTTCTAAAACTGTAACAATTGGTGGTACAGTACTGGAAATAATAATATCTTTAACATTTTTAGTATCAATATTTTCAACTGAAAAAAGGTTTTTCAAAAGTATACCATATTCATCTACAGTTTTATCTTTATCTGTAGATATTCTCCAATGAGCTATCATTTCCCCATCTTTATAAATACCTAATACAGTGTTTGTATTTCCAACATCAATAGCTAAAATCATTTTTTATTTTCACCTTCCTAATTCTTATAAAACTCTATTCTCTGTTTCCGACCATATTATATTATATGTATAACTTATTATCAACTTAATTAAAAAAACTCGAGATTTAGCCCGAGTTTTAATGAAATATTAGTTTATTTTCAAAGTTATTTCCGAACACTGGTGTCCCCTGCCCAAAATTTTATTTTTTCAGATTTGTCAGTTAATAATACCAATCTACCATCTTTGGCAATATCTACTGCTTTTCCCTGATATTTTTTTCCATCACTTTTCACTGTAACTTCTTTTCCTAAAAGTGAAATCTTATTTTTCCATTCATCTAATAATTTTTCTTTTTCTCCACTTAAAAATCTAAAATAGAAATTTTCAAAGTAAAAAAGAATATCTTTTAGCAATTCAATCTGATCAACTTTATTCCCAAGTATATTATATAATGAAATAGCTTTTTCTTTTATTTGGTTGGGAAATTTTTCTTGATTTACATTGATTCCAATACCGGTTACAATGTAATTTAATTTTTGAGAAGAACTGTTCATTTCAGATAAAATTCCACATATTTTTTTATCTTTATATAATATATCATTAGGCCATTTTATTTCACTTTCAATACCAAGTCCTTTTAATGCATAATAGATAGCTAATGAGGCATTAATTGTTAAAAAATGACTTTCATTAATTTTTATTTCAGGTCTAATGATTATTGAAAACCACAAACCCTCATCAGAAGAATGCCATGTTCTTCCTCTTCTACCCCGACCACCACTTTGCTTTTCTGCAATAACAACCGTACCTTCATTAGCACCATATTTTGCTAATTCAGAAGCTATTTTATTAGTAGAATTCACCTGAGAATAATAATATATTTTTTTGCCAATAATTTCTGTATCTAAACTTTCTTCTATTTTATTTGCTAATAAAGAATTCTCATCCATTTTTATCTCCTTAAAAATTATTTTTTAAATCATTCATAGAAATTACTCCATCAATAGTATCAGCTGATTTTATCGCATTTAAAACAGCTTCTTTTACAACCTTTACTGCCAGAAGGTTGAGTGTATTAATATCTGCATTTATTTTTGAAGTAGATGCTACAAAAATTGTATCACCATCAAAATCAGTATGAGCAGGTGACATAGTTAAAGCATAACCATTATGTGCTTTAGTAGCAATTTTATTTGCTTCAACTTTAGACAATTTAGCATTGGTAATAACCACACCTAAGGAAGTATTTGTTCCAAAAATATTATTATTTTTTTTATAATTTTCATAAAAAAGTTCTTCTGTATCCAAAAAAGAATTTTTATTTTTGTTTAATACTCCAGCTATTATTTCTCCAGTATGAGGATTTATAATATCTCCTAATGAGTTAACTGCAACAGCAGCTCCTATTTTTAAGTCTCCCATTTTATAGGCAACAGTACCCAAACCACCTTTCATCATTTGATCCGGTCCTGCTATTTTTCCAATAGTCGCTCCCATTCCCGCACCAATATTACCATTTGAAAAAGCATCTTTAGAAGCATTTAGACAGGCTTGATATCCCATATCAATATCAGGTCGTATCTCAGAACTTCCAATTTCTAAATCATATAAAATTGAAGAACTTACAATTGGAACTCTAGCCGCTCCAGTTTTAAAACCAATTCCATTTTCCTCTAAATATTTAACTGCACCAGAAGCAGCATCTAAACCAAAAGCACTACCTCCAGCAAGCATAATTGCATGAATTTTATCAACAAGTTTATCTGGTTTCAATAGCGCTGTTTCTCTAGTTCCGGGTGCACCACCTCGTATATCAACTCCAGCTACAGCACCTTTTTCAAATAAAAAAACACTACATCCTGTTATCCCTTTTTTATTATCAGCATGTCCAATTTTAAGATCTTCAATTTCATTAATTTTTATCTTTTCCATAATCTTCACCTGCCTTTAAAAATATATTAAATGTAAATCATCTCCTGAGATTGTTTTATCTCAGGAGATGAAATAAGTTAATTCAATTTAGAATAAACCGGTAATCTTACCATCTTCATCAACATCTATATCTTCTGCTGATGGTCTTTTTGGTAAACCAGGCATTGTCATTACAGGTCCTGTTAATGGTACAAGGAATCCTGCTCCTGCTGAAAGGTTTATCTCTCTTACTGATACTGTAAATCCTTCAGGTCTACCTTTTAGTTTTGGATTATCTGAAATAGAATTCTGGGTCTTTGCCATACA
>Ga0209943_1002098_pt1 | contig 11270 bp, 8 predicted proteins | sample SalPonR1_B_D2_MG_FD_185698 | JGI IMG/M metagenome (GOLD analysis project Ga0209943, IMG submission 185698) | Salt pond soil microbial communities from South San Francisco under conditions of wetland restoration - Salt Pond MetaG R1_B_D2_MG... ... | reverse complement strand
AAGCACGACACCGCCCTCGGGCGTGTGCGCCACCACATGCGCTTCGGCCTCGGCCTGATAGGGATCGCCGAGAAACAACCGGTCGCTCATCGCCCGTCAGCCTCGCCGCCGTCCGCGTCACTGTCGAAATCGGCCTCGGTCTTCTGCACCGGGGCCGTGCTCGAAGGCGCCTGCCCGGTGGCGGACGGGGTCGCGGGCGCGCCCGGCTCGCCCGCCATGGCGGCGGGCATGGCATTTCGGAACCAGACATCCTGTTGCGGAAAGGGAATCTCGATGCCCTCCTCGACAAAGCGGCGGGCGATGTCGTGATTCATATCGGAATGCACCGTCATCACCCAGTTCACGTCACGCAGGATCGCCCGGATTTCGAAATCAAGCGAGCTGGCCCCAAAGCCGCGAAACACGATATTGGGTGGCGGATTCATCAAGACCATAGGATGCTCTTCGGCCACCTCACGCAAGATACTCTCCACCTTGCGCGTGTCGGTGCCATAGGCCACACCGACCGGCACAATCACCCGGCCCACCGTGTTGCCACGCGTATAGTTGGTCACCGTGCCACTGACGAAATCGGCATTGGGCACGATCACATCGGTGCGGTCGAAGGTCTCGATCCGCGTCGAGCGCACCGAGATCGACTTCACATAGCCATGCTGCCCGCCCACCTCGATCCAGTCACCCTCGGAAATCGGGCGCTCGATCAGCAGGATGATACCCGCAACGAAATTCGACACGATATTCTGCAGACCGAAACCGATGCCCACGGATAGCGCACCGGCGACGATGGCGAGCGAACTGAGATCAATGCCCGCACTCGTGATCGCGATCAGCGCCGCCAGGAAAATCCCGACATAGCCAATGCCCGACACAATGGCATTTCGCCCGCCCGTATCGAGCTTGGTCTTGGGTAGGATCGTGTTCCGAAGCGCGCCCTGCAACAGACGCGTTGCCAGATAACCGAGCGTGAAGACCAGCGCGAAGGTCAGAAAGATCGCCGGCGAAATCTGTGTGCCGCCGAGGGTAACGCCCTCGGTGAAACGGGTCCAGAACTCCAGAAGCTGCGCCGGGCGCGCGCCCCAGATCAAGGCGAAAACCGGCAACGACAACAGAACCAGCACAAAGCCCGCGAGAACCGGAAGCAGGGATTCCTGCGCCTTCTCGCGATTGCCGGTGATCATCACGTAAAGCTCTGTCAGCAGGCGTTGCAGAACCAGAAGCGACGCCAGCAACATGAGCGACAGCGCGGCGGGCAACATCATCGCCTGCGCGGCCTTCACGTAGCCGACGGCGGCCAGAACCGGCGCCAGCAGCGCCAGCGCTGTCAACACTCGTGACATCAATCGCGCAATGCGGTCCCGAAATCCGGTTTCGGCGTCGGCGACGCTTTCGCTCGCGCGGCTGTGCAGGTTCAGCAGGCTGGCCAATCGCCAGAGCAAAAGTCCGGTCAGTGCGAGAACCGGGAACACCACGACATTTGTCGCCTCTTCGCTCCAGCCTGCGCCCTCGGCGACCGCTTGAATGAAATAGAAGGCGGCAACCACCAGCCCCATGAGCGCACCGTAAAGGCGGCCCGAGTAGCGGCAGCGATCGTCGAGATTGAGCACCGGGCCGCGCGGCTCATGCTTAGGAAAAACCCGCTGCGCCAGCCAGCGCGCCAGAAGAAAGATGAAGGCGGCGGGCAGCAGATTGGACAGCACAAGATCGGCATGCGTCCCGGTCAGGCCCGTGGCCTGCACCGCGCGCACCAGCGCATAAACCCCGGCATAGGGCAGGAACCACTCACCAAGCGAGATCAGAAAGGTACTGATCCAGCGACCGGCGCTCGGCTCATCCTGGCTCAGTTGCCGCATGAGGCGGATCGACCAGTGCCGTCCCCGCGCCAGCAGGATAAGCCCCAGCAGCAGCCACGCCACAACCGCCGGAAGGCTGTCATTCAGCACGGTACGCCCGACCGGGCTTTGCCATTCAAGCACGACCTCGGAGCGGACCGACTCGGCCAGCCCATAGGCCGCGCGCAGAGCTTCCGGCCAATGCAAGGGATTGACCGGCATCGGCCCCAGACGCAGCAACTCGGCGGTCTGGCGATCCCGAATGACCTGATCAATCCCCTGAATGAGGCCATCGGCCCGGCTGCGAGCGAGGTCCGCCGTGCGAACCGGGGCCTCCAGCCGAGTCAGACGGCGGTTTAGCTCCTCTCGCTGCGACGCGATTTCCTCGGACTCGCTGCCCTCTTCCGGCGGCGGCCCGAGCGCCTCAAGCTGGTCACGCACGGTTTTGAGCGCCGTCGTGTTACCACCCTGCGCCTCGATGAACTGCTGACGGAATTCGGTTAACTCGAGGCGAAGATCTTCCAGCACCGGGGTGCCAACCTGCCCGCTTTCGAGCGCGTCCTCGACCCGCGTCGCCAGCGATTCCCATGCCTCGTAATTCGGGCCGCTCAGGGTTTGCTGCGCCTGCGCCACCGGCGCGACCGATACCGTTCCCACCGTCGCCAGCGCAAGGCCCAGCACGAGGCACAAAAGGCGCAATACGTGTCTCACTCCGCAAACACCCCCGGAATCGAGCGCGGCGCCTGATCGAGCCAGGCAGGCGTGGGCAGGCCCTTTTCGCGCAGGAAGTCAGGATTGAACAACTTGGACTGGTATCGCGTACCGTAATCGCAAAGGATGGTGACGATGGTGTGCCCCGGCCCCATCTCGTGTGCCATGCGCATCGCACCTGCCACATTCACGCCGGTCGAGGCCCCCATGCACAAGCCTTCGTGCTCCAGCAAATCGAAGACAATCGGCAGCGCCTCCTCATCGGTGACCTGACAGGCGAAATCCGGCGCAAGACCTTCGAGGTTGCGGGTGATGCGCACCTGCCCGATCCCTTCGGCGATCGAGCCGCCCTCCGACTCCAGTTCACCTTTGGTGTACCAGGAATAGAGCTTTGCCCCCATCGGATCGGCCAGACCGATCCTGACGCCCTTGGACTGCAACGCCATCGCCACGCCCGACAGCGTGCCGCCCGACCCGCAGGCGCAGATAAACCCATCGACCTTGCCGCCGGTCTGTTCCCATATCTCCGGGCCGGTGGTTTCGACATGCGCCTGACGGTTCGCCACATTGTCGAACTGATTGGCCCAGATCGCGCCGTGAGGTTCGGTTTTGGCAAGCTCTTTCGCCAAACGCTCGGAATAACGAACGAAATTGTTGAGATTTGAATAGGGCGCGGCGGGCACCTGCACCAGATCAGCCCCCGCCAGACGCAGCATGTCCTTCTTTTCCTGGCTCTGCGTTTCGGGGATGACGATCACCGTCTTGAAGCCAAGCGAGGCCCCTACAAGCGCCAGCCCGATCCCGGTATTGCCCGCCGTTCCCTCGACGATGGTGCCGCCCGGCTCCAGGTCGCCGCGCGCGATGGCGTCGCGGATGATGTAAAGCGCGGCGCGATCCTTGACCGATTGGCCGGGGTTCAGAAACTCGCATTTCCCGAAGATCTCGCAGCCGGTTTCCTCACTCGCGCGGCGCAGCCGGAGTAGCGGGGTATTCCCGACGGCGGCGGCCAGATCCTGTGCAATGCGCATTCCCGTTGCTCCTGTGCTCGGCGTGTTCCCTCGGGTTTAGGCCCTCAGTTGACGGAACTCAAGCCGCGGCGCGCAGCCGTGCACGTTCCCGCTCCAGCCAGATGAGGCTCAGGATCAGCGGGCCGTTATTGGCCTCGCCACTCTGCAAAAGCGCCATCGCCCGATCGAAACCAATCACATGGCTGCGAATGTCCTCGTTCTCGGTCTCCAGCCCGCCCTGCCCCTGCGCGACATCCGGCAGATCGCACAGCCCCAGAAAGAGATGAAACACTTCCGTGGAATACCCCGGCGTGCAGTAATGCGTGGAAATCTTCTCCAACCCGCGCAAATCGAGCCGCGCCTCCTCGCGACATTCGCGCAGGGCGGTCTCTTCCGGTGTTTCGCCCGCGTCGATGCGGCCCGCCACCGGCTCCAGCATCCAGGGGCGCGGATCACCGCGCCCATAGGGCCCCATCCTGAACTGCTCGATCAGCAAAAGCCGGTCGCGCAGCGGATCATAGGGCAGAACAAGCGCCGCGTCGGTCGCCACGAAAACCTCGCGATGCAGGACAGGGCTGGCCGTGCCGTCAAAACGCGGATGGCGCAGGTGGTAGCCCCGTGTGCGAAAGAACCCGGCATGGGGCGTCTCGACGCGCAGCGCCTCGACGTTGTCCGCTCCGGTGGCGCTGCGCAGCTCGGCAGGCACCGCGTCGCGGGCGGCGACCCGTGCTGCGGCGCGCGACAGGATCATTGCCCGCGTGGCTGCCAGATCGGCTGCCGGACGGTGCACCATATCCTCCACGATCTCGCGCACCGCCTCGCACAGCGTCATCCGTGACGCCCCCGACCAGCAATCAGCGTGCCAGGCCAGAGTGCCCGGCCGTCCGGCCAATGTGCATGCCGGGACATCCTGCCCGTCGCAGGACAGCCGCACCCGCTGCACGGGGCCAAGCCCCAACACCTCACCGATGTAAAGCAACCGCGCGACCGCATCCGCATCGTTGATGACCCGTCCCCTGACAGCCCCGACCCCGCCGCTGAGGCCCGGCAGGGGCAGCGATACCGGCTCCGTGCTCAGATCATGGTCGGGCAGCACTGCCTCGGGGCAAGAGGCGGGGCAAAATGCCCCAAGGGCCACCTCTAGAAAATCAGGCTCCGCCAACGGTCCATAAAGAAAAAGAGGGGCGCTCATGACCAGCGGCGCGCAACCCATTCCGAGACGACGCCGACCAGCACAGCCCCCGTCAGCAAGACACCGATCAGCGTCCCGTCGATCATGGTCAGCGCGTATTCCGTCGCCAACTCGAACATCGAGGTGATGCCCTCGACCGCGCCATCATAGCGATTGTCGAGCGCCCGCTTGAGCATTTCGTTCAGGCTCTGCAAAAAGATCGCCCAGAATACCAGCGCGCCCAATCCGGTCAGCCCCGCGCTGAAGCCTTCGGCATATCCGCGCCCCAGCCGTGTTCCGGTGACACGCCAGCCGCAGACCAATCCAAGAACGACATTGACGTAATTGAACCAACCGAAATTCGTGTCATCGGGCATCAGAGGGCGAAACAATTCCGACCCGACCCAGCCCAGAATGCCGAGCCCAATCGCGGCAGCCAGCTTGCCCATGGTGGGCATACGGTCGGTTACGGGCATCTATCCAGGCCTTGCGATGGTGATCTGTGTCACATCGCAACTACCCCCTTTGAAGGCCCCCGCGCAAGAGGTGAGATAGAAATTCCACATCCGGCGAAACCGCTCGTCAAAGCCCATATCGGCAATCTCGCCCCACGTTTCATTGAAGCTCTGATGCCAGCGGCGCAGAGTCTGGCTATAGCTTTCCCCGAATTCGATGGAGCCCGCGACGGTCAACCCGGCACGCTCGATCTGCTGGCGCAGCACCGTCGGGCTGGGCAACATGCCGCCCGGAAAGATATATTTCTGGATGAAATCCACATCATTGCGGTAGCTGTCCCACCGGCTGTCCTCGACCGTGATGATCTGCAAGGTGGCCTGCGCCCCGGGGCTGAGCCGGTCGCGCAGGCTCTCGAAAAACACCGGCCAGTAGCGCTCGCCAACGGCCTCGAACATCTCGATACTGGCAATGCCGTCATAGGTGCCGCGCTCGTCACGGTAATCCTGTAACTTCAGCGTCACCTTGTCCGACAGCCCGGCACGGGCGATGCGCTCGCGGGCATATTTCAATTGTTCCTCGCTGATCGTGAGGCCGGTCACGCGAAGTCCGCGCTCGCCCGCCGCATATTCCGCAAAGCCGCCCCAGCCACAGCCGATTTCCAGCACATGATCGCCGGGTTTCACGCCCATCCGGTCGACCATGCTGGCATATTTCGCGATCTGCGCCTGTTCCAGGCTGTTGTGCCCCTCGTCGAAAATGGCGCTGGAATAGGTCATCGTGTCATCCAGCCACAGTCGGTAGAACTCATTGCCCAGATCGTAGTGATAGCTGATATTGCGCCGCGCCTGTGCCTTGGAATTGCGCTTGAACCAAAACCGGATGCGCTCATAGAGCTGTGCGATGCTCTGACCGGGATAACCGTTGTAGATGCCGTCATCCTCGTTCAGCAGGTCCATGAAGGATTGCAGGTCCGGCGTGGACCAGTCACCGTCGAGATAGGCCTCGCAAAATCCCAGATAGCCCTCGCGGACAAGACGGGCAAACACCTCCGGGTCGTGGATTTCGAGCACCGCGACCGGGCCGGGGCGCGGCCCTTCGGCGCGAAAGGTGCGGCCGTCGGGCAGCACGATGTCGAGCCGACCGGCGCTGATCTGGCGGGCCACGGCGAAAGAGCGGGCGAAATAGCGTGGCAGGTGTGTCTGGCCGGTGGTGTCGGTCAGGATCATGCGGTCGTTCCCTCGTGTGTCATCGTCAAGGCTAGGGGCTTCGGCCCCGGTGGAGCAAGATTTTTCAACTGTGGCGATGCCCATTCAGAACCCCCGTGCTTGATACGCGGCAAGCGCGCGTTCGCGCCCCGCCTTGAGACCCACCACCGGGGCCGGGTAACGATCCTGCGGCGACAGGCCCCACGCGCGCGGAATGGCGTCGAAGTAGGACAGCGCCGTCTCGCTCGGGCTGCGCGTGCCCTCGGCGATCCAGCGGCGGATATAGGCGCCTTCGGGATCGAACTTGTGCAGCTGCGTTTCGGGATTGAACACCCGAAAATAGGGGGCCGCATCCGGCCCGCAGCCCGCCGCCCACTGCCAGCCCATGGCATTCGAGGCCGGGTCCCAATCAGTCAGGCAATCGGCGAACCAGTCGAGGCCGATCTTCCAGTGGGTCATCAGATGCTTGGTGAGGTAGGACGCCACGATCATCCGGGCGCGGTTGTGCATGGTGCCGGTCACATACATCTCGCGCATCGCGGCATCGACAAAGGGCACGCCGGTGCGCCCCTGTTTCCATGCGATGACCTCGGGGCGATCCGGGTCCTCGTTCCACGGAAAGGCATCCCATTCCTCACGCCAGTTGCCGGAGGCGATGCGGGGGGTGTGATAGATCAAGTGATACGCAAACTCGCGCCAGACCAGCTCCTTCAGCCATGTCTCGGCCCCGCCCCTGCCCTCGTTCAGCGCGCGCAGCCCGGCATGCCAGCACTGGCGCGCCGATATCTCGCCATAGGTCAGGTTTTCGGACAGACCCGAGGTGCCGGGCGTGGCGGGCAGGTCGCGGGCAGTCGCATAATCGGCAATCGTCGCGCCGACGAAGGCCCCGAGACGCCCCTGCGCCGCCGCCTCGCCCACGCATTGATGCGGCAGGCAGATTTCGGCCCCGCGCTGCATGGCGGCCCCAAGGGTCCAATCTTCCAGACGCTCACTATCGGGCCAAGCCTCGGGCGCGGGGATATGCTGTGGCGTGCTCTCGGGGGCGGGCACATCGCGATCCTTCACCGCGCGCCACATCGGGGTGTAGACCTTGTAGAACCCGCCCTGCTGCGTCTCGACTGTCCAGGGCTCGAACAAGAGATGTGCGTTGTGGCTCTCGCCCTCGATGCCACGCTCCTTGAGCACAGACTTGATCGCACTGTCTCGGGCAATTGCCTCGGGGTCGTAAAGCCGGGACCAATGCACCGCCCCTGCCCCCGTTTCCTCGATCAGGTCGAGGAGCACATCGCGGGCATCGCCGCTGCGCAGGATCAGACGGTTGCCCTTCGCCGAAAGTGATTGCGAGAGATCGCCGAGTGACAGGCCAAGCCGCCATTTCGGCGCTGCACCAAGCCGCGCGACGCTGTCATCGTGAATGAATACGGCAATAACGGGCCCGCCGCGCGTGCAGGCCGCTGCCAAGGCAGGATTGTCGCTCAGCCGCAAATCACGGCGTAGCCATACGATGCTCGGTGTTATGTCGGTCATCCCCTGCCCCGGTGTTTCAGTGTCTTACGCAAGGCCGCCGGGGCCGGATCAAAGAATATCGTCGAGCGCGGTCAAAAGCTTATCCACCTCCGCGCAGGACGTGTAGTGCACGAAGCTGAGCCGCAGCACGCCCTTGTCCATATCCACGCCCATGGCGGTGAGAGGACGTACCGCGTAGAAATCACCACCCCCCGCCATGATGCCATGCGCGGCCAGATCTGCCGCCGCCTCGGCCCCCGGACGATTGAGGGCAACGGCCACGGTCGGGGCCTTGGCCGCCGCATCGGTCGGCCCGATCAGGCGCACCGAATTGCGATCTTTCAGATAATCAAGCAGCGGCTGCAAAAGCGCCGTTTCATGCGCGCGCATCAGGTCATGTACCGCCCGGTTGCGCGCGTCCGCCTCCCCATTGATCCCGTGATGCGCGGCGAGCGCGTCGATGTAATCGGCCATGCCCGCGCTTGCCGCGATCTGCGCATGATCGGGGCCGGCGGGGGTGAACCGCTTGTAGTGCGTATCGGCATTGAAATAATGCGCCTGATTGGGCAGCAGGTTGCCCAACTCGCGGCGCATCACCATGATGCCCTGATGCGGGCCGTAGGTCTTGTAGGCCGAAAAAAGATAGATATCAGGGCCCATGCCGCCCACATCGGGCAGACCGTGCGGTGCGTAACTCACGCCATCGACGCAGACAAACGCCCCCGCCGCATGGGCAAGCGCGGTGATCTCGACCACCGGGTTGATCGCGCCCACCACATTCGAGCAATGGGGAAAACACACCAGCCGGACACGCTCATCCAGCAGGCTTTCCAGATCGGCGGGATCGAGCAGGCCGGTCTCCGGATTGATCCGCCACTCGCGCACCTCGAACCCCTCATCGGCCAGCCGCCGCCACGGGCCGGAATTGGCCTCGTGATCCTGATTGGTGACGATGATCGCGTCGCCCGGTTCCATCCATTGCCGGAACGCCTGCGCCAGAACATAGGTGTTCTGCGTGGTCGAGGGGCCAAAGCTGACCTCATCCGCGGCCACGCCCATCATTGCCGCCAGCCGCGCCCGCGCCTCGTCCATCTCTTCACCGGCAAGACGGCTGGCCTCGTAAGGGCCATAGGGCTGGACCTTGCGCTGCCGGTAATAGCGTTCCAGCCGGGCGATCACCGGTGCGCAGGTATAGGACCCGCCCGCATTCTCGAAAAACGCCTGGTGCGCCAGCGACGGTTCCGCGAATGCCGGAAACTGCGCGCGCACGAATTCACTGTCCAGTATCACGACCCGTGTCCCCCCATCATGATTTCGACATAGCAAACAGCAAAGCCCCCCGGGGTGCAACACCCGGGGGGCCTCTCATTGGGTTAGGTCAGGCTGTGCTCAGCGCTTTTCGGCGGCAAGCCCCTTCCAGATCGCATAGCACATAACCAGAAGCACCAGCGTGAACGGCAGACCGGTCGAGATCACCGCCGACTGCAGCGCCGCGAGGCCACCGCCGATCAGCAGCACGATCGCGACCGCGCCTTCGAAGATGCACCAGAACACACGCTGCGACACCGGCGCGTCGACCTTGCCGCCCGCCGTGATCGTGTCGATCACGAGCGAACCGGAGTCCGACGAGGTGACGAAGAACACGACCACGAGGATGATCCCGATCACCGAGGTGATCGTCGCCAGCGGCAGTTCCGCGAGCATCTTGAACAGCTTGAGTTCAAGCGCCGCATCCTGCGCCCCGGTATAGCCATCGGCCACCACCTGGTTGAGTGCGGTGCCACCAAAGACGGTCATCCACAGGATGCAGACGGTCGTCGGGATGATCAGCACGCAGATGATGAACTCGCGGACCGTGCGGCCACGGCTGACGCGCGCGATGAACATGCCCACGAAGGGTGACCAGGAAATCCACCACGCCCAGTAGAACGAGGTCCAGCCCTGCATGAAGTTCACGTCCTCGCGCCCGAACGGATTGCTGAGCGCGAAAAGGTTCTGGAAATAGGCCCAGATGCTGTCGAAGAACAGGGTGATCAGGAAGATCGGCCCACCGACGAAAAACACAAAGACCAGCAGCAGCGCGGCCAGTCCCATGTTGATCTCGGACAGGACCTTGACGCCCCCGTCGAGGCCACGCACGACCGAGACAAGAGCGACAGCCGTGATCGCCGAGATCAGCAGCACCAGCAATAGCGGGTTGTTGGCCACGCCCGACTCGTCGCTGTTGCCATAGGTAATACCCATGAAGGCGCGTGTGCCCTCTGCCGCGTCACCCGACCCGAAGAGGAAGGTCAGACCCGAGGCCGTCTGTTCCGCACCAAAGCCGAGCGAGGTGGCCAGACCGAACAGCGTGGCAAACACCGCCAGCGTATCGATGATATGACCCCACCAGCCCCAGACACGCTCGCCCAGAAGCGGATAGAACGCCGAGCGCAATGTCAGCGGCAGACCCTTGTTATACGAGAACAACGCCAGCGCCAGCGCCACCACGGCATAGATCGCCCAGGGGTGCAGACCCCAGTGGAAGATCGTCGCCGCCATACCGAGCCGCTGTGCCGCGGCCGCGTCACCGGCAGCCGCCCCGGCAGGTGCCCAGTCGGTGCGCACGCCATCCTCCATGGAGGTGCCGCCAAGCGACGAGGAGAAGTGGCTCATCGGCTCCGAAACGCCGAAGAACAGCAGACCGATGCCCATGCCCGCCGCGAACAGCATCGCGAACCAGCCGATATAGCCATAATCGGGCTTTGCATCCGTTCCGCCCAACCGGACCGAGCCATAGGGCGTCACGATCAGCAAGAGGCAGAAGATCACGAAAATATTGGCCGCACCGAGGAAGAACCAGTCGAAGCCCTTGGTGACGGCGGAGAAGAGCCAGCTGAACACGCTCGACGCCTGATCCGGGAGAGCCAGCGTGTAGAACACGAAGGCTATGACCGCGATGCCCGAGATCATGAAGACCGGATTGTGAATGTCGAGTCCGAAGGGCCCGATCTTGGTTGTGATGTTGTCCTGACCGATCTCGTAATCGGTCTCGATGATATCCGCGTCACCTGTGGGTGCGGGGATACCCTGGTTTGCTGTTTCGTCGGCCATTGAGGCCCTCCCTTGTCCCTTTGCCAAGTCGCGTGACGTACCCCGAACACCCCTTTTGAAGGCGGGCCCGGGCGCACGCGGCGCGCTGGCATTTTCAGCATTCAGAACCGGGAGGCACTCTTACCCGGGACGTCTTCAGGTGAAGCCCCCGATCCCATTCGCAAGCAGAGCGTAACAAGCCCGCTTGCGGAAACGCAACCAATCAGCGGAGGATTGGGTGTGAAAAGCGACACTTTGGGAATAGCATTTACCTGAAATCGACCCGTGCGGTGTGATCCGGGACAAGGGTCAG
>Ga0209943_1002097_pt1 | contig 11271 bp, 10 predicted proteins | sample SalPonR1_B_D2_MG_FD_185698 | JGI IMG/M metagenome (GOLD analysis project Ga0209943, IMG submission 185698) | Salt pond soil microbial communities from South San Francisco under conditions of wetland restoration - Salt Pond MetaG R1_B_D2_MG... ... | reverse complement strand
TGACCGGGGTGAGCGTGTGAAAGAGGCCGGACCTTCGGTGCCGGTCGAGGTTCTGGGCCTGAACGGCACGCCCGAGGCAGGTGACGTTCTGAACGTCCTCGACAACGAGGGACAGGCCCGAGAGATCGCCGAATACCGCGCTGATGCCGCTAAGGAAAAGCGCGCCGCAGCCGGGGCGGGCACCTCGCTCGAACAGCTTTTGGCCAAGGCCAAGGAAGACGAGAACCTCAAGGAACTGCCCATCGTGGTCAAGGCCGACGTGCAAGGCTCTGCAGAGGCGATTGTGCAGGCGATGGAGAAGATCGGTAACGAAGAGGTGCGCGTGCGCATCCTGCATTCGGGTGTGGGTGCCATCACCGAATCCGATATCGGTCTGGCCGAGGCCTCGGGCGCGCCGGTTCTGGGCTTCAACGTCCGCGCCAACGCCCCCGCGCGCAACAGCGCCAATCAGAAGGGTGTGGAAATCCGTTATTACTCGGTGATCTACGACCTCGTGGATGATGTGAAGGCGGCGGCCAGTGGTCTTCTCGGTGCAGAGATTCGCGAGAAGTTCATCGGCTATGCGACCATCAAGGAAGTCTTCAAGGTTTCCGGGGTTGGCCGTGTCGCGGGCTGCCTGGTTACCGAAGGCGTCGCGCGCCGCTCTGCTGGTGTGCGCCTGCTGCGCGACGACGTGGTCATTCATGAAGGCACACTCAAGACGCTCAAGCGATTCAAGGACGAGGTTGCCGAGGTGCAATCCGGTCAGGAATGCGGTATGGCGTTCGAGGCCTACGAGGATGTCCGCGAAGGCGACGTGATCGAGATCTTCGAGCGCGAGGAAATCACCCGCACGCTGTCCTGAGTGGTTTTACAGAACAAAGTAGGGCGGCTGGAATCAGCCGCCCTTTTTCGTGTCTGCCTGCATCGTCCTGACGGTGCATCGCTATGGTTCAGCGGCGCAGGCGTGTCCGCATTTCCTGCAGGCGGAATGCGCCGAGTGCCTGCCCGAAGAGCCCGTAGGACAGCGCACCGGCGCAGATCAGCAGAAAGAGCGCCAGCCAGCGCCACCCCGGCACGGCGAACAGCGGACCAAGCAGTGCACCCGCGCCCCAGATTGCGGCCCCCATCAACGCCGAGGCGAATACGATCCGCCACAAACGCCGCCGGAATTGCATGTCAAAGCGTGCAACCTCGCCAAAGCCGCGTGCGCCGCGCGCCAGTTGCCAAACCATAACCCAGGCCGCGACGGTGGTTGCCAGTGCCGCCGCGATCCAGCCCATCACGAATGACAGGCCGACGGCGAGGACCGCGTTGACGATCATCGCCACCAAGGCATAGCGAAACGGACTTTTCGTGTCCTCGCGCGCAAAGAACACCGGCTGCAGAATCTTTTGCAGCACGAAAGCAGGCAGACCGAGGCCGTAGATCGCCACTGCGATCGCTGTCGCAGCGCTGTCATCGGCGCTGAACGCGCCCCGCTCGAACAACACCGATACAAGCGGCAGCGGGATCACGACAAGGGCGACGGCGCATGGCACGGTCAGCGCAAGCGCTACCTCACCGGCGCGCGACAGCGCGTGACGCGCGCCGGTGTCATCTCCGGCCTTGAGCCGTCGGGACAAATCCGGCAGCAGGACGATGCCAACGGCGATGCCGACAACACCGAGAGGAAGCTGGTAGAGCCGGTCGGCAGAATAGAGCCAACTCACGGCCTTGTCATAATTCGAGGCGACAAGCTGTCCGACGACAAGGTTGACCTGAACGACCCCACCCGCGAGGGCCGCAGGCACCGCGATGCGCACCAGCTGCGCCATCTCGGGTGTCCAGCGCGGACGCACCGGGTGGATGCGCAGACCAGCGCGGGTGGCAGCGTACCAGACCAGAGCAAGTTGCGCGATACCTGCGAACGGAATCGTCCAGACAAGAGCATTCGCGACCCCGCCCCCGACAAATCCGGCGGTCCCCATGGCGGCAATCAGCATCACGTTGAGCAGAACCGGTGCCGCTGCCGCAGCCGAAAAGCGTCCAGCGGCATTCAGCATACCTGAAAAGAGCGCCGCCAGTGAAATGAACAGGATGTACGGAAAGACGATGCGCCCATACTCTACGGTGATGCCAAAGCGTGCATCACCGGCAAAGCCCTCGGCGGTCGCCCAGACGAGCGCAGGCATGAACACCATTGCCAGCCCGGTCAGTGTCAAGAGGACAAGCCCGAGCCCGGACAGCGCAAGTGATGCAAAGCCCAACGGGTTCTCATCGGCTTCCAGCCGCTTGGAGAACATCGGCACGAATGCGGCGTTGAACGCGCCTTCGGCAAAAAAGCGGCGGAACATGTTGGGAAGGCGGAATGCGGCGACGAAGGCATCCATCAAGACGCCGGGCCCGAGAAAACTGGCGATCATGACGTCGCGGACAAAGCCCAGAATACGGCTCATCATGGTCCAGCTACCGACGGTCAGGATGCCGGAAAGCAGACGGACGGGTTTCATGGGCGGCGCTCCGAACTGGGCAATGCGGCAGGCTTAGCCGATTGGCGACAGGGGTGAAAGGGGCTAGCCGGGCAGCAGGGGGATCATCGTGCCTGTGAGAAGGGCCACGTATGTCTCTTGCCCGTCGTCGACCGCATGTACATCCGCCTGCACGATCACCAGACGACGCCCTGGCTTGATCACGCGGCCCCGCGCGATCAGGCGCTCACCCCGCGCCGGGGCCAACAGGTTGATCTTCATTTCTGTGGTCAGAACCTCGGACCCCTCGGGCATGACGCCAAGCGCGGCGTAACCTGCCGCGCTATCGCCGATGGCAAAGGTCAGCCCGGCATGGGCATAGCCGTGCTGCTGCAGGCTGCCCGGCAGAATCGGCGCCTCGATCCTCGCGTGCCCTTGGCTCACCGCCACAAGGTCCGCGCCGAACGTGGCCATCATCGTCTGCGCAGCAAAGCTGTGACGAATGCTCGCCTCGATTTCAGGGGATAATTTCTGATCAATTCCCATTGCCGATCTTTCGTATCAGATGTCACGATATTGTGGGCAAGCAATCGTGTGAATGCTTGGATTTGGACTTTGTCGCTGATAAATGCACGTTTAGTGACTAATGGTAAGGGTCTTGGTTTGAAGTGGTCTGAGTTCAGGCAGCATATGTCAGAGACCTGGGCCGGGCTGGTCTCTCCCTTGACGCTTTCGATTTGGGCAACGGCCTGTGCCATTGCCGTCGTCGCCGGGCCGTTCGGGACTTACGACACCATGATGTGGCCGTCGCGCCTTGCCTATTGGGGGCTCGTGATCGGACTCGGGATCGTGATCGGGGGTGTGGTTCGGGCGATCAAGAAAACGGTTTGCCATTCGAGCCACCCGGCGATCTTCGACATCGGTGCCAGTGTGATCACCAGTGCTGCCCTCACCCCCGTGATCTGGTTTCTGCGCGGCACCCTCGATCCGGTCTTGTCGCACAGTCATCTCAGCCTTGTCAGTATCGGGTTCAATACCCTGCTGATCGTTGCCGGTATTTTCGTGCTGCGTCGCCAGATCGGTGCGGAGCAACCGGCCAGCTATTCGCGATGGGCCCGTGTGTCAGATGTGCCGGTGACCCGCCTGCATCGTCGGATGTCCGACTGGCCCGAGTCCGAAATCATGCGCCTGTCGGCCAATGATCATTTCGTTGATGTCGCGACGCCGCATGGCGTCGAGACATTGCGCCTCAGGCTCAGCGACGCGATTGCGGAGATGGAACCGGTCGAAGGGGTCTGCACGCACCGGTCGCATTGGGTCGCGCTTCGGGCCATCGACCGGGTCGAGCGCGATTCTGGCAAGATTCACGTCGTGTTGCGCAATGGGGACCGCGTTCCGGTCAGCCGCAAATATCGCGTACGGTTGGAGGACGCTGGTATTCTGGAGCGTCAGGATGGGACAGGGCAGGGCGGATAACGGGCTTGCAGTCCGCAGCGGCTGTGCTGCCACCCTGCGGATCAAGAGCCTTGCAGGTTTTCAGCCGAAGGTTTCGTATTTGGTCTTGCGAGGTCATGGCGTGCTGTTACTCTCAACACATCATGGTGCCGCCCCCGGGGCGGAGAATTGGGAAGCCGGTGCAAGACCGGCGCTGCCCCCGCAACGGTAAGGGAGGGCATCACGGTAATACGCCACTGGGCCGCGCAAAGGCTTGGGAAGGTGCCGTGCTGCACGGGCTCATCGCCCGCCACCCAAGCCCGGAAACCAGCCATGGTAAACGTCGAATCGCGGGGGGCGATGCGGGCGTGTGCGTCCAGCGCCGCGACCCTCAGCCTGCTCTTCGCCCCATCCGGCCCGGGGTGTGGCCGGGGAGTAGAAGCCATGACTGTCACGCGCATCATAGACGCCCTCGAAGAAAGCCCCGCAGCTGGGGCACAGGCCTGTGCGGCCGGGCGGCTGGGATTTCTGGAATGGGTTTTTGATACGCCGGGGCCGGTGACCGCGCAGATGGCGCGTGAGGCGCTTGCGGAACCGGCGGCACAGGCCGCCAAGAGCGCCGCCGCACGGGCCTTCGTGAATTATCTCGAAGAGGCCTGCACCTCAATCGCGGCGCGGCCCGCGCGCCGCCGCCGGGTGCTGTTGACCCACTGACCGGGGTCAGTGGATGATCTCTTCCTCGCGCACGAACATGTTGTCCCATGCCCGGTCGATCAGGTCCGGGGTCATCTGGTAGGAGATGCCCTCGAACTCGCAGATCGCGATCATTTGATCGATCAGGAAGATAGGCTGGTAGTTGGCATAGACGTTGTCGATCGTCGGATATTTTTCCTTGATCAGGTGGATGAGCGCCTCTTCGTCAAGCGGCATGCCCTTCTTGCGCGCGACCATGGCGAAGATCTTGAGAAAATCCGACTGGCACGGCCCATCGATCTTGATCTTGTAGAAGATACGGCGCAGCGCGGCCTTGTCAAAGATCTTGTTGGGGTGGAAGTTGGTCGAGAAGATCACGAGCGTGTCGAAAGGCACCTCGAATTTCTCGCCCGATTGCAGCGCAAGAATATCCTTGGATTCCTCGAGAGGCACGATCCAGCGGTTGACCAGCGCCTGCGGCGGCTCCGCCTGACGGCCAAGATCATCGACGATGAAGATGCCGCCGGTCGACTTGAGCTGTAGCGGTGCTTGGTAGGTGCGCGCGGTCGGGTTGTAGACAAGATCGAGCATCGAAAGGCTGAGTTCGCCGCCGGTGATGACCGTTGGCCGCTCGCACCGCACATAACGCGTGTCGAAGGTGCGTTTGCGGCGCAGCGAGTTGGGGTCGTCCACCTCGACCTCGGCCTTGGAATGCACGATCGGGTCGTAGACAGTGATGACCTGGCCGGAATACTCGATCGCCCGGGGCACGTAGATCTTGTCCCCCATGGCATCACGGATACCGTTCGAGATCGAGGATTTACCGTTGCCCGGCGGGCCATACAGCAGCACCGAGCGACCCGCGCTCACGGCGGGCCCGAGATGATCGAGCAGGTTGTCGGGCAGGATCAGATGCCCCATGGCATTGGTCAGCTGCTCGCGGCTGATCTGGATATTGCGGATCGACTGGCGCTTGACCTGCTCACGGTAGACGGAAAGCGGGACGGGCATTGCGCCGAAATATTCCGACTGGCTCAGCGCGTCGAGCGCGCGAGATTTGCCCGCATCGGTCAACTGATAGCCCATTTCCCCGCCGGAGGTGGCGTTGAGTGTGCCGGTTGCCTCGACCAGACGCTGCGTGCGCGCCATGTCCACCAGTTCCTGTGTGACGGCGCGCGGCAGGCAGATCGCTTCCGCCAGATCACTGACCATGTCGAGGTTCTTGCGAAACATCGTTTTCAACAGTATGTCGCGCATCATCACGACGGAAAGCTGCATATCCTCGATACGGGTCGGTGGCGGTGGCGGTTGCACACCTGTTGAGACTTGCATGTTCATTGTATCTGCCTGCCCTGCGTGGTCATGGACTCTTGTGGACCATGACCGGCAATCGTGCAGAAATTAAGGAGAGCGTCGGGCAGATCGGGGGCGCGCTCAGCTACCGTAGACCGCGCCAAGCCCGAGATAGAGCGCCAGCGTCGGACCAAGCGCCAATCCCATCGGGAACTTCTTGGTCATCTGCCAGCTTGTCCAGTCCGGGGCGATCCGGCGCAGCGGGCTGTGCATCGCGATGCGGTGCGTGGCAAACGCGGCGATCAGGACCGCCGCGAAGAGCAGGCAGAGAAACGCCGCATCACCCAACACGATAAAGGGGCTCGCAGCCGCGATAAATTTGGCATCCCCCGCCCCCATTAGGCCGATCGTATTGGCCAGCATCCCTGCCACCAGAAGAACCGCGATATGGGTGAAACGCCAAGCATATTCGGGCAGCGGCATCACCCAAAGGCCGACCAGCACAAAGGTCGTCAGGAGCGCCAGTACGGCCATGTTGGGAATCTTCATGCTGCGCAGGTCACTCAGGGCGACCCATGCGCAGATAGGCACGACAAACGGCAGGAACCAGAGCGCGGCGCGGGCGGTGATCTCTAGTGTCATGGCGCCTGTCAGCCGGACTTGTTCTCAAGCGCCCGCAGGCTGCGCACTGCTTCCTCGAAATGCTGTGGGTGGGTTTCGACGGCGTCCTTCAACAGGCCCTGTCCGATGGTGGTGTCCCCTTGCTTCACCGCGGACAGACCGAGCGTATAGAGCAATTGTGCGCGTTCCACCTGGGTGACGGGCAGGACGGGCAGGGCATAGTTGCGCTGCGCTCCGCGTGCCAGAACGAGATTGTTCTTTGCGGTGAACAGTGACGGATCCTGGCGCACAGCATCGGTAAAGAGACGCTCGGCCCCTTCGAGATCACCGCGCGAGAGTTTGGAATATCCCCAGTTGTTCATGACGTTGGCGGGCTGTGTCGTCAGCCCCACTGCCGTCTCGTAAAAGCTGTCCGCCTTTTTCCAATCTTTCTCGCTATCCGCGATCATTGCTTCGAGGCGGTAACGTTTGAACGTCTCGTGGGTTGGCGGAACACCGTCGAGCACCTTGCCAGCACGCTCCCATTCGTTGTTGCGGATCAACGCATCGGCGTAGTTCACATGATCGGCATGGTTTGCGTCTTCGTGTTTGGTTACGTTGATCCAGGCGGCAACGGCTTCGGTATTGCGTTTCGCCCGAACGAGCGAGCTGGCAAGACCACGCTGGAGGTCGATCCGATCCGGCTTTTCGCCGACGGCGCGCTGGAAGTAAGACACCGCCTCATTGGGATCCGAAGCCGTCAGCATAACGTCGTTGAGATTCGTTTCGTCAATGACGTTGATGTCCTGAAAGGCGCGATCAACCTCGGTACCAGCGGTTTGCTCACATGCAGACAGGGCGAACGTTCCTGCTGCACACAGGGAAATCAGGATAGGGTGGCGCATTTTTGCGTCCTTTTACTGCCTCGGCCTCGTCATGGTATCTTGCGGATCAGATATTCGCTGCTGCCCCGCCGCACCACTTTATAATCTTGTTCTTCGTCTGCACCATACTCGGAATTTTCCGATTTTGCGAGTGCCAAACGAAGATTGTCGCGAATTGCGTCGCTTTCGCCATTGTCGAGCGCATAAGCGCGCCTCAGAATCTGTTCGGCCTCGGGATACTTGCCCTGTTCGACAAGAACGACCCCCAGGTTGTTCCATGTTTCAGGGATCGCCTCGTCGCTCTCTATGGCGCGCCGCAAGAGCCGTTCTGCGGTGGAAAGGCGCCCAAGCGCGAGGTTGGCGCTGCCGAGACCCGCCAGGACATCGGCTGACATGCCCCGCTCCAGGGCGGCGCGGCTATAGGCCTTTTGCGCCAGTTCGAATTCGCCCGCATCCATCAATCGGTGCCCCACGAGAAGGCCGTCGACGCCCGTTTCGCCGGGCGCGGGGCCAGGGGCGAAGGGGCCAGTATCCGTCGGTTGACCCAGACATCCGGCAAGCGAAAGACAGGTGAGCAGGACAAGAGCCGCTTTTGGGCTGGCCTGCGGCATTCTCGCGTGGAAAGTCTTTCGCCGCCCTCTCCGAAAATGCCCTGTCATATCGCCCCGTTTTTTCTATCGCTCCGCCATCGCGAACAGTTCCATGATTCCGAGCGCGGATGGTCCGACCAGAATGATCAGCAATGGTGGCACCGTAAGCATCATCGTGGCCAATGTCATCTTGGTCGGCAGCTTGTTGGCCTTTTCCTCGGCGCGCATGACCCGTTTGTCACGCATCTCCCCGGCATAGACGCGAAGTGCCTCGCCGATCGACGTACCGAAGGTCTGAGACTGGACCAAGACGGTCACAAAGCTCGAGATATCCTGCACGCCGCAGCGTTCGCCCATCTCGTTGAGCACCGATGCCTTGTCCCGGCCGGCCTTGATCTGTAACGCCACGATTTCGTATTCCTCGGCGAGGGCCGGATAGGAGGCCTGGATTTCCTTGGATACGCGGATGATCGCCTGATCCAGCGACTGTCCCGCCTCGATGCAGACCAGCATCATGTCGAGACTGTCGGGAAAACCGTCCTGAATCTCTTCCTGACGCTTTTGCTGGCGCTTGGTCACCCAGTATTTCGGCAGCATGTAGCCCGCCCCGCCGGGCCCGAGAACGTAAAGCATCATCTCTTTGGGGCCGGTGTCGTCGCCAGAGACGAAGACGAGGAAATAAACGAGGCCGAGCCCGAGAAATCCAAGGGCGAGGGTCAATTGCAGGACGTGGAAATAGCGCACCGCATCACGATGCCGGTACCCTGCCTGCATGAGCGTGAGCCGCATCGCGCTAAGCTGCTTGGCGTCCTGCGGTTCGAGGAATCCCGCGTATTTGTCGAGTTTCTTGTTCTTCGCCCCGGCGCGCAGGCTGGCCTTGCCCGGCTCTCGTGATCCCCCTGCGGCATTACGTTTCTTGAGCTTTTCGAGCGGATCCTGCTGCTCTTTGAGCATCAGGGGAATGACGAGAAGAATCAGCATCAGTCCGAGACCGCCAACGGCGATCATCGGGCCGAAGTCGCCGAACGTATCGGTCAGCATAGTGTTGATTGTGGTCAGGAATTGCATGTTGGGCCCCTCAGACCTTGATGTTCACGAGTGCGCGCATGACGATCAGGTTGAGCACAAGGAACGTACCCACCACCAGAACGGCGGGGATGAAGAACGGGTGCAGCATCGCCTCGTCATAGTAATCAGGCTTGAGTAGCTGGATGCCCATCAGTGCAAAGATGGGAAACCCGGAAAGGAAGTTCCCGGACCATTTCGCCTCGGCGGTGATGGCCTTGACCCGGCGGAAGAGACGGAACCGGGCACGGATCACCTTGGCCAGACCGGCCAGGATCTCGGCAAGGTTGCCGCCCGATTGCTGCTGAATTGTCACCGCGACGGCGAGAAAGCGAACGTCTTGCATGTCGAGGCGTTCGGCCATGTCCTTGAGCGCCTCACCCATGTCCCGGCCATAGGTCGCTTCATCGGCGATGATGCCGAACTCGGTGGCGAGAGGATCGGATACCTCATTGGCCACAATCGCCACGGCAGAAGAGAACGGATGCCCAACGCGCAAGCTGCGCACCATGAGTTCGATCGCATCGGGCAACTGCTCTTCCATGAGCGCCATACGCTTGCCGGCCTTCATGTTGATCCAGGTGAATACGCCGCCCACACCCATTCCGATGGACACGAGGATACGCACTGGAAGCGCTGTGCCGGTCCCGATCGTCAGACCAAGGAAGGCCAGGATACTGACCCCGACCATAAGCAGGATCAGCTGTTTCGGAGTAAAGGCGATGGCCGCCTTCTGGGCCTTGTTCGACAGGATCGAATATAGCGGTATCTTGCGCGCCTTGAGATGCTGCTGCATCTCCTTGCGCAGTTTTTCCATGACCTCTTCGCGGTTGCCGGTCTTGTCCAGCATTTCCAGGCGCCGGTTGACCCGGCTGTTGAGGCTGATGGAACGGCCGAAAACCGTGAGGTAGATGCCTTCGACAAGGACGAGAACGCCGATGAAGATCAGGCCGTAAATGATAACTTCTGCATTGAGGGCCATCTGCGTTACTCCGCTGCGATAGGTTCGTAGATGGCCGGGGGAAGGTCGTAGCCCCAGAGGCGGAAACGCTCGGAATAGTTGGAGCGTACGCCAGTGCCCGTGAAGTGGCCGATGATCTTGTTATCCGGCGTCAGCCCGACACGCTGAAAGCGGAAGATTTCTTGCATCGAGATGACGTCACCTTCCATACCGGTAACCTCGGTAATCGAGGTCATCCGGCGCGAGCCGTCCTGAAGGCGGCTGGCCTGAACGATGAGGTTTACGGCGCTCGCGATCTGGCTGCGCACGGCCTTGAGCGGCATTTCGATGCCCGCCATCGCGACCATGTTCTCCATCCGGCTGATACCGTCGCGCGGATTGTTCGCGTGGATCGTGGTCATCGAGCCGTCATGGCCGGTGTTCATGGCCTGCAGCATGTCGATCACTTCCTCGCCGCGCGTTTCACCGACGATGATGCGGTCGGGGCGCATGCGCAGCGCGTTCTTGAGGCAGTCGCGCGGACTTACCTCGCCCTTGCCTTCTACGTTCGGCGGACGGCTCTCCATCCGGCCGACATGGATCTGTTGCAGCTGGAGTTCGGCGGTGTCCTCGATTGTAAGGATACGTTCCGAATTGTCGATGAAAGACGATAGCGCGTTGAGCGTCGTGGTCTTACCAGAGCCCGTTCCCCCGGAAACAACCACGTTCAGACGGGTGGCGACGGCGGCCTGAAGATAGGCGGCCATTTCCTCGGAGAAGGCCCCGAAGCGTACCAGATCGTCGATCCCCAACTTGTCTTTCTTGAATTTACGAATCGAGACGAGGCTGCCATCCACGGCCACCGGCGGCACCATGGCGTTGAAACGCGAGCCATCCGCGAGACGGGCGTCAACATAGGGGTTCGACTCATCGACGCGGCGGCCCACGGCGCTGACGATCTTGTCGATGATGCGCAGCAGGTGGCGTTCGTCCTTGAAGGTGACGTCGCTGAGTTCGAGCTTGCCGGCCCGTTCGATGAAAATCTGTTGCGGCCCGTTCACGAGGATGTCGTTGACTGTGTCGTCCTTGAGCAGGGTTTCAAGCGGACCAAGGCCCTTGACCTCGTCATAGAGTTCCTGCGTGAGAACGGCCCGGTCCTCGCGATTGAAGACGATGCCCTTTTCTTCGAGGATTTCGCCGGCGATGGAGCTGATCTCGGCGCGGAGGTCGGTTTCCGTCGCGGTGTCGAGTGCTGCAAGGTTCAGGTGGTCGAGAAGCGCACGATGCAGTTCTATCTTGATTTCGCCCATGCGCTCCTTGCGCTTGCGCTCCTTGTCCATTGG
>Ga0209943_1002095_pt1 | contig 11279 bp, 10 predicted proteins | sample SalPonR1_B_D2_MG_FD_185698 | JGI IMG/M metagenome (GOLD analysis project Ga0209943, IMG submission 185698) | Salt pond soil microbial communities from South San Francisco under conditions of wetland restoration - Salt Pond MetaG R1_B_D2_MG... ... | reverse complement strand
CAGGTTGGCCGCGTCCATCGCGCCATCGGTCTTGCCCGCGCCCACCAGCGTGTGCATCTCGTCGATGAAGAGGATGATTTCACCGGCGGCCTGCGTCACCTCGTTGAGCACGCCCTTGAGCCGCTCCTCGAAGTCGCCGCGATATTTCGCGCCCGCAATCAGTGCGCCCATGTCGAGCGACAGCAGGCGCTTGTTGCGCAGGGATTCAGGCACGTCGCCATTGATGATGCGCAGGGCGAGGCCCTCGGCGATGGCGGTTTTGCCGACGCCCGGCTCGCCGATCAGCACCGGGTTGTTCTTGGTGCGGCGGGAAAGCACCTGCATGGCGCGGCGAATCTCGTCATCACGTCCAATGATCGGGTCGATCTTGCCTTCGCGGGCGGCCTTGGTCAGGTCGTGCGCGTATTTTTCCAGCGCCTCATAGGTGTCCTCGGCGCTCGCCGTGTCGGCGGTGCGGCCCTTGCGGATATCGTTGATCGCCTCGTTGATCTGTTGCGCACTGGTGCCACCGGCGTCGAGCGCATCCTTGGCGGGGCTTTTCACGACGGCAAGCGCGGTCAGGATGCGTTCCACGGGAACGAAGCTGTCACCAGCCTTCTGCGCCAGTTTCTCGGCCTCGGCCAGCACCTTGCCGGTCTGCTGGTCCATGTAGGTCTGGCCCGCATCGCCCGAGACCTGCGGGATCTTGCCCAGCGCCAGATCGTTGGCCTGCGTCACGCGTGCGGGGTCGCCGCCGCCGCGTTTGATCAGGTTGCTGGCCAGCCCCTCTGGATCGTCCAGAAGCGCCTTGAGCAGATGTTCGGGGGCGAGTTTCTGATGGCTTTCGCGCATCGCGATGGTCTGTGCGGCCTGGATGAACCCGCGCGACCGTTCCGTGAACTTGTTGAAGTCCATGGTCATTCTCCTTTTCTCAAGCGTTCCCCCGGTGGCGCACCCTAATCTAGGCATGCAGCGGTCGGGGACCTTGAGTGATAAATGGGGAACGGCCTTGTGAGGTTCAAGGCAGGACATGGCCGGAATCGCGATCTGCAGGGTTTTCGTGCTGTCAGGCGCGATGAGCGAATTTTCGCGCCACGGGAAGATGCGACGAAAATTCTCCCTGACGCGGGTGTCGTGACGGGGTACTCCTCGCAACGAGTGGTATGAGTGATCGGGTGTAACGGTATGAAGATCTCGCGGATCGCGCTGTGCGATATGACACAGGAGAGCAGTGGCGCGGAGGTCTGCGCCGTCGTTCTGTGCGAAACCGAGGCCGGGCAGGTGAGCCTTGCGGTGCGCGCACCTACGACAGACGATCCGACAGAGGCATTGATCGAAGAGGCGTTGCGGCAGTTGCGGCGGCTTCCGGGCTATCGTTGCGGATCGAACGAGGTGACGCTGGCACCGGATGTGGTGATCGACGTGCAGGGCTGTTGAGGATTCTACAGATTTGCCCCGTCAAAGGTCCGGAGAGTGCTTGCGCAACTCATGGTGCTGAAACGACAAACAAGATGGGCCAGCGCAGCCACGATCCCTGCCGGCAGGCTATCAGAAAGGCAATCATCGTGTCTCGTTGTCTTGGCAGGACGGCCCTGGATATCGCAACAACGTGCTACCGTCGCGCTGATGCCCCATCGCAATGACCTGCGGGGCTCATCTCTCCAGAACTGTGCTACACGCTTGACGCATTTCGCATCTCTGGCTAGCGTGATTGTGCGCGGTTATTTCATTACTCGCTCCCGCGCCTGATTTTTGACCAACCCGGCCATTGCGGTCGGAGGATTTGATGTGATGAGCATACGCGCACTCATGGCAGGCTTGCGTAAGATCGGTGTCGCACCGGCCCTTCTCGTGTTGCTGCTGAGCGTGCGCGTCGCCACCGCCGCCGCCGTCGAGTGCCAGCACGAGTTGGCCGATGCCGCCCGCGCCGCAGAGCGCGCGCAAGAGGCGCTGCGCATCGAGGCGCTGGCACTGGGAGGGGAGCTGTGCCTCGTTGAGGAGTATCCGGCGCAGCCCGGCCCGGCAGAGTCTGCGCATGATCATGACGGCCCGCATCTCAGCACGCCCTGCCCGTTCTTCAAATCGCCCGCCGCGCTGACCGACATTGCGGTCGACCCGGCAGCGCGGATCGTCGCCTTTTCCTACATCACGGCGCGCACTGACGTGCCCTGCGCCGCCGCGCAGACTCCCTGTGCGGCCTACAGCCGCGCGCGCCACCCCTGCCTGCCCAGGGATAACTGGCATGCGCGCCTGACGGGCTCACCCCGTGCATCCGTTCCCCACACAGGGCGGCATGCATTTCCAGCGGGACATCCGGTGCGGGGCTTTCCCCATTCAGGTTCTCGACCGCGACGCCCTCTCCAGCGGGCAGACGGACACAATCGAGAGCCGGGATGACCGGCCCGAACGGCCCATGCCAGTCCCTTACGGCCAGATCACCCGATCCATTTTCACGAGGAATTCCGCAGGCGCCAGCCGGGCCACTCGCCTAGCCGCGCGCGCCCGGTGACGGACCCCAACAAAAGAGACCAAGACCATGACACAGGTTTTCCTGCGCGCAGGTGTATTCTGCGCAGCCCTATCGCTTTGCCTTTCGACACTGCCCGCGACGGCGCATGAAGACGCGCCACCAGCCCCCGGTGACGAGCTCCGCGTCAGCGCGACCGACCTTCCACCGCTGCGCGCCGACGGTCACGCCCCCATTGGCGTGATGGGCGAACACCGCCACAAGACCGGCGAGGTGATGCTGTCCTATCGCTTCATGCACATGGACATGCAGGGCAATCTCATCGGCGATGACAATGTCAGCCCCGCCACCATCGCAACCACCGTGCCCAACCGCTTCTTCGGCGCGCCGGGCCAGCCGCCCACGCTGCGGATCGTGCCCACCGACATGCAGATGCAGATGCACATGTTCGGCGCGATGTACGCCCCCAATGATCGCGTCACCCTGATGGCGATGCTGCCCTATATCGAGAAAGAGATGGACCACATCACCTTTCAGGGCGGCGCGGGCACCAACGTGCTGGGCGGCTTCCGCACCTCCTCCGAGGGCTGGGGCGATCTCAAGGTGTCGGCCCTGATCGGCCTCGCCGAGCGCGGCAATCACAAGTGGCACCTCAATGTCGGGGTCAGCCTGCCCACCGGCTCCACCTCCGAGCGCGGCATGATCCTCGCCCCCAATGGCGCCCGCCCCAATATCCGCCTGCCCTATGCGATGCAGATCGGATCGGGCACCTATGACCTGCTGCCGGGCATCACCTACAACGCCCGCTCGGGCAATACCGCCTGGGGCGCGCAACTCTCCGGGGTGATCCGCACCGGCAAGAACGAAGGCTATCGTTTGGGCCACGAGGCGCGGCTGACCGGCTGGGCCAGCATCCAGCCCAAGCCCTGGATCAGCCTCTCGGGCCGGATCGAGGCCAAGACCGTCGGCGACATCAGCGGCCGCGATTCGCAGATCGCGGGCCCGGTGCAGACCGCCGATCCCGACAATTACGGCGGTGACACCATCACCCTCTTCGCCGGGGTGAACCTCGTCTCGCAGCGCGGTGCGCTGCGCGGCCATCGCCTCGCTGCCGAAATCGGCGTGCCGGTCTATCAGGATCTCAACGGCCCGCAGATGGAAACCGACTGGATCGCCACCCTCGGCTGGCAGTACGCCTTTTGATATCAGGTCCGCGCGGGGCTTGCCCTCGCGCGGACCCGCCCTGCGGCAAAACGGACCATCGGCCCGGCTTCGACTTCACAAATTCGTGATCATGCATATAACCAACCCGAACAAGTGACGGGCAGGTATGCGGACCATTCCCAAGATTTCGACAGGCTGGGCGCGCGGCGGCATGGCGGTGCTTCTGGCGCTGGTGCTTGCCCTGCGCGTGGCGGCCCTGCCGATGGTGATGGCGGGCGGCGCCCCCGGCCCCGGCATGATGGCGATCTGCACCGGATCGGAAATCATCTATATCCCTATCGGCGGCGACAGCCCGGCGGACCCGGGCGAGGGTGCCGCACACGATCCCTGCCCGGCCTTCGGCATCACCACCGCGCTGGAGCTCCCCGATCTCAGCGTTCCCACCCCGACCGGGCGGCTTGTCGCCTTGGTCCCACAGGTCGGCAACCCATCCCGCGCAACGCGGCCCACGCCCGCCGCGCACCGACCCCGCGCGCCCCCCGTCGTCTGATCTGACACTGCCCCCATCACGACAGATCACCGGGCCGCTCCTGCGCGCCCGTTCCCAAAGGACGACACAATGCTCAAACGAACCCTTGGCGCGGCTCTCGCCTGCGCCGGGCTGCTGGCCACCGTGGCCGCGGCCCAGACCATGCCCCCCATGACCATGCAGGCGGGCGGCCAAATGCCCCAGGGCCACCACCATATGCACCATCACGGCCCCGTCGGCCTGCCGGGTCGCCACCAACTGCCCGAAGGCCGCGTGGTTCTGACCTACCGGCTGGGCGCGATGTCGATGTCGGGCATCCGCTCCGGCACCGACGATCTCGATGCCGCAACGCTGGTCACCACCGTTCCCAATGCCTTTGCCGGCATGCCCGGCCAGCCCCCCACCATCCGCATGGCCCCGGTCGAGATGACCGGCGAGATGCACATGCTGGGCGCGATGTACGGCGTCAGCGAACGCCTCACTTTGATGGGTATGCTGCCCTATATCCGCAAATCCATGACCATGCGCACCTATGCCGGTCCCACCGGCACCACGGTTCTCGGCCAGAACACCGCCAGCTCAGAAGGTCTCGGCGATCTCCGTCTCGGCGCACTCTGGTCTCTGCACAAGGCCGGACGCAGCCGCATGTCAATTGGCCTCGGGCTGAGCCTGCCCACCGGCTCGATCACCGAAACCGGCCAGATGCTCAGCCCGATGGGCACCACCCCCACCATGCGGCTCGCCTATTCGATGCAGCTTGGCTCAGGCACCTACGACCTGCACCCCAGCCTGACATGGGAGAGCGGACGTGGTGCGATGAACTGGGGCGGGCAGCTGCGCGGCATCCTGCGGCTCGACCGCAACCACGCCGGGTATCGGCGGGGCCACGAGGCGGCACTCACCGGCTGGATCAGCTACCGCGCCGCCCCATGGATCAGCTACTCAGGCCGACTGGAATATCGCTATGCAGACCACATCCACGGGCGCGATCCGCGCATCATGGGGCCGTCGCTCGGGGCTGATCCGCAGAATTACGGGGGGCGCTACGTGACGCTCTATGCCGGGGCAGACATCACACCGCGCAAGGGGCTTCTGAAAGGCCACCTGATCGGTTTTGAACTCGGGCTTCCGATCCATCAGGACCTCAACGGCGTGCAGTCCGAAACCGACTGGAGCCTCGCCCTCGCATGGCGCAAGCCCTTCTAGGAGGGGGGAGCGTAATTTGGCCTTGAGCGGACCCCGATCGAAGCGCCCTGCGCGAAACGCGGCCAAAGACCGCCGCGCGGCTCGGCTCAACGGCAACTCAAGGCCAACCGCTCGCCACAAGGCAAAATCAAAAGCCGATCAGCCCGCGTCTGGTTTCGGGTCTGCGTCACGCGCCGATGCTTCTCTGGAGTAGCGCTGCACGAGCACGTAATCCGAGACCGAGTCGACATCGACCGAGGCATGTGCAAAAGGCAGGATCACCACGCCGATGCGCAGCCCTACCCGACGCGACAGGCCCGAAAGCGCGGCGTCGAGGCTCAGCCAGCCCATCTTGTAGCGCAAGAGGGCCCACAGCCCGAGCAGACGGATCACAACAAGCGGCTTCTTGCGATCCTTTTCGACTTGCCGCCAGAAATCGGCCACGCGCCGCCCGTCTTCGGTCAGAAAGGCAAACAGATTGCAGCCGCAATAGCCGCCATCGCTGAACCGCAGAACGGTCTTTTTGAGATCCGGATAGGTCTGGCGGACCAGATCATAGGGGGCAAGACCGACGACGACGTCACAGCCCGACAGCGCGCTGTCGCGACAGAAATGATCGACGATCTCGCCGGTCAGCAGGGGGTGATCGGCAGTGGTGATCAGGACCGGCTGTTTCTTGGGAAATCGGCCCAGCATGTCATGCGCGCTGGTGCTCGGCGAGGCTCCGGGTGGCGACCACGCCACGCGGTTCTGCTCGATCAGATCCGAGAGTCCGGCATCGCTCCTGACGCAAGCCTCGGTGGGACCGCTGAGATGGATCGACGCGACAGACCGGGCCTCGTCCAGCGCATTGATCACGCGCCGGATCATGATCGTCCCGTCGATGTCGAGCAACGCCTTGCAGGCGACCCCCGTTTCATCGCGCAACGGGTCGGTGTCGGCTCTCTCACCGGCGAGAACTACGGAAGCAAAGTCTTTCACGGTCTCACTTTCTTAGCGGCTGCACTCATGGTCTGGTCGTGGTCGGTTTACAACGTCTTGGCGTAGACGCGATACCGTTTGTAGATCGTGCTGCCAACCGCCTCAATGATGTGGCGCATGCCATGATTGTCTTCCAGAACCCAGCCCATTTCGACGGATGTGACGTTGCGTTGCACCATCGCCTTGCGGACTGCGTCGATCACCAGAAAGGCCAGCGTCGGGCCAAGCCGCGAATACTGGTATTCCTTGCGTACGCCCATCAGCGCGACCCGTGCGCTGCGCGCGCCCCTGACCTTGATCCGCCACAGCAGTTTCGCCCAGCCGAACGGCAGCAGTCTGCCACGCAAATCACCGATCAGTTCGTTGATGTTCGGAAACGCGGTGATAAAGGCCACCGGTCGTCCCTCGATCTCGGCGATCTGAATGAAATCGTCAGGCAGGAGCAGCGACAGCACCTTGGCGGTTTCCTCGAATTCCGCATGGGTGAAGGGCACGAACCCCCAATTGTCCGACCACGCGTCGTTGAAGATATCGCGCATGGCCTCGAAATCGGCGGCCTTGTTCTTGCTGTCGAGCGTGCGGATTTTCACGGTCCGGCTGGCGCGGGTGGCCAGCTTCTGCATCACGTCGGGGGCCACGAAATCGGGGCGCACCTTGTAGGTGAGCAGGTCTTTGACCGTCTCGAAGCCCTGCTCCTCCAGCCGCTCGGAATAATAGCGCGGCGCATGGCCCATCATGATGAACGGAGGGTCATCGAAGTTATCGACCAAAAGGCCCAGATCCTCGTTGATCGACAGGTTGTATGGGCCCCGCACCGAGGCCGCACCACGCGCGCGCAGCCAGTCCTGTGCCATCCCGAACAGCGCATCGAAGACAGTTCGGTCATCCACAGCCTCGAGCATCCCGAAATAGCCGATCTTGCCTGCCTCGTCCTCGGGCTGCATCTGGTCAAGCTGCGCAGTGATCCGCCCGACCGGCGTGCCATCACGATAGGCCACCCAGGCGGCGACCTCGCAATGGGCAAAGAGCGGCTTGTTCTCGAACACGCGCTGCTTCTGCTCAAACATCAGCGGTGCCACCCAGGCGGCATCATCGGCGTAAATGCGCTCTGGCAGATGCAGAAAATCGTTCACCGTCTGACGGCTTGTGGCTTCGACGAGGGTGATCCGGTCCCGATCAGACGTGTCAACTGACATGGAGGGCCTTTCTTGCAGTGACTGTGACCTTACGCGCATTTGCACAAGCGGCCGACGACGGCTAGTATCAGGCAGCTTCGAACCCAGTGCGAAAGGCCGCAAGGTCACGTTGCATACCCAACCCAGATAGCGGCGTGAAACCGGTTGAACACACCTTGGAAACTGCTTGCAATTCCTGCACCTAGCCTCAAATAACGCGCGCAAGTATCCACATTGTAAAAGAAGAAGTCGAGTCTCCTTGGCCAAATTCATTCTCGGAAACGCACATCGGAACACGGCGTTCAACAACGTGGTCGCGCGCAATATCCTGTGGTTCGCCGATCTCGTGTTCCTGGGTGCCGTTCTGGGACTTTTTCGAATTCTGCCCGTGACCTGGGGCTCCGCGCTCGGGGATCGTATCGGTCGTCTCTTCGGCAGGATCGCCAAACCGCGCACCCGGCACGTGCGCGCCAACCTCTCTCTGGCCCTGCCGGACAAGTCACCGGCCGAGATCGACCGGCTGGCAAGCGATGTCTGGGGCAATGCCGGCGCGGTCTTTGCCGAGTACCCCAACCTGCATGTTTTCGGCGGCCGGGGCCGCGATCGTCTCGAAATCGAGATTGATGAGCAAATCCCCGCCTACGACACACCGGGCAATCCGGCGGTTTTCGTGTCTGCGCATCTCGCCAATTGGGAGGTGATCGGCGCTGCGATCACCCGGATGGGTATCCCGTCCTGTGCGATGTATGCACCGCTCTCCAACCCGTGGTTCGACCGGAAGATGCGCAGCTATCGTAGCGCGCTCGGCTGTGAGCTGATCTCGCGTGACGCGGGGCTGCGCGGGTTCCTCGATGCGCTCAAGGCCGGAAAATCACCGGTTATCATCACTGACAGGCGCATAGAGGGCGGAAAACCGGTCCCGCTCTTCGGCGAGGACAAGGAAACGTCGATACTGCCCGCGCGTCTTGCCTTGCGGTTCGGTGTGCCGCTGGTGCCGGTTCATGCCATGCGTTTGCCCGGCGCGCGGTTCCGGGTGCACTTTCACGCACCGCTGCATCCCCGTGATCCGGGGGCCGAGCGCGACGATCAGGCCGTTGACCTTGCGCACCAAGTCAACGACACGTTCGAACAATGGATCACCGCCCGCCCCGGCGAGTGGCTTTGCACCAGCAAAATCTGGCCTACATCTGTTCTAGTGGCTAAAACAGATATATATTAACAAGCGCGCAGAGCAGCCGAATAACTGGAGTCTTACCATGTCGAACCATCAACCGAGTCGCACCCACCGTGTCGACGAGTCGGTGCGCCTGTTCAAGAACCCGATCCTCGAGAAACTCAGCCACGTTCACCCGATTGTTCCGCTTCTTGTCTGGGGCCCGGTGGCGATTTGGCTGCTGGTGCGCGCGGTGACGGTTCATCAGATCGGCCTGGCCGGCATGGCGGTGATCGGGGTTGCGGGGCTTGTGACCTGGACGCTGGCGGAATATCTGCTCCACCGTTACCTGTTCCATTTCGAGCCGAAGACTGATCTGGGCCGACGGTTCATCTACCTGTTCCACGGCGTGCATCACGACACGCCGCAGGACAAGACGCGCCTGCTCATGCCGCCCGCCGGGGCCCTGCCGATCATCGCAGTACTCTACCTGATGTTCTGGCTGGTCCTGCCCTACCCCTGGGCCGAGCCGTTTACCGGGTTCTTCATCATCGGCTATCTGGTCTACGATTATATTCACTATGCAACGCATCATTTCCCGATGCGGCATCCCGTGCTGAAGTTCCTCAAGCATTACCACATGCGGCATCATTTCTCGGATGATGACGGGCGGTACGGGGTCAGCACCCCGTTCTGGGACTGGGTGTTCAACACCTACCCGTCCAAGCCGGAGAAACCGAACAGAGGCTAGGGTCCCGCCCGCCCCTCTCTTCTCCATACCGCCGCTCCGGGTTGGGGTCTGTCGATGGCCAAATACTATTTGTTGCCCAAGGGGCTGGTGAACCGGTTTCACTGGGTGCAAACGCCAATCTGGATGATCGAGGCGGCGGCGTTCTATGCCCTTCTGGGCTTTGCCAAGGCGCTGCCGTTTCCCGTGGTCGCGCGCATCTTCGCAGGTACGATCGGCGCCCTTGGCTATCGGAACGCTCAGAAACGCTGGATCGTCACGCGCAACCTTGGCATCGCTTTGCCACAGGCCAGCGAGAGCGACCGCGAAACCCTCGTCCGGCAAATCTTTCGCGCGACCGGCCTGGCGGCGGCGGAACTTTTCCTGCTCGGGCGGATTTGGCGGCGGCGCGCGCACTATCTGGAGTTCTCGATCCATCCAGAGGCGCAGGACATCATCGCCCGCAAGGAAGCCATCGTCTTTGCAACGGCGCATGTGGGCGCATGGCAGCTCTGCAACCTGATCGGACGTGAATGTGATTTGAACATTTCCGTGATCTACGCACCGGAACCCAATCCCTGGCTGCACCGCTTCTTTCTCGAGCGGCGCCGCGATTTCGGCGGCCCGCTGGTCCCGAGTGCCGGGGGCGCGCGCACGTTCCTGCGTGAACTGACGGCAGGCAACTCGGTCGGTGCGGCGTTCGATACGCGGGTTGACCAGGGGGAAATGGTGCCGTTCTTCGACACGCCCACCCCGACCAGCACCTTGCCCGCGATGCTGTCAATACGCGGCCATGCGCTGCTGCCCATTCGCACAGTGCGCTTGCCGGATTTCCGGTTCCGGATCGAGGTCGAAGCCCCGCTTGTCCCGCGCAACCCGGACGCCCCCCGGTCCGATCAGATCATCGACCTCACCCATCAGCTAAACCAGCGCTTCGAGGACTGGATCCGCGAGTTTCCAGGCGAATGGATCTGCATGAAACGGCGCTGGCCAAAACACAGCCTCGCGCCACAGAATGCCGATGTCTGAGCCGGTTGAGACCCCGCGCGTCTGGGTCGTGGATGCCTATAGGTCCGGCGAGAAGACGCAGTTGCGTGCGCTTGCAGAGGGGCTGGGCTGGCCCTACGAGATCAAGACCCTGCGCTACCGCAAATACGAGATGCGCACCAACCTGTTGCGCGGCAGCGACCTGCGCGGCGTCGACCTTGCGAATTCCGACGCGCTCGTACCGCCATGGCCCGATCTCGTACTCTCGATGGGTATGCGGAACGAACCGGTGGCCCGCTGGATTCGCGATCAATCCGGGGGCCGCACCCGGCTGGTCTTTCTGGGCCGCCTGTGGGCCGACCCCGAACAGTTCGACCTGGTGATCACCACCCCGCAATACCGCGTGCCAGACCGGCCCAACGTGCTGCGCAATGCCCTTCCGATGCATCCTCTGGGCCCCAAACCGCTTGCCGAGGCGGCGGCCCGGTGGGGGCCCGCCCTGTCCCATCTGCCGCGCCCCTATCTGACAGTGAATATCGGCGGCACCAGCGGACCCTACGCCTTTGGTCCACGTGCCGCCGCACGGCTGGTGCGCGACACCCTGACGCTGGCGCGACAGCGCGGAGCATCGCTTCTGATCAGCTCCAGCGCGCGCACACCGGCCGCCGCCATTGATGCCTTTGCCGCGCAATCTCAGGTGCCGATGCAACTCTATCGCTGGAAGCCGGGGGACCCCGAAAACCCCTATCTCGGGTTCCTGGCCCTCGCGGATGAGATCATCGTCACGGCGGACAGCATCTCGATGCTGTCCGAGGCCTATGCCACGGGCAAACCCGTCCACATGTTCGATCCGGGGGCAGGGCGCTTCAGCATGCGCCGCGACATGGCCATCGCCCTGGGCGAGACGGAGCGCGCAGAGGCCATGCTCCGGA
>Ga0209943_1002090_pt1 | contig 11293 bp, 10 predicted proteins | sample SalPonR1_B_D2_MG_FD_185698 | JGI IMG/M metagenome (GOLD analysis project Ga0209943, IMG submission 185698) | Salt pond soil microbial communities from South San Francisco under conditions of wetland restoration - Salt Pond MetaG R1_B_D2_MG... ... | reverse complement strand
GGGCCGGCGGCACTGCGACGGCTTTCGATTGCGCCTTTCACGGCCACGAGGTCCGCCTGTTCGACTTCGCGGGCTTTCCCGACAACATCGCAGCGATCGCGGCGCAGCGGGGCATCCACGCCGAGGGGGAGATGTCGGGGTTCGGCCCGGTCGCCTACGCGGGCCATGACATCGACGAAGCGCTCGCCGGCGCGGAACTGGTGTTCGTGGTGGGCCCGGCTTACAGCACCGAGCCCTTCGGCCACGCGCTGGCCGGGAAACTCCAGCCCGGACAAGTGGTCATCGTGACGCCGGGCTCCTGTGGCGGCGCGCTGGCTTTCAAGCAGGCCGCAGGCCTTGCGCGCGACGACGACGCCGTGCGGGTCGCCGAGACCTCCACGCTGCATTATGCCGTGCGCGTCACGGAGTCCGGCCGGATTCGGGTATTCCTGAAGCTGCGGGCCGGCAACCTGCTCGCCGCCCTGCCCGGCCGGCATACCGCAGCGATCCTGGCGCTGGTGGCCGACGTTTACCCGGGGATGGAGCCGGCACGAAATGTGCTGCAGACCAGCCTGCAGAACGCCAACCCGGTGATCCACCCGGCGGTCACCCTGTGCAACGCGGCTCGCATCGAGATGACGGGCGGGGATTTCCTCTTCTACGAGGACGGCGTCAGCGACGGCGTGGGCCGCGTGATCGAGGCGGTCGATCGGGAACGAATCGCCATCGGCCGCGCGCTGGGCGTCGAGATACTGCCGGATCCGGAAATGGGGATGCGCCAGGGCTACATGCTGGAAAACGACTACGGCCAGGGTTACCGGCTGGCGCCGGGATTTCGCGGCATCGGCGCGCAGCCGCAACTGGACCATCGCTACCTGAACGAGGATGTGGGTTACGGGCTGGTGTTCATGTCCCGGCTGGCTCGGCAGGTTGGAGTCCCGACGCCCGCCATCGACGCCGTGATACGGCTCGCCTCGATCGTCATGCACAGGGACTACGATGCGGAAAGTCTGCGCACGCCGGCCAGCCTCGGGCTGGAAGGCGATTCGGCCGAGGCACTGCGGGCGCTGGTGGAGACGGGCGCCGGCTAGAGATCGAATTCGATGGTGTCGAAGCGCGTGGTGTCCTCGTGGCGCGCCTCTCGCCTGATCGCGTCGACAATACTCCTGGAATCCCAGCCGACGGTCTCCGCCGCGAAGCCCTTCAGCCTGACGTCCATGTCCTTGGGGCCGAAGTGCTCGATCACGACCACCGGCAGGTCGAGGCGGCGGGCGGTTTCCACCGTGTACCGCGCCCAGTCGTTGAAGCGTTCCCAGGTCCCAGCCGGGCAGACGACGCACTCGGCGTCCTTGAGGGCGTCACCGATCAGCGAGCGCCGGGCCGCGACGCCGTCGCCCTGTGGCGATACCGCGTCGGGGTCCGAAAGCGCCCGATAGAAAAAATTGTCCGCGCTCTCGATGTACTCGAACAGCCGCGCGTAATCTTCATCGCGGTGCCAGCCGTGTACCGCGTAGAGTCTTATCGGGTTTCGTTCCGACATGACGCTCTCCTAATCCCGTCCGTCCTGATGCCGAAGTGTACCTGAGGCCGGCCCGGTACCGAACAGCCGGCAGCAAGCCGCCGCCTGCTGCGATAAAATGGGGTTGAGGGGCATCCCCCAGTCAATTGGCCGTCCGGCGTGAAATTCCTGCTCTACAACATCCGCTACGCCGCCGGCACCGGCGCGAACTTCAACCTCCCGGTTCCGGGCGCCGGTTACCTGTTCGGCAACAAGAATAACCTCGACGCCATCACGACCTTCCTCATGTCGCATAACCCGGACGTGATCGGGCTGGTCGAGGTCGACACCGGCTCGATCCGGACGGGCATGGTGAACCAGGCGGACCTCATCGCCCGGCAGCTGGGGCATTACAGCACCTACCAGTGCAAGTACGGCGAGAGCTCCTTCAACAAGCGGCTGCCGATCGTGCGCAAGCAGGCCAACGCGTTCCTGGCGGCCCCGCGGGTTCACGGCGAGCGTTTCCACTATTTCGACACCGGCATCAAGCGCCTGATCATCGAGCTCGAGCTGGATGACGTGGCCATTTTTCTGGTGCACCTGTCCCTGAAGTATCGCCACCGACACTGGCAGTTGCGACACCTGCACGACCTGGTCAAAAAATCGCCAAAACCGGTCATCGTCGCGGGCGATTTCAATACCTTCTGGGGCGAGAACGAGATGTACCTGTTCATGGAAGCCACGGGCCTCAGGAGCGCCAATACCGAGGGTCTGCCGTCTTACCCCAGCCATGCGCCGAGGAAGGAGCTCGACTTCATCCTCTACGGACGCGGGCTGCGCCCCACCGCTTTCGAGATTCCGCAGGTCCGCTATTCGGACCACCTTCCTTTGATTTGCGAATTCGATTCCGCATAACCCGGTCACCGGTCGCTGCAGGCCCCGCCAACGGCGCGGACGGGCCTGATGTTGCGGTAGACAAGCCCTGCGCCTAACATTAAACGCTCGTTTCAATCGGTTGTCTCGTATTGACCAGCCTGCTCAACTCGACCAAGGACCGCATCCTGAGCGCTGCCGAGGAACTGTTCGCCCAGACGGGCGTGGCCAGGACCTCGCTGCGGGCGATCACCGCGCTGGCGCGCGTCAATCTCGCCGCGGTGAACTATCATTTCGGCTCCAAGGAGGGCCTGGTCGAAGAGGTCTACCGGCGTCGCCTGGATCCGCTCAACCGCGCGCGCCTCGCCAATCTCGACCGGCTGGAAAAGCGCGCACGCAAGCCGACGCTGGAGGACGTGCTGGAAGCTTTCATGCTGCCGGTGGCCGGGCTCGCGCGGGATCCCGCCCAGGGCGGACCGACCGTCATGCGCCTGCTCGGACAGACTCACGCCGAGGCGGAAGCGCCGTTCAAGACCTGGTTTGCGGGGGAGTACAAGAAAGTCCTGGAACGCTACCAGGTCGCGCTCTGCCGCGCGCTTCCCGACCTCCCGCCCGAAGACGTCCGCTGGCGCCTGCAGTTCCTGGTGGGCGCCCTCACCTATCCCGTCGCGGAACGCCAGCTGGTGGAACTGGTCTCGGGCGAGAGCATCGATCCGGACGACGTCAACCAGGTGGTCCGGCGCCTCCTGCCTTTCGTGGCGGCCGGTTTCCGGGCCCCCGTGAATTCACAGAAACCGGCCGGGCGGCGCAAGCGCGTCCGGCGGACCCCATCCAGAACCCCTGAGGAGTAAGACATGGCCAAGACCCGAACCGCGTCCCACGCCAGCCGCGCCTACGTGGTAGACGGCGCGCGGACGCCCTTCCTGAAGGCGCGCGGCCGCCCCGGCCCCTTCAGCGCATCGGATCTCGCCCTGGGCGCCGGTCGCGCGTTGCTCGCGCGCCAGCCCTTCTCCCCGGAGGCAATCGACGAGGTCATCCTCGGTTGCGCCATGCCGAGTCCTGACGAGTCCAACATCGGTCGCATCACCGCCCTGCGCCTTGGCTGCGGCAACAAGGTCCCGGGGTTTACCGTGATGCGCAACTGCGCCTCCGCGATGCAGGCGCTGGACTCCGCGGCCCGTAACATCTGGCTGGGGCGCGCCGACCTGGTGGTCGCGGGCGGCACGGAGGCGATGAGCCGGGCGCCAGTGCTGTTCAACGACGAGATGGTCAACTGGCTGGCCGACCTGGCGCGCGCCAAGGCGCCGCTGGACAAGGCATTGCACGTGGCGCGGCTGCGGCCGAAGCACTTCGCCCCGGTGATCGCCCTGATCAAGGGCCTCACCGACCCGGTGGTCGGGCTCAACATGGGCCAGACCTGCGAGGTGATCGCGGACCGTTTCGGCATCAGCCGCAAGGAAATGGACCGTTTCGCGGTGCGCAGCCACCAGCGCCTGGCCGCCGCCTTCGACGAGGGGCGCATGGACGAAGTGATCGCCATCTACGATCCGGAGGGTCGCGCTCACGAGGAGGACGACGGCCTGCGCCGTGACAGCAGCGAAGAAAAACTCGCCAAGCTGAAGCCCTTCTTCGACCGCCGCGTGGGCCAGGTCACGGCGGGCAACAGCTCGCAGATCACCGACGGCGCCGCGATCCTGTTATTGGCCAGCGAGGCCGCGGTGAAGGAACACGGTCTCGAGGTCCTGGGGGTCATCGAAGACAGCGAGTGGGCGGCCCTGGACCCGGCAGAGATGGGGCTGGGCCCGGTGCACGCCACCACGCCGCTGCTGCAGCGCCATGGACTGGGGCTGGAGGCGATCGACTACTGGGAGATCAACGAGGCCTTCGCGGGCCAGGTGCTCGCCTGCCTCGAGGCCTTCGACGACGCGGAGTACTGCCGCGAGCATTTCGGCCTGGAAGAGCCGGTGGGGCGCATCGACGAGTCGAAGCTCAATCTCGACGGCGGCGCCATTGCCGCCGGCCATCCCGTCGGCGCGAGCGGCGCCCGCATCGTGCTGCATGCGCTGAAAGTGCTGGAACGCCAGGGCGGCGGCACAGCCATCGCCACCATTTGCATCGGCGGCGGCCAGGGCGGCGCCATGCTGCTGAAGAGCAAGCCGGAGTAGCCTCATGAACGACAAGCAACAACACTGGACCCTGCAGCGCGACGAGGACGGCATCGCGTGGCTCTGTTTCGACAAGGCCGATGCCTCGACCAACGTGCTTTCGCGCGACGTGATGGTCGAGCTCGACGCGCAGCTGGAAGCCATCGAAAATGACCTGCCCAAGGCGGTGATCGTGTATTCCGGCAAGCGCTCCGGCTTCGTGGCGGGCGCCGACATCAAGGAGTTCACCGGCCTCAAGGACGCGGACGAGGCCTACCAGATGGTGCGTTCCGGGCAGCAGGTCATGGACCGCCTGGAGGCGCTCAAGTGCCCCACGATCGCTTTGCTGAACGGTTTTGCGCTGGGCGGCGGCCTGGAGCTGGCGCTGGCCTGCCGTTACCGCATCCTGAACGATGACCCGAAAACGGTGCTGGGCCTCCCCGAGGTGAAGCTCGGCATACACCCGGGCTTCGGCGGCACCGTGCGTTCCGTGCGGCTCGTGGGGCCGCTCAAGGCCATGGACATGATGCTCACCGGCAAGAACGTCCGCCCGAAGCCGGCCAAGGCCATGGGGCTGGTGGACCAGATCGTGCCGGCGCGCCACCTGGAACGCGCGGCCCGGATGATGGCGCTGAACCCGCCGAAGCGACAGAAGCCGGCGCTTCAGGACCGGCTGATGAACCTGGACCCGGCGCGCAAGGTGCTGGCGGGTGTGCTCGAGAAACAGGTGGCCAAGAAGGCGCGGCGCGACCACTATCCTGCCCCGTACGCCATCATCGAGCTGTGGAAACGCTACGGCGACAAGCCGGCGCTGATGATGGAAAAAGAGGCGCGCTCGATCGCCGAGCTGTTCCTGAGCGATACCTCGCGAAACCTGGTGCGCGTATTCCTGTTGCAGGACAAGCTCAAGGCGCTCGGCGGCAAGAGCCGTCATGCCTTCAAGCATGTGCACGTGGTGGGCGCCGGCGTCATGGGCGGCGATATCGCGGCCTGGTGCGCGCTGCGCGGCATGACGGTGACGCTGCAGGATCGCGAGCCCAAGTACATTGCGCCGGTCATCAAGCGCGCCAGCAAGCTGTACCGCAAGAAGCTGCGCGAGCCCCGTCGCGTGCAGGCCGCGCTCGACCGGCTTATGCCGGACGTCGAGGGGCGCGGCGTGGCGCGCGCGGACGTGGTGATCGAGGCCATTTTCGAGGATGCCGACGCCAAGAAGGCGCTGTTCCGGCAGCTCGAGCCGCAGATGAAGCCGGACGCCGTGCTGGCCACCAACACGTCCAGCATTCGGCTGGAAGACCTGCAGGACGCGCTGGACAAGCCGGGCCGGCTCATCGGCCTGCATTTCTTCAACCCCGTGGCGATGATGCCGCTGGTCGAGGTGATCCATACCCCGGACACGCCCCAGGCCGAGATCGACAAGGGCATCGCTTTTGCGCGCAAGATCGACAAGCTGCCCCTGCCCTGCCTGAGCTCGCCCGGTTTCGTGGTCAACCGCGTGCTCATGCCCTACATGATGGAAGCGCTCCTGGCGGCCGAGGACGGCGTGCCCATGGCGCTGATCGACGATGCGGCTACGCGCTTCGGCATGCCCATGGGCCCCGTCGAACTGGCCGACACCGTGGGGCTGGATGTCGCCCTGCACGTGGCCAAGATCCTTGGCGCGGCTTACGGCGTGCCGGTGCCCGACCGGCTGATGGAGATGGTCGAAAAGAAGCGCCTGGGCCGCAAGACCGGCCGCGGCTTCTATGACTGGAAGGACGGCAAGCCGGTCAAGCCTTCGGCCAAGGACGCTAAGGCGCCCCAGGACCTGGCTGACCGCCTGTTACTGCCCATGGTCAACGAGGCGGTGGCGGTCTGGCGCGACGGCGTGGTGACTGACCTGGACCTGCTCGACGCCGGCGTGATCTTCGGCACCGGCTTTGCGCCTTTCCGGGGCGGCCCGATCCATTTCGCGCGCGCCCGTGGCGTGGCTGACGTGGTGGACTCGCTCAAGCGACTGGAGGAGCGCTACGGTGAGCGTTTTGCGCCCGACCCGGGCTGGAAGGACATTCCCCATTAGACCAGTCAGGCAGTTTCCCCTTCGCCGGATTTGCGACCTGTGACACAGCCCGAGGGGGCCCATCTCGTGTGATATTCTTGCGTGGCGGTGCGGCTCGCGCCGTGCCGCCTCCACATGCGACGCACTCGATTGCGCCGGGTCCGAACGAATAACAGGGAGCGCAACCAGCAACCATGGCCGCCAAGTCACTCGATAGCGCCACGCTAAAGGGCTTTTCGCCGCTGGACGGCCTGAAAGCGGAGAACCTCAGGGCGCTGTCCGAAAAGACGGTCGTGCAGGAGCTTCCCGGCGGGCGTTTCCTGTTCCGCAAGGGCGACACCGACCGCCGCACCATCTACGTGATTTCGGGCGAAGTGGAATTGCGCGACGGTGACCGCATGCTGTCGGTGATCGAGGGCGGCACGCCGGATGCGCGCAGCCCGCTCTCGCCCGGCCTGCCGCGCCGCGTCAGCGCCCGCGCGCGCAGCCGCGTCGAGTACATCGCCGTGGATTCCGACCTGCTCGACGTGATGCTCACCTGGGACCAGACCGGCACTTACGAGGTCAATGAGCTGCGCGCCGAGAACCTGCCGGACAGCGACGACTGGATGACCACCCTGCTTCAGACCAAGGCCTTCCACCGCATCCCGGCCGCCAATATCCAGGCGATCTTCCTGCGCATGCAGCAGGTCAGGCACAAGGCCGGCGACGTCATCATCAAGCAGGGCGAAGAAGGCGATTATTTTTACGTCATCACCGAGGGACGTTGCTCGGTGACCCGCGAAACGCCCCTCAACAAGGACGGAATCAAGCTCGCCGACCTCGGGCCGGGCGACACTTTCGGCGAAGAGGCCCTCATTTCCCAGGCGAAGCGCAACGCCACCGTGATCATGGCCACGGATGGCGCCCTGATGCGCCTGGGACAGGACGACTTCAACACCCTGATGAATGAGCCCATGCTCCAGTGGGTCGATTTCGAGAAGGCCCGCCAGATCGTCGCCAACGGCGGCCAATGGCTGGATGTTCGCCTGCCTTCCGAGTTCGAAAGTTTCCACCAGGAAGGCGCCATCAATATCCCGCTTTATTTCATTCGCCTGAAGCTGAGTACGCTGGATCCCGACAAGCCCTATGTTGTGTGCTGCGATACGGGTCGGCGCAGCAGCGCTGCGACCTACATCTTGAGCGAGCGCGGCTTTGACGCCCACGTGCTGCGCGGCGGCCTGACCATGGCGGACACCGGCGAGCGCTAGCGTCGGCGTATGCAATCCCGGGAGGGCATCGCATGATCAAGACCACTTCGGCTTTCGCGGCGCCGCTGGTGTCGGCGCAGATGGAAGACTGCCAGGCCCTCAATGTCGAACTGCGCGAACTGTTCCTCGCCCGCGAGGCCGAGGGCGACAAGTACCGCAACCCGACGCCCTACACTTACCGCAATGACGCCCTGTTCGAGAGCAACTTCCGGCTGTTCGAGTGGCCGCATGACTGCGTGCGCAAGCTGCGCGACTTCTGCTGGGGCGCGCTGTACAGCGCGGTGGGCCAGATGAATGGCTATGACGCGGACTTTCTGCGCCGGCTGCACATCTCCAACGAGGCCTGGTTCCACCTCACCCGCAAAGGCGGCTTGTTCGGCGCGCACAACCATCCGATGCACAGCTGGTCGGGTGTCTATTGCGTCTGCCACCACGGGGACGACCCGCAAAGCGACAGCGGCAAGCTGACCTTCATCAACCCTTTCTCCACCAACACAATGTACATCGACATGGCGACGGCCAAGTTCAAGCCGCCCTTTCATCACGGGCATCGCATGATGCGCTTGACGCCCGGACAGCTGGTGCTGTTCCCGTCCTGGCTGCTGCACGAGGTGATGCCCTACGAGGGGGACGACGTGCGGATCACGGTGGCTTTCAACGCCCGCTTCAAGCTGCAGGGTGCGCAGCCGGCACGGCAGCCGCTGGGCTGAGGAACGCCAGAGGATTCGCCGCCTGCGCCGCGGCCCGTGCTACATGGTATGGGTGGCCTTGTCGCCGCCGAGTGCCCCGGCCAGGTAAGTCTCGATCCGCCGCTGGGTGCTGCCCCGGTCCTGCTCGCTGAACTGGACCCCTATGCCGGCCGTCCGCTTGCCTTGCGCGCCCTTCGGCGTGACCCAGATGACGCGTCCCGCCACCGGGATCTTTTCGTCCTCGCCCATCAGGTTGAGCAGCATGAAGACCTCGTCGCCGAGCCTGTAGGTGCTGCTGGTGGGTATGAACAGCCCGCCATTCTTCACGTAGGGCATGTACGCGAGGTACAAGGCGCTCTTGTCCTTGATGGTCAGCGTCAGCAGTCCGGGCTTGTTCAGTGTCATCGGTCGCCCAGGAATCCGTGGGCCGCATCGCCGGTCACCGGGCGCAGCCAGTCTGCCCATGGCGCCAGTAGTCCTTCGAGCACCATTTGCGTGTTGAACACCCCGTCATTACGGATCATTGCGGACCTGACCTCGTCGCGGTATCTGAAAAGCCGCTGCAAGGGTATTCGCTCCAGAGCCGTTTGCAAAGCCCGCAGTGCGTCGGGCGGCAGCGCGGGACGCTCGCCGGCCGCTTTCACGCGCACCATTTCGGCGGTCCACACGTCCAGCCAGCGCAAGGTCATGGGCAACGGCCTGCGCGCCCATTCCGCCGCAACCTCCAGCGGTTCGCGCTGCTGAGCAAGTATCCCGGCCAAATCCCGGGTGAAGGTTTCGTCCAGTTCGCGGAAGCCCTCTTCCGCCAGCAACAGCGCCAGCAACGGCGCCTCGCCGGCCAGCGAAAGGAGGCGCTGCCACCCGCCGCCGTCCGCCCTGGCCTCCAGCCAGGCAATCGCCGCATCGCGGGGCGGGGGCGCGATGCGCACCCGCTGGCAGCGACTCGCAATCGTCGCCGGCAGTGTGTCCATGCGGCTGCGCACCAGCAGCAACAGCGTGCGCGGCGCCGGCTCTTCCAGCGTCTTCAGCAGGGCGTTTGCCGAATGGGCGTTCAACTGCTCCGCCGGCCAGATGACCGCCACCTTCCAGCCGCCCGCATGACTGGTCATGGCCAGCGATGCGCAGGCCTCCCGGATCTGCTGGATGCCGATCTGCTTCTTCTGCTTGCCTTCGTCGTCGACCTCCAGCGTCACCCAGATGAGATCGGGATGCGGCAGCGGGATCGGCGGGTCCGCCGCCGGCCACGACGCGCCGAGCACGCGGGCCGCCATGCGAAACGCAAGGTGAAGTTTGCCGAGCCCCTGCGGACCTTCCACCAGGTACGCGTGACCCAGCCGGTCCGACGCCAGCGCAGCCTCGAATTCATTCCAGGCTTTTTCTTGCCATGGAAATTCAAGTGTTTCCATGTACTTCCAAGTATTTATTAATGTGGGTTCTTATCTCGGATTGCACCTCGTCCAGTGACCCTGATGCATCCACGATGCGAAAGCGTTGCGGCTCGGCCGCCGCGCGCGCCAGATAGCCGGCACGAACGCGCCGGAAAAAGGCGATCCGCTCCTGCTCGAAGCGGTCAGCGGCGCCGCGCGCGTCGGCGCGGGCGAGCCCGATTTCCGGGTCCGCGTCCAGCAACAGCGTCAGGTCCGGCCGCAACTCCCCCTGCACTGCCTCTTCCAGCCAGCGCACGGGCGCCTCCCCGAGCTCCCGGCCTGCACCCTGGTACGCATAGCTCGCGTCCGTAAAGCGGTCGCACAACACCCAGCGCCCCGCCGCCAGTGCCGGCCGGATGCAGCCCTCGATGTGCAGCGCGCGTGCCGCGAAGATCAGCAGCAGCTCGGCCATTGGCGGGACGGTCTCGCCTGCTGGCGAGACGATGATCTCGCGCACCCGCTCCGCCAGCGGCGTCCCCCCGGGCTCGCGACTGCGCTGCACATCCAGGCCGGCCGCCTCCAGCAGGCCCGCGGTGAACGCGAGATTGGTGCTCTTGCCGACGCCCTCGCCGCCTTCCAGCGTGATGAAGCGCCCCTTCGCGTGCCCCTGTGCGCCGCTCATTCCTCGTTTCTCCGCGCCCGGAGGGTTTCCAGGTATCGCTGTACCGCGCGGTTGTGCTCGGCCAGGGTCTCCGAGAAGTAATGGCTGCCGTCCGGCCGGGCGGTCGCCACGAAATACAGCGCTTTCCCGTCACCCGGCTGGGTCGAGGCCAGCAGCGATGCGGAACCCGGCAGGGCGATCGGCGTCGGCGGCAGCCCGTGCCGCGTATAGGTGTTGTAGGGCGTGTCGGTGCGCAGGTGGACCCGGCGCAGCCGGCCCTCGAACTCCGGCCCCAGCCCGTAGATCACGGTGGGATCGGTTTGCAGGCGCATCCCCTGGTCGAGACGCCGGGTGAAAACCCCGGCAATCTGCTTGCGCTCTTCGGGCAAAGCAGTCTCTTTCTCGATGATGGAGGCGAGGATCAGCGCCTCGTAGGGCGAAGACAGTGGCAGATCATCATGGCGCAGGGACCAGGCCGTCTCTAGCGCCTCTTCCATCGCTGCGTGCGCCAGCTCCATCAGCCGCAGGTCGCTGGTGCCGCGCGGGAAGCGGTATGTCTCCGGGAGGAACCAGCCCTCGGGGGCCGTGCCCGGCCGGCCCAGGCGGGCCATGACCGCCTCGCCGTCGAGCGCGTCCACGGTGAGTTCCACGGCCGGGTGAGCTTTGAGCGCTGCGCGCATCTGCCTGAAAGTCCAGCCCTCCACGATGGTGAGGGCGTGCAGCAACACCTCGCCCCGCACCAGCCGCTCCATCACCTCGCGCGGCGTGCTGCCGGGCGGGAAACGATATTCGCCGGC
>Ga0209943_1002084_pt1 | contig 11316 bp, 10 predicted proteins | sample SalPonR1_B_D2_MG_FD_185698 | JGI IMG/M metagenome (GOLD analysis project Ga0209943, IMG submission 185698) | Salt pond soil microbial communities from South San Francisco under conditions of wetland restoration - Salt Pond MetaG R1_B_D2_MG... ... | reverse complement strand
GGGTTTGACCGGCAGGTCCGATTTGCGGCGGGCGCGCGGCATCTAGAGGTCTAGGCTCAGTTGTGCGTCGTTGCGCGGCTTGCGGCGCGGGCGCTTGCGGCTTGCGTGTTTTTGCACGATCCGGGCAGTCTCGGCATCGCCACGATGCGCCGCGCGGCAGGCATAGACCGCCTCTTTGGCCACCTTCGCCGCCGCGACCGGATCGACAATCGGCGCGGGGTATCGCTTGTCCAGCAGGCCGGTTGCCCCGTCCCAGTCCCATGGCCGCTGCAGATGCGCATCCGGCACCCCGGCCAGTTCCGGCAGCCAAGCCCTCGTGAAGTCGCCGGTCGGGCCCTGATCCAGCCCCTGCTTGACCGGGTTATAGATGCGGATGGTGTTCATACCCGTGGTGCCTGATTGCATCTGCACCTGAGACCAGTGAATGCCGGGTTCGTAATCGGTGAAGTATCGCGCCAGCACCGCCCCCGTCGCGCGCCAATCCAGCCACAGGTGATAGGAGGCCACCGCCATCAGCATCGAGCGCATGCGGAAATTGAGCCAGCCGGTCGCAATCAATGAGCGCATGCAGGCATCGACAAAGGGCAAGCCCGTCTCGCCCCGTGCCCAGGCCGCCAGCCGCGCGGCATCAGGCTCTGCCGGGCGCAACCCCTCATAGGCGGGGTGCAAGCAGCGATGCTCGATCGCCGGTTCATCCTCCAGCTTTTGCATGAAATGGTCGCGCCATGCGAGCCGCGCCTGAAACGAGCGCATCGCGCGCGCCCAATCCGAACCGCGCCCGGTGGGGGCCGCGCGCCCCGCCTGTACCACCTCGCGGATCGAGAGCGTGCCGAGAGCGAGATGCGGGCTGAGCCGCGAACAGGCCCGCGCACCGGTAAGCGGCGACGACATGGCGCGGGTATAACTCTCGCCGCGCGTGGTCAGGAAACTGTCGAGGGCACGCTCAGCGGCGCGCCGTCCGCCGTGCTGTCGTCCGGGGCAATGATCATCAAGGCCCAGCGCGGGCGCGTCGGGCACCTGATCGCTTGCTACCCCGGCGACGGCCACGGCGTCTGATACCGACGGCACCAGGGGTGCCTGCATGAAAGCATCGCGCGCGCCCTGCCAGCGGTCGCGATTGTCCAGCCGCCGCAGCACCCCGCATTGCGGCACCTCGTGCCATGTCACCCCTTGTCCGCGCGCCCACGCCGCGACGCGCCGGTCGCGCGCAAAGCTCCAGCCGTTGCCGGTTTCCTCGTGGCTGACCAGATGGGTCGCACCATGCGCCGCGCGCAGGTCTTCAAGCATCGGCACGGCCTCACCGACTCGAAGAACCAGCGGCAAGCCGATCCCGGACAAGGCCGCCCGCAGGCTGTCGAGCGTCTCGCGCAAGAACGCATACTGCCGCCCAGAGGCATCCGTCTGCGCCCACATCTGCGGCTCCACGATATAGAGCGGGATCACCGGGCCGAGTCGCGCGGCATGCGCGAGCGCCGGATGATCCTGCACCCGCAGATCGCGCTTGAACCAGCAGATCACCGGCGCGGTCATGTCAGGCCGCCCCGATCATTCGACGACCACCTCTTCGCCGGTGCGCCCGTCGATCTTGACGTCTGGGTCAACCGGCTCCTGCCCCTGCGAGGCGACCCAGCCGATCAGCCCCAAAAGCAGGACCAGAGCAAAGATCACCACCCCCCGTATGCCCATCAGGGCGGGCTTATGCTGTTTCTTCTGCTTTTCGACATTCGTTTCGGGTGCCGACATTGTGGCTCCTTTCTTGTCCGTCCATCCGCGCATCTTGCATTGAAGCTGCGGGCACATCGCCCTAACGTCCGGCGAAACCTTCCTGTTCCAGCCGACGGAGACGCCCGCGATGAAAGACGCCTCGCCCCAAACCATCTATCTCGCCGACTACACTCCGCCACCATTTCTGGTCGAAAATGTCCACCTGACCTTTCGCCTGTCACCCGAAAAAACACGCGTTGTCAGTAAGGTAGAGTTTCGGCCCAACCCCGCGTCAGACAGCCGTGAATTTTTCCTGCATGGCGAGAACCTGCGCCTGATCTGGGCTAGGATCAACGGTGGCGAGATCACCCCTGACCTCTCCCCAGAGGGCCTGAGAGCCGATGCGCCCGACGCGCCGTTCACCTTCGAGGCCGAGGTCGAGATCGACCCCGCCGCCAACACCGCGCTCGAAGGACTCTACCTCTCGGGCGGCATGTTCTGCACCCAATGCGAGGCCGAGGGTTTTCGCAAGATCACCTATTACCCTGACCGCCCTGACATGATGGCCGTTTTCACCGTCCGCATCGAGGGTGATCAGCCGGTGATGCTGTCGAACGGCAACCCGGTGGCGCAAGGCGAGGGCTGGGCCGAATGGCACGATCCGTGGCCGAAACCGGCCTATCTTTTCGCCCTCGTCGCGGGCGATCTCGTCAACCATGCCGACCGCTTCACCACCCGCTCAGGCCGCGAGGTCGATCTCAACATCTGGGTGCGCCCAGGCGATGAGGACAAATGCGCCTTCGGGATGGAGGCGCTCAAGAAATCCATGACATGGGACGAGGAGGTGTATGGCCGCGAATACGATCTCGACCTGTTCAACATCGTCGCGGTCGATGATTTCAACATGGGCGCGATGGAGAACAAAGGTCTGAACATCTTTAATTCCTCCTGCGTTCTGGCCAGCCCCGAGACCAGCACCGACGCCAATTTCGAGCGCATAGAGGCAATCATCGCGCATGAATATTTCCACAACTGGACCGGCAACCGCATCACCTGCCGCGACTGGTTTCAGCTCTGCCTCAAGGAGGGGCTGACGGTCTATCGAGACAGTGAATTCACCGCCGACATGCGCTCTGCCCCCGTCAAACGCATCGGTGACGTGATCGCCCTGCGCGCCCGGCAGTTCCGCGAGGATAACGGCCCGCTGGCCCATCCCGTGCGCCCCGAAAGCTTTGTCGAGATCAACAATTTCTACACCGCCACGGTCTACGAGAAGGGGGCCGAGTTGATCGGCATGCTCAAGCGGCTGGTGGGGGATGAGGCCTATGCCCGCGCGCTCGACCTCTATTTCGAGCGGCATGATGGGCAGGCCTGCACCATCGAGGACTGGTTGCAGGTGTTCGAGGACGCGACGGGCCGCGATCTGGCACAGTTCAAACGCTGGTATACGCAGGCTGGCACGCCGCGCCTGCGCGTCACGGACGACTACGAGGGCGGCACCTACACCCTGCATTTCGAGCAACACACCCCGCCCACGCCGGGGCAGGAGGTGAAAGACCCCCGCGTGATCCCGATTGCCGTGGGTCTGCTGGGGCCCAATGGCGACGAGGTGATGGAAACCCGCCTGCTGGAAATGACCGAGGCACGGCAGAGTTTCAGCTTCGAGGGACTGGCGGCCAAGCCCATCCCCTCGATCCTGCGCGATTTCTCTGCCCCGGTGATTCTGGAACGCGACACCACCAATGCCGAGCGTGCCTTCCTGCTCGCCCATGACACCGACCCGTTCAACAAGTGGGAGGCCGGGCGCGCCTTGGCGCGCGACGGGCTTCTGGCGATGATCCGCGACGGTGCCGCACCTGATGCCGCCTATCTCGACGCAGTTCACACCATGGCCCGCGACGAAGGCCTTGACCCGGCGTTCCGTGCCCTCGCCCTCGGCCTGCCCAGCGAGGACGATCTGGCGCAATCACTGCATGAGGCGGGCCACACGCCGAACCCGCAAGCCATCTGGGACGCGCTCGAGGCGCTGCGCGAGGCCCGCGCGGTGACGATGGAGGAAACCGCGCGCACCCTCTACGACCAATACCAGATCAGAGCCCCCTATCGTCCCGACCCCGAGCAGACCGGCGCGCGGGCGCTTGCCAATGCGGCGCTTGCGATCCTCACCCGGCGCGACGGCGGCGCGCAGGCACAGGCACAATATGACGCGGCGGACAACATGACCCAGCAACTTGCGGGGCTGTCCTGCCTGCTACAGGCGGGCAAGGGCGCGGCGGCCGCGGACGCCTTCTACGAGCAGTGGCGGCACGACCGGCTGGTGATCGACAAATGGTTCAGCCTGCAAATTCTGCAGGCCGTCCCCGAAGACACCGCCGACACCGCTGCGCACCTGACGGCACATCCGGATTTCACCATTCGCAACCCCAATCGCTTCCGCGCCACGTTGGGCGCGCTCGCCATGTCACCGGCGGGCTTTCACCACGGGTCGGGCAAGGGCTATGCGCTCTTGGCGGATTGGCTCATCGCGCTCGATCCACTCAATCCGCAGACCACGGCGCGCATGTGTTCGGCATTCGAGACATGGCGGCGCTATGACGGGGACCGGCGGGCGCTGATCGCGGCACAACTGGACCGCATCCTCGCCACCCCAAATCTCAGCCGCGACACGACGGAAATGGTCAGCCGCATCCGGGGGGTCTGAGGCGAACGCTCAGACCTTTTCCTGCGTGTGCTTGCGCAACTCGGCGCGGGCCACCTGACGGCGATGCACCGCGTCGGGGCCATCGGCCAGACGCAGCGTGCGCACGTGGGTCCACATCGCGGCGAGCGGCACGTCCTGCGAAATGCCCTGCGCGCCGAAGATCTGTACCGCCTCGTCGATCACCTTGAGGGCCACGCGCGGGGCCACAACCTTGATCTGGCTGATCCACGGGGCTGCGGCGCGGGCATCGCCCTGATCCATCATCCACGCCGCCTTGAGACACAGCAGCCGCGCCTGCTCGATCTCCATCCGGCACTCGGCGATGATGTCGTAATTCGCCCCCAACTGCGCCAGCGGCTTGCCGAACGCCTCCCGCGCGAGGCTGCGCTTGCACATCATCTCGAGCGCGGACTCGGCCTGACCGATGGCGCGCATGCAATGGTGGATGCGCCCCGGTCCAAGCCGACCCTGCGCGATCTCGAAGCCGCGCCCCTCGCCCAACAGCATTTTGTCGGCGGGCACGCGCACATTCTCGAATCTGAAGTGCATATGCCCGTGCGGCGCGTCGTCATGACCGTAGACTTCCATCGGGCGCAGTTTCTCGATGCCGGGCGTGTCGGCTGGCACCACTATCATCGAATGGCGCTGATGCTTGGGCAGATCGTCGCCGCCGGTCCGGACCATCACGATATAAACCCGGCACCGCGGATCGCCCGCGCCGGTGGCCCACCATTTCTGGCCGTTCAGCACGTAGTGATCCCCGTCCCGCGCGCAGGACATAGCGATGTTTGTGGCGTCCGAACTGGCGACCTCCGGCTCGGTCATCAGGTAGGCGCTGCGAATCTCCCCCTCCAGCAGCGGGGCAAGCCACTGGGCCTTCATCGCTTCGGTGCCGTAGCGCTCGAACACCTCCATGTTGCCGGTATCGGGCGCGTTGCAGTTGAACACCTCGGCCCCCATCGGCGTGCGCCCCATCGCTTCGGCAAAATAGGCATATTCGACGGTCGTCAGGCCAAAGCCGCGCGCGCTGTCGGTCAGCCAGAAATTCCACAGCCCATCGGCCTTGGCCCGCGCCTTCAGACCTTCGAGGATCTCGGCCTGACGGGGGGTGTAGGTCCAGCGGTCGCACTTGCCCACCTCGGCGTGATACTCGGCCTCAAGCGGCATGATCTCGTCGCGCACCATGGCCACCACGCGATCCAGCAAGTCCCGCATCTGCGGCCGCATGCCAAGGTTCATTTCCATGCCTCTCTCCTCTTTTCCTTGCGTGCCGCAAGCCTGCGCTCCGCACCCTCAACCTTGGCGCGAGAAACCCGAGTCGCAGCGCAATCTGGGACCCAGCACCCGGCCGAATGCCAAGACCTTACCCGCGCAGACCCCAATTTCCGCCACATTGCACGCGCCATATAACCCTTGTGGGGGGCAAGCTGCACGCATCCCACGCAGCGCGACCCGCACATTCAGTGACGTACCTTATTCAAGAGTGATCTGTTTCCAGTACGGTATGCAACAGCAAATCAGGTGGCCGTCGCAAGACGGTCACCTGTCCTGCGGACCGGGTGACCGTGGCGTTCTGCCTTCCCCGGACGCGGCGCGCCTGCTATGGGATCGCATGCTGAGTTATCAACACCATTACCACGCCGGGAACGCGGCGGATGTTCACAAGCATGCGCTTCTGGCATGGATGCTTGCTTATCTCACCCGCAAGGACAAGCCACTCAGCTATATCGAAACCCATGCCGGGCGCGGTCTCTATGATCTCGGCGACACCGCCGCACAGCGCACCGGCGAGGCGGCGCAGGGTATCGGGCGGCTCGAAGCGGCCTTTGCCGCCGATCACCCCTATCGCCTGAGGCTCGAGACCACGCGCGCCGCGCATGGCGGTACGGCCTATCCCGGTTCGCCGCTGATCGCGGCGCTCAGCCTGCGCGCCGGTGACAGCCTGCATCTCGCCGAACTTCACCCGGGCGAGACTGCGCTGCTGTCCCGCCATCTGGCCCCCTACAACGCGCAAATCCGCCAAGAGGACGGCTTCGCCATGGCCCGTGCCCTCTGCCCACCGACGCCACGGCGCGGTATTTTGCTGACGGATCCAAGCTATGAGATAAAGTCTGACTACGACAGTATACCAAACCAGTTCACCCTGATCGCACGCAAGTGGAACGTCGGTATCCTCGTGCTATGGTATCCGATCCTCGGCAGTGACAGCCATGCCGCGATGCTGACCCGCCTCTGCGCATCCTTCCCCGACGCGCTGCGCCACGAGGTCCGCTTTGGCCCGGCGCGCGCCGGGCACCGGATGCTGGGCTCCGGCATGTTCGTTGTGAACCCGCCCTACGGGTTGCAGCAGGAGGCCGCGCGCCTGTCGCATATCTTCGCGGCACGGGGCTGATATAAGCCGGGTTAGACGCGGCTGTACGCAAGGGGGTGCGACAAAATTCTTTGATCTGCATCAATTTCGCGCATTGCCGCGCCGGACGGGACATTCTAAAACCTGAGGGGATCACGGGCATGTGAGCCACGCCGGATTCTGCGTGCCCGTCACAAACATCAGCAGGAGGCATCAAATGGCAGACGCAGCCATTCACGGCCACGAACACGAAGATCAGCGCGGGTTTTTCACCCGGTGGTTCATGTCCACGAACCACAAGGATATCGGTATCCTCTACCTGATCACCTCGGCGATCGTCGGTCTCATCTCGGTCATGTTCACCGTCTACATGCGGATGGAACTGATGGAACCGGGCGTTCAGTACATGTGCATGGAAGGCGCACGCTTCATCGCGTCCGATGTCGCCGAATGTACGCCCAACGGCCATCTGTGGAACGTGATGATCACCTATCACGGCGTCCTGATGATGTTCTTCGTGGTGATCCCGGCTCTGTTCGGCGGTTTCGGTAACTATTTCATGCCGCTGCAGATCGGCGCGCCCGACATGGCGTTCCCGCGGATGAACAACCTGTCGTTCTGGCTGTTTGTTGCGGGCACGGCGCTTGGCGTCGCTTCGCTGCTCGCTCCCGGCGGCAACGGGCAGCTTGGCTCCGGCGTGGGCTGGGTGCTCTATCCGCCGCTCTCGACCAACGAGGCGGGCATGTCGATGGATCTCGCGATCTTCGCGGTCCACGTCTCGGGCGCCTCGTCGATCCTTGGCGCGATCAACATGATCACCACCTTCCTCAATATGCGTGCGCCGGGCATGACGCTCTTCAAGGTGCCGCTCTTTGCCTGGTCGATCTTCGTCACCGCATGGCTGATCCTGCTGGCCTTGCCGGTGCTTGCTGGCGCGATCACCATGCTGCTGACCGACCGCAACTTCGGGACGACCTTCTTCGATCCGGCCGGCGGCGGTGATCCGGTGCTCTACCAGCACATCCTGTGGTTCTTCGGCCACCCGGAAGTGTATATCATCATCCTGCCCGGCTTTGGCATCATCTCACACGTGATTGCGACCTTCTCGCGCAAGCCGATTTTCGGCTACCTGCCGATGGTCTGGGCGCTGATCGCGATCGGTGTTCTGGGCTTTGTCGTCTGGGCGCACCATATGTACACGGTCGGCATGTCGCTGACCCAGCAAAGCTACTTCATGCTGGCCACGATGGTGATCGCGGTACCAACCGGCGTGAAGGTGTTCAGCTGGATCGCAACGATGTGGGGCGGCTCGATCGAGTTCAAGACGCCGATGCTCTGGGCGTTCGGCTTCCTGTTCCTGTTCACCGTCGGCGGCGTCACCGGAATCGTGCTCAGCCAGGCGTCGGTGGACCGGGCCTATCACGACACCTACTACGTTGTGGCCCACTTCCATTACGTGATGAGCCTTGGCGCGGTCTTCGCCATCTTTGCCGGTATCTATTTCTACTTCCCAAAGATGACCGGACGCATGATCCCCGAATGGGCAGGCAAGCTGCACTTCTGGGCGATGTTCATCGGTGCCAACCTGACCTTCTTCCCGCAGCACTTCCTGGGACGTCAGGGCATGCCGCGCCGCTATATCGACTATCCCGAGGCTTTCGCGGTCTGGAACTGGTGGTCGTCGATCGGGGCCTTCATCTCGTTCGCATCGTTCATCTTCTTCTTCGGCATCGTGATCTACGCGCTGCTGCGCGGGGCGCGGTCGACCGAGGCGAACCCGTGGAACGAATACGCCGATACGCTGGAATGGACCCTGCCCTCGCCGCCGCCGGAGCACACGTTCGAACAGCTCCCCAAGCGTGAGGACTGGGACAAGCAGCCAGCCCACTGATCGGGACGGCAAAGAAATGAAACAGGCCCCGGATCACTCCGGGGCCTGTTTCATTTCAATCCGGTCGTTCCGATGCTATGCCTCCGATAGCGGATCAGTATCCGCCCGGCTTCCAGCTCATGAACGCCTTGGTGACGGTCTCCGAAACCTCCCAGGTGACGCGCATGCCGTCCTTCAGAAAAGCGCAATCTCCGGGGCCGAGGCGCAGCACCTCGCCGGTTGCGTGATCCGTGATCTGACAGCGCCCCTCCAGGATCACCATCATCTCGTCGCCCTGTTCGGTGCATGTGAATGCGCCTTGCGTGCAGCGCCAGATACCGGCGCGTGTGTCGTGCCCCGGGCCACCGGACTCCAGCCGCCCGTGGCAAACAGGGTCACCAGCCACCATGACGTAATCGCTTTCCGGCGCGTGAAAGGGCCAATGCTCCAGTGGCCCCACATCCTCTCCCGTTACATATTTCAGCATTTATCCCTCCACCGTCACTAGCTCGGCAAAATGCTCTTGCACAACCGCCCGGATGACCGGGATAATCCGAGCGAGCAGCGCCCGGTGCACCGAGCGCCTGCGCCACGCGACCCCGACCGACCGCGTGAACCGGTCGTTGCGAAACGAGAGGATCGCAACGTCTCCCGCACCCTTCGACACTTCCGATCGCACGTAGAGCGCGGGCAGAAAACTCACCCCCATGTTCAGCGCCGTCATCTGCCGCAGCGTATCGAGGCTTGTGCCCTCGTAATCGTGCCGCAGATTGGCACCCATCTCATCGCACAGGCCGACGATCTGGGCATGTAGCGGGTAGCCGCGCGGCAGGGCGAGCATATCGAGCCCCGCAAGATCCCGGTCCTCGACCCGGCCCATAGCCGCCAGCGGATGATCCTGCGCAACGGCCAGCTTCAACGGCTCGCGAAACAGGCGTTCGGAAACGAGATCGCGGGAGCGTAGCGGCAGTTGCGCCAGAATGAGGTCATGCCGTCCGGCCAACAGTTCGTCCTGCAAGACATCCGGTGCCGCGTCGCGGATGATCAGCTTGAGCCCCGGACAGACACGCCTGAGACGGCGCACCACGTAAGGCAGGAAATAGGGACCCAGTGTCGGGCTCGCCCCGAGCCGGACCGTGCCGCTCAGACCTTCCCGGCTGGAATGCGCCAGAGCCAGCAACGCTTCGGCCTCTTCCACAACCTTGCGGGCATGCTCCAAGACCTCGCGACCGCCCGGCGTCAGAACAGCACCACGCTGCCCACGCTCCACAAGTGCGAGGTCGAGCGCGGTTTCCAGGCTCAATATCTGCTGGCTCAGCGACGGTTGGCTGACCCCCACCCTTTCCGCGGCCTTGCGGTAATGGCCAGCCTCCGACAGGGCGATGAAATATCGCAACTGCCGAAGCGTCACCTCCTGCTGCATGATCTCTCGCTTTCCACGTTCCAAAAGACAAAAATATAGGAATTTCCTATCACACTTAAATATAACATCGGCTTTTCCAAATTAAATGCATCCCTACCTCTATTGTGTCGCACCCTAATCCGCAACCGATCCAAATAAGGAGGAGACCCATGATGACGCATCGCCGGATTTCTCATCAATCGCTCATCAGCCGCATTGCCACACTGCGCCAACGCCATGCGAAAATCGACGCACTTATCGATGACGAACAACAGCGGCCGATGCCCGACATCGCCCGGCTGAAACGTCTCAAGCAGGAGCGTCTCGGTCTCAAGGACGCGATTGCGATAACGCGCACCATCGCCGATCACCACCATCCCGACAGCGCCCGCACCGGCTGAGCCAGGGCCCATCTTCGGAGACAGACATGTCCTATTACTTCCTGTCCGTAATGTCCTCACGCGTGTTCCACAGTCGCGATCTCGATGGACTGCAAGAGGCGCTCACAGACGACGCCGAACCCGACGCGCAGACGATGCCGCACCAATATCGCGTGCATAGCGGCCGCCTAACCCGCCCAGTGCGCCTCACCCCGCGCATGCAGGCCCGAGCCTGAACGCGCAATTTACAAGGCGTCCGATATCGTCACAGGCCCGGAGTTCTCCGGGCCTGACACATTTGAATGCCCCAGTCATTCCAAGAAAAGGCGATTTTGTCATCGCACGTCGCGTTCCCTCAGCCGCGCCGTACTACCCGAGAGATATCTTTATCCTTGCGCGAATCCCGCATCACGATTATCCGCAGATTCACTTCGGTCCGGGAATGAAGATTTCCGGTGAAAAGGGAATACGGTGAGATCCGCGTCTTGGATCAATTCCGTAACTGCCCCCGCAACTGTAAGCGGCGAGCGATACCGGCATATGCCACTGTCACCCCACGTGACGGGAAGGCCCGGTAAAGCAGCGACCCGCGAGTCAGGAGACCTGCCGAGGTGATCACCCTATCCGGGCGCGGGGCGCGCCGTGGATAACGGTCTTTCCGTAGTGGTGGCGCTTTCACCGTTTGCGGAGGGGCCATGTCCTTTCCAATGACTTCGCACCTTGGAACACCGATGCCGGAGACCGGTATTGAGGGACAGTAAATGACATATCTGCGAACCACCACCCTTTGCGCGCTCTGCGCGCTCTGCACCGCCCCCTCCCTCGCGCAGGACGCGTTTGAACTCGACACCATCACAGTCACCGCCAACCAGACCGACACAACGCTCGAACGCAGCGGCTCCACCGTCG
>Ga0209943_1002080_pt1 | contig 11338 bp, 12 predicted proteins | sample SalPonR1_B_D2_MG_FD_185698 | JGI IMG/M metagenome (GOLD analysis project Ga0209943, IMG submission 185698) | Salt pond soil microbial communities from South San Francisco under conditions of wetland restoration - Salt Pond MetaG R1_B_D2_MG... ... | reverse complement strand
GAAAATAGATGGGGTCGATCCATGATAAGTTTATGAAACTCAGTCGCATAAAGCTGAAATAGGACTTCATGGCCTTTGGAAATCAACCACTCCATCTGGTCCGAAGAGTAATAATTCGTCCGTCTAGATGCTTTCATTTTTGATAGATCAGGATTAAACGCAAAAAGCAACGGTGCTACCAACGGGCTGTCCATTCGAAAGATAGGAAGGAGTAAGTGCTCATCCCACTCCACTTTTTGAGATCCAGTATGGGTCCTTACCCATTTCTTTTTTTTTGCGTATAGTCCACCAATTTATCTCCATCGTATTTCCACAGTTTTCCATACCGCCCACCAAACCAAATATTTCCATTTTTATCTTCTGAGATGCTTTTCATATCGGTTAGTTTTTCGCTCTGCGCTATCTCAAAGGGAACAAAGGATTTGCCGTCATATTGATATACTCCTTTTCTGGCATAGCTCGCGACCCAAAATATTCCTTTGGAATCTTCATAGAAAGTAGCCATTGCAATTTGGTCCTCTGTTTCGGTGTCGATGTCAGGTACATTTACAAAGGATTCTCCATCGTATTTATATATCCCCCCATTTCGGGTTCCAGCCCATAAATTTTCATTCCTGTCAATATATAAGCTGGAAATCATTCCATCACCAAATCCATCTTTAAGGGAGTAGTGAGTAAATTTATTTTCGCTAAATTGACTGATTCCGCCGTGAGAAAATGAGGAAAACCAAATGTCACTATTTTTATCTTCAACAATACTTAAAATTACATTATGATGTAAACTGTCCGGCATCAGTTCACCTCTTTCTTTTAGGTATGACGCAAAGGTAACTCCATCATACTTATAAGCGCCCGCACCATTAGAGCCAATCCAATACACTCCCTGACGGTCCTGGACTAAACTGACAACGGCATTAGGGTTTATTACAGGATACGTTTGCTCAAGCCATTCGCTTTTTGTAGTATCGTTTGGAATTGGGATCGTTTCAAAGGACTTTCCATTAAACTTGCACAAACCACTTTCTGTCCCAAACCACATCAACCCATCTTGATCTTCTATAATTGCCCAAACTTGATTGCCGCATAATCCGTCTTTAACTGTATATTGGGTAAAAGACTTCCCATCATATTTAAAGACGCCTTCCTGGGTAGTTGAAAACCACATATTTCCCGAATCATCCAAATACCCTTTTGTAACCACATCACCTGAATTATATTCATAGGGTTCATTATTTTGAGGTTCCATTTCAAAGGTCGACGGTGTTTTATTTTGTCCATTACATGAAATCATCATGAGGGTGAGGAGCAACATTAAAATACATTTCATTTGTTTCATTGTTTTTGTGGAACCGTAGATCATGGCCGCCCTTTATTTCACTAATTTCATCGGAAAGGTTTGCTGGCGCTCCTGCCCGTTTTTCGTTCCCGAAATGACAGCTACCAGTGAGTCAGTACCGATTCGGGTATAAGTGATAAATTGAGGAAATTCGTGTTTTGTGTTTTCAAAAATCAGTTTATTTTCTAAAATAGTTTTGATAGTAAAACGAACGGGTAAGCCGTTATTTTGGCCTTTAACCATCGGGAGATAAAACAGGCTATCTTGTTCTTGTATTAAGCGGATGGTTTCAAAAAAAATAGTGTCCTGTCCCTCGACCCTATAGCTTTTCCCCGAAAATTCATTGTAATTAATTTGCCTCCAGGTTTCGTATATGCTGCCCCTCTGAGTTTTATTTTCCCATGTTCCGATAAGCCAATTCGCATTTTCGATATCATTATTTTGTCTGCTTTGACAACTACAAAAGGCCAGGAAGCCAAATAGTGTAGCAAGTAGGGTTATTTTAAATTTCATTATTTTATGATAGTAATGAATTTCAAAAGAGACCTTGAAGTCATCCGCACTCTCTTTTACCATTTTTTAAATATATGTAGTGATGTCCAACTTCTTTCCGTACCCGCTCGTAATCCTAATATACGCAATAAATTGGCAAAAGGGGATCACATTTGCCTGAGAGGAGCAAATACTGTTTCTGCGCCCACGTTCCGGCGGCAGGGGGTAAGGGATGCGGAAGGCCGGAGGGTCCTGCGGGTCGCGCAGCGATCGCGAGGTCGGAGCTTGGCCTACCCCAGTGTCATGACTACTAAATAAGTATGGAAAAGTCGCAGTAGATTTTTGTTCAAATCAAGGCACGAGTAGGGAGCATAGCCCTAGCTGCGCGACTGAGGAGTAACGATGAGTTAAGCAAAAAGATCAAGACTTGGTCTGTAACGGATTTAGTGGTCATGACACTAAAACAGCCCGGCCCTCGAGCGCCGAAGGCGTCTCGGGGGACACCCTCCAAAATCACAAATAAATATTTACATAATGAGTGCCACCATTCCCTTTGAAATATGCGCAAAGGGAGAAAAAGACGTATCTCGTTTTGTACGCTACTTATGCGCTTTTTCCAATCCTGTTAAAATGTTTCGAAGAAGGAGACTTTTTTGATTGATGGTTTCTTTCTCAGGATCTTTTACCATTAGTGGTATAAATCCTGATTTCAGGTGGATCGCTTTGGTAAGGATATCGACAACTCTATTGTATAGTTGTTTATGGCCCGATATAATGCGACTCATTTCTCTTCCCAAAACCATCATACCGATTTCAAAATGATCCAAACCACCATCATATAAATCTGAATGATTACTCCATATATTTTCATCTTCCAATATGGGATAATGTTTACAGATAGCGTCTATATCTTCAACATCCTTTCCTCTTCTTCCAGGTCGATCATCATATGCTATCATTTTGAGGATTACAATTCCTGGTATTGAACAGGTTCGGAAGATCTCCCTTCCTATTTTTACGTCTATAGCTCCCCTTTCAAAAACTTCCTTAAACCCATCCAGGTTCACCGACCTGAGCCCAACACCTTCTATGGCAAACTCCCCATTTTCCTCTATTTCACCGAAGGGAAGAAGGTCAATTTGCATCCCCTCTGGTGTAAATAGGCAAAATGCATTTACGGTACTTTGGGTGTATTTGAAATCCTCAACTAAGACTTTTCGTAATTGGTTATAGGTAGAGACATCGGGTACAAAAACACCAAAATCGATATCTCTGGTACCCGAAGGACTTTTGTCATGTGTTGCAAGCCATATATTTCGAGCTATGGCACCAACAATAAAAAAGTTGATAGCAAGGCGCTTACAGGCAAGGCTGATTTCCGCTAAGGGTTTTTTCAGTCCATCTACGGCCAGAGCATCATAAGTTGTTTTCAACATATGCTTTGTATATTTTTTCTGCCGTTTCTACATATCGTAAATTTGAGTCTTCGATCAAGTCCGCATAAACGAGAAGGGGATGGACAATATCCATTCTAGGTCGGCCGAACGTTTCTTCAGGGTCCTTCCAAAACCGCTCTACGATTTCCACATCTCCCTTTATATCTGGTACCAATGGCATCATATTTATGAGTTCTGCAACATCAAACTCGGTGTACAAGGTCCACGTATCTGCTATGAGATAATCGGTTAGGAGTTCCCCAGCCGCAGCCCCACCCCAGTATGATCCTTCCGGAAGCTGTATTTGCTTCCAATCTTTATTTTTGTTCACCCACCGGAATTTCCTTTTCTTTAGTTTAGGACGTAAAGTTTGATTGTATTCGGTCACCCATTTATGCAGCAGCTTTTCTTTATCTACCATTCGATAGACTTTTCTTTCAGCTTGTAGGATATACTGCTTTTGCAAGAGGCCTTTTATAACCTTGCCTACAGTATCTATCGTTACTTTGGATTGACCTCCAATTTTTCTGTACGAATCATTAAGACTATCCGGATGGGTCAAAAAATGGTATACTACTTTAAGACCTGCTTTCGTAAATGCTCTGTTGCTCTGATCTAACTCGGACCGGCTGGTCTGTTCCGTTTGAATCTGTATATAAATGCCCTGGGCGCTAAAGAAAAAGTTTCCGGCTGTGTCTACATAGGGTATTTTCTTTTTGATTAATACTTTTTGGGCAGTTGGCGTGATGTAGTGTGTTGCAATAAGAATCGACGGGATCTCGCTCTGAAGCGCGACAATCTTAGGGATCTGAGCCGGAACGATTTTGTTTCTTAGGTGCACGTTCAGTCCAAATACTTGGTTTTGGATCTGCAATTGAAGCAATGCGTCGGCCTTCGCGTGTTTTTTGGTGCTACCAGGACCTCCTATATTGCAGCTTATGTTAGGCAGGGCATTGATCTTCCCTGCAATCAAATTTAGGATTTCCTCCATCATGTATGTAAATATACAACGTATGTTCTGAACATACAAAAAGATTTAGCATACAAAACTGGAAGGTTTATTGTATTGGAGTGCTCGGCGGAAGAGATTTTAAAAAAGAAACTCAATAGGTTCATATTGCAGCTGTTATTGCCAAAGAGTTTGGTAGAGCATGGGCTGTGAGGCTGAACTATTACTCCCAAATAAAATTTCTCCGCCAATCAATATTCGGGTAAGGGATGCGGAAGGCCGGAGGGTCCTGCGGGTCGCGCAGCGACCGCGAGGTCGGAGCCTGGCGAACCCCAGTGTCATGACTACTAAATAAGTATGGAAAAGTCGCAGTAGATTTTTGTTCAAATCAAGGCACGAGTAGGGAGCATAGCCCTAGCTGCGCGACTAAGGAGTAACGATGAGTTAAGCAAAAAGATCAAGACTTGGTCTGTAACGGATTTAGTGGTCATGACACTAAAACAGCCCGGCCCTCGAGCGCCGAAGGCGTCTCGGGGGACACCCCCTAAAATGGATGTTACGTATTGCTACCGAACCATTCTCCCTTTCTGATGGATCAAACCGCTGGAAATAGGTGCATTTTTCGGGATAGAACATAAATAACGCATCTTTGTAAAAGAAGTCCGACGCCTATGCATGCCTGGATCCCCATATTGAGTATCGCCCTGCTTACCCTTCTTGTTTTATGGTGGATACGAAGATCCTATTCGCGTTGGAAACGACCGAAGGGCCCTATGCCTGCAGATCAGCAAAACATTCTAGCGGCGGAGGTTGGATTTTACCAGTCCTTATCGCGGGAAGCAAAGCGAAAATTTGAGACTCGTGTGCAGGAATTTTTACTGAATTACAGCATTACGGGAATAGAAACCCAAATAGATCAGCGGGATAAGCTTTTGGTCGCATCCAGTGCGGTCATACCCATATTTGAATTTGAGGATTGGCGATATTCAGGCCTCCGGGAGGTCTTGGTCTATCCCGGTAGATTTAATCGAGAGTTTGAAACTCAGGGGCCCGACCGCAATGTATTGGGCATGGTGGGGAATGGCTATATGAATGGGGTGATGATTTTATCGAAACCCGCATTGGAATACGGCTTTAAAAATGAAAGGGATAAGAAAAATACGGCTATACATGAGTTCGTCCACCTCATTGATAAGGAGGACGGTGATGTGGATGGAATTCCGAACGTATTGTTAGAACGGCAGTACACCATTCCCTGGATAGATATGATCCGTCAAAAAATAGACCAAATCTATGTAGGGGGCACGGGCATAAACCCCTATGGAGGAACGAACCAGGCAGAATTTTTTGCCGTAGTTAGCGAATACTTTTTTGAACGCCCCCGATTGCTCAAAAGGCACCATCCCCAATTGTACGGCTTACTCAAAAAGATATTTAAGCAGGATTTGGCAACGAGAAATCTGCGCAAAAAGCGCCCCTCTTCTTAGGAGGCAAGATGAAAATAGGGCCATACCTTTGAAATTGAAGGGGGAAAGGGGGCCACATTTCACGAAGTAAAAAGAGCGCCTCATTTTGAATACTGCGATAAAAACCGTACTCTTTAGTAAATATCTCAAACCCAGTACACCGCGCACATGAATGCATTTTTAGATCAATGGGGCCAGGCGGCTCATACCACTTTAGGCTTTTTCTGGATGGCCTTATGGGCCTTTATTTTGGGCTATGTGATTAGCTCTATCATTCAAATATTAGTGACCGAACAACGCATGCAAAAAACCATGGGCGGCGGCGGCAGCAAAAGCGTTTTTCTGGGTACCTTTTTTGGCTTCATCAGCAGTTCTTGTAGCTTTTCCGCTCTGGCCACTTCAAAATCTCTCTTTCAAAAAGGCGCGAGTTTTGTCTCCTCCATTGCCTTTCTGCTGGCCTCTACCAATTTGGTCATTGAACTCGGGATATTGATTTCCATCTTCCTGGGCTGGCAGTTTGTGGTGGGCGAATACGTAGGGGGAATATTACTCATTCTCATCAGCTGGCTGCTTATCCGCCTCATCAAGCCCAAAAACTTAATTGAAAATGCCCGCAAGAGGCTCAAAGGAGCCCGCGAAGCAGAGGTCGATAACGCCCCTTTTCTTTCCCGGGTGCAGTCTCCCAAAAACTGGGCTAAAATTGGCAAACAGTACGCTATGGAGTGGAAGATGGTGTGGAAAGATGTCACCATCGGATTTACCATCGCAGGTATCGTAGCCGCCTTTGTTCCGGATTCCTTTTTTCAAACCCTTTTTATCCATTCCGGAGTCGGGCAGGATTCCTTCAGCTTTCTCACCCTCCTCCAACATGTCGTCGTCGGCCCCGTAGCCGCATTCCTCACCTTTATCGGCTCCATGGGGAATATCCCTCTTGCCGCCCTACTCTTCGGAAAAGGCGTAAGTTTCGCCGGGGTTATGGCCTTCATTTTCAGTGATTTAGTTGTCTTTCCCGTCCTGCGAATCCATGCCCGGTATTACGGCTGGAAAATGTCGCTTTTCATCCTCTTTTTGCTCTTCACCTCCCTTATTTTTACCTCGCTGATATTGCACTACGGCTTAGATATGTTCAGTCTCATTCCCGACATTTCTGCGAATTCCATCACCGAAAAAGAGCATTTCGCTCTCGATTATACCTTTTATCTTAACATCGCCTTTTTAGTCGTCTCCGGCCTGCTGGTCTACCTTGGATTTTTCAAGGGCCGAGACGTACACCATCACAAAGAAATGGCACCCAAAAGTCCACTCCTCGAAAAGGTATTAAAGTGGCTTGCCCTCACCTCTTATCTTTGGCTGGCCATTGGAATCATCTTATATTTTTACGCGGCATAAACCGGCGCTTAAACCACTCATCTGCCACTCCCCTTAATCATCTTGTCATTATTTTTGAAATGGGAATATAGGCGCCTTTTTTTATGTTTTTGGGCGTCCACCGAGGCTCCGCCGATAGGCGGAGCCTCGAGTGCGCTACGCTTCAGGGCTCTCTATTCGTTCGGCTCCCGCGCTGAGGGCGCGGGATCTTCGGGCCGTCATACCGGCCCTCACCCTTACGCATCGCTGACGCGGGAAAAGAAAAGGACTTTACGCTCTCTGCCTTTGGGGAAATCCCATTGGTGAGTTGCAGCTGTGGGATGGTCTCTTTTCTATCGCGAGAAATGATTTTAGAGGGGGGTAGGTACTTACATTTCTAAGATATATCGTATCTTCATTGCATACAAGATAGAAGGTCGATAAGGCCTTAATTATTAGCTATTCAAATAGCGGAACGCCGAAAATTTCCTAAAGAATAGGGATGAGGCAATACAAAAACAGAGATACAAATGACAAAAGCAACATTTCACTCCAGCGTAATTTCATTACTTATTGCGGCCGTTTTCGCCCTGGGTTTCATAGCATGCGGAGGCAGTACAGATGTCGTCGATTCCGGCACATATAATGGTAAAGTTAAAAAAGTAGAGGCCGAAAAAACTGAAATCTATGTGACCCTGGACGACGGAAAAACCCTTGAACTGTATTTTACAGAAGAAACCTCTCTAACCCAAAATGGGCAAGATGTCGAGTTTTCTACGCTCGAAAAAGACCAAAAGGTGGAAGTGACCGTAGAGAAGGTGGGGAAACGATTAGATCCCATTTCTGTAAAAATTATGGAATGAAATGACGGAATTACCGGATTTTTGGCGAACGGAAGTCTGGCATCCGCTGTCCGTTCATTTTCCCATTGCTATTTTGCTGTTGGGGTCCTTGTTTTTATTCGCAGCCCTCTTCTTCAAAACAGAGTTTTGGGACCCTATGGCTCGTGTCCTTTTGGTACTGGGAACCCTTGGATTATGGGTGGCAATCTATACCGGAGATCTCGCAGAATCTATTGTTTCTCGCCAGATTTGTGACCCCACTGTTCTGAAGACACACGAAACCAATGCCTATCTGGCAGGATGGCTTTTCACTGCCGTTTCTGGACTTATTATTATCGAATACTTTGGCTTTTTGAGACCCTTTAAAAAGCTATGGAAGATTGCGATCATATTACTTTCTGTAGCCGGCTCAGGCACCCTGGCATATACAGGGCATCTTGGAGCTACCCTGGTGTATCAACAGGCCGCGGGTGTGTATACGCCCACTGAAGATTGTATGGAGTTCACGGACGAGAACTTGTAAAGTGTTCCTGGAAATCGCAACGCATCCAGGCTGCGAAAAGGGGCCTGGATGCAGGGTACAATGAGATAGGTTATGGACAGTTAAAAAAGAGAAAAAATGAAGAATGTTTTTGGAGAACCCCTGCAATCCTGTTGCAAGGATCCTTTAACCGGATATTATCGCGATGGAAATTGCAGAACGGACGCCTCGGATCGAGGCCGCCATACGGTCTGTGCCGTTCTGACCCATGAATTTTTAGAGTTTTCCAAAAGGAGAGGTAATGATTTAATGACTCCTCGACCGGAGTATCAATTTCCGGGTCTGAAGGCGGGTGATAAGTGGTGTTTATGTGCCTTGCGATGGAAGGAAGCCTTTGAAGCAGGTGTGGCGCCCAAAGTGGTGCTGGAGGCGACAAACGAAAAAACATTGGAGTATATCGCACTCACTGACTTGGTAAAATATGCCGAAAAATAGGCAAAAACCCCACTCAAGCTTTAATCATAAGGCTTTGGAGGAGTTGCGGAAGAACGAAAGGATACAAATATGAATCCGCGCAATACGTAAAGCATGCAAGCATTCACCCATTATTTTTTACATCTATTTTTTCCCTTGGGGATTGCCTGGATATTCTTTCGTTCGGACTGGAAGCGGGCGTATCTGATTTTCCTGGCCACCATGCTGGTCGATCTAGATCACCTCTGGGCTGACCCTATTTTCGAGCCGCAGCGATGTAGTATTCAATTTCACTATTTGCACACCTACTATGCCATGATCGTATATGCTATTCTGCTTGTCTTTCGAAAGCCGTTTAATATCATTGGGTTGGGCTTACTCATGCACATGGCTACCGACCTGATCGATTGTCTGTGGACATACTCTGATTGTCCGACCTGTCTGGAGGGAGCGCCTGCGATAGACCTTGTGGAATGGATAGCGAAAAGCGGCCTATTTTGATGATGGGCTGCCTCGGGGGAACTTGAGCACAGAAGCGGTCATGTTTAAAAATTCTAGTATTTTTAAAAAAAACTTATGCAAGAAGGCCAAGCACTTTTGTGGAAAACATTTGGAATTGAATTCCTCTCCGTATTCATCGCGGTCATTTCTGCCTTTGCACTCAATAACTGGAATGATGAGCGTGTGGCTCGCAATGCAGAGAGTAAAATTTTGACCGAAATTTACTCGGGATTGGAGGAGGACCTGGAAGACCTAAAATTAAATCAAGTAGGGCACGAGGCTGGATTAAAGGCTTCCGGGTATTTCAATAAGTTAGTTAATCAAGAAAAGGTCTCCGCTGATTCCTTTCCTATGTATTATTTTATTATCACTCGAGATTTTATCTCTATTTTAAACACCTCTGGATATGAAGCCTTAAAATCAAAGGGCTTAGAACTCATTCAAAGCGACTCGCTGCGAAGGCAAATTATCTCACTCTATGAATATCACTACCATTTGCTGCAGAAGTTTGAAGAGGAATATGATGAGGCACAATTCCATGAAAGCTACTTTTCTCAGATCAATGAAATTCTTGCTCCCCATTTACTTTTTTCAAAAGACCAAGGCCTGACAGGCATTCAAATGCCGCTGACTCTCTCTCTAAAAGAGCGCAATATCATACTCAGTTACTTGTGGAAAATTGATAATAATCGAAAATTTATAAATGCCTTTTATCCGGATGTGATAGCCAAGGTAGAAAAAATACGATCACATATACAAGCCGTCCTTCAGTCCGAATGAGTTCGCGATAGTGATGTGGAGGGTGCCGCAGCTATGCGGCAGTGGGAGCGCAGCGACTACCGAACGCATGTGGAGCCCGGAACGTAACGCCCCCGTCCCGACGATCGCGAAGCGATGTCGAGGACGAGGGGATCGCCCAAAAAGAAAAAAGAGATTGGATATACGCTTTATCCTATGTAGATTCGTTAAAAAAATAAAATGAAATACGGAATACTACTGGGGCTTTGCATTTGGATGACGGTGGCCTGGGGTCAGGCGGAGGGCATTCAGTTTTTTCACGGTAGCTGGGAAGAGGCACTGGAAAAGGCGCAGGCGGAACAGAAGCCCATTTTCGTCGATGCCTATGCCTCCTGGTGTGGTCCGTGTAAGCGGATGGCAGCCCAGGTTTTTCCGCAAGAGGAGGTCGGCGAATTCTTCAATGCGAAGTTTATCAATGTCAAAATGGATATGGAAAAAGGGGAAGGTCCGGACTTTGCAAAGAAGTTTCCGGTGCGGGCGTACCCCACCTTGCTTTTTATCAGCCCTCAGGAGGAAAAATTTCACGAACACGTGGGCGGATTGGATGCAGAAGGCTTAATCAAAACGGGTGATCTGGCAGTCCGAAAATATGGTGGCAATAGCGAGTTTGCAGCGATGTACAAGGAGGGTAATCGCGATTTTGAAGTGGTCCAGGGCTACCTGGCAGGGATGGCCAACAGCGGACAGTCAGCCGTAGGCCCTGCCAATGAGTACCTGCGGGGAGAAGGGGCAGACCTCTCTGTGGAGCAACGGACGGAAATTGCTTTTGCAGCAGCGACGGAAGCGGACTCCCGTTTGTTTGACATGGTGGTGGAGTATCGGGACTACCTGTTCGAAAACTATCCGGAAGAGGAGATTATGGATAAAGTGCGAGCGGCCTGTGTGGCGACGGTCGACAAGGCCATAGCTTACAGGGCGTTGTTTTTGATTGAAGAAGCGGTGGATAAGTGGTATTTATTTGAGAATGACCGGACAAAACGAACGGCCTTTGAGGCAGGTTCTTACCTTCGATTTCACGCGGCGCATGAGGATTGGGACGCGTATGAAAATCACCTCAACCCCTATATCAAGACCTTGGCGAAAGAGGAGGTGACGGAGCGCAAGCGGCTGGCTTTTGAAATGGTTGAGGCCTTTGGCGAGCCAGCGTATGACTCGGCCCTAGAATTGTGGGATGAAGTCTGTGAACGGGAGCCGGAAGTGGCGGATAATCACTATC
>Ga0209943_1002073_pt1 | contig 11353 bp, 10 predicted proteins | sample SalPonR1_B_D2_MG_FD_185698 | JGI IMG/M metagenome (GOLD analysis project Ga0209943, IMG submission 185698) | Salt pond soil microbial communities from South San Francisco under conditions of wetland restoration - Salt Pond MetaG R1_B_D2_MG... ... | reverse complement strand
CAGCTTTCGCAGCTACTGCGCGACTGCCTGAAGGCGCCCGGAGGTGCTCAAAATCCTCATGTACCAACTTTGTACATTGCGGTTTCTGCGCTCCTGCGGTCACCATCATGCAGCCGCTCGCTACGCAAACTGTTTCACGCATAGTATACGACGGATTTCGCCTCGGAAAGTTCCGCGAGAATCGTTCCCCGAAAACGGCGGTCCGGAATTCACACCCGCCCAGTCAGCGCTGCTTGAGGATTCTGCCCTTCTCGCGCTGCCAGTCGCGCTCCTTTTCGGTGCGTCGCTTGTCGTGCTGTTTTTTGCCCTTGGCCAGCGCGATCTCGACCTTGACCTTGCCCCGACTCCAGTACATGGCTGTTGGAATCAGGGTGTAGCCCTTTCGTTCGACCTGGCCGATCAGTCGTGCGAGTTCGTGCTTGTGCAGCAAAAGCCGGCGGGTTCGCATCGAGTCGCGGTCGACATGCGTGGAGGCGGACGTCAGCGGGTTTATGACGCAACCGAACAGGAATGCCTCGCCTCCGCGCACCAGTACGTGGCTTTCGCCGAACTGGATATTGCCCGCCCGCAACGCCTTGACCTCCCAGCCGAGCAGGGAAACGCCCGCTTCAATGCGTTCTTCCAGGTGATACTCGAACCGCGCGCGCTTGTTCAGCGCGATTGTCGAGCCTGTCGTCAAACTGGATTTCTTGGACTTTCCATCGGAACTCACCGCGGGCCCACTCGCAAACTTTCAAAAATCCAGTCTATCGCATCAGGTATCATTTCGCCCTATGCCTGAGATACAACGTTCGGCTCTGGTCACCTATAGCCCGATGCAGATGTTCGATCTGGTTCGCGACGTGGAGCGCTATCCGGAATTCCTGTCGTGGGTTGTTGATGCCGAGAGCTATGAGGAAACCGAAGATCATCAATACGCTTCGCTGGTCGTGGCGGTCGCCGGTATCAACCGGCGTATTGTCACGCGCAACGATCTGATACCCGGCGAAATGCTGCGGCTGAACCTGGCTGAAGGGCCGTTCCGCCATTTTTCCGGCGAGTGGCGATTTTCGGATCTCGGCATCGGAAGCAGGATACAGCTTTCGCTTGGGTTCGAATTCGACAACCCCATGCTGGTCGCCGCCTTCAGCCGCGGGTTTGTCAGTGTGGCCAACCGGATGGTCGATGATTTCTGCCGTCGCGCGGACGCATTGTACGACGGTGATTGAAGGGAGCCGGAAGATCGCTGTCGAGGTTGCGGTGGCGTGGCCGGAACTACAGGTGATCGTGCCGCTGAGCATTGCTGAAGGCTCGACCGTCGCCGATGCGATCGAGCGCTCGGGGTTGCGCGAGCGCTTCCCCGGCCTCGAGATAAGCTCCGAACGGCTGGGCGTGTTCGCCGCCCTGCGAACCCCGGACGACCGGTTGCGCGACGGCGATCGGGTCGAGATCTATCGCCCCCTCAAAGTGGATCCCAAGGTCGCCAGACGCATGGCCGCCGAAGCCAAGCGCCGGCAATAGCCTGATTCTGCAGACCGCTAGCCGTCGTCGGGATCGACGGGCGTCGGGACCGGGTCGTTGTCGATGTCCTCGATTTCGCGCGGGGGCAGCACCGGCTGATTGGTGTTCGGGTCGATGATATCGAGTTCTTCGAGTTCGGTGCCCGCAATCTCGGCTTCTTCCATGTAGTTTCCGCTGAAATCCACGACCCGATCATTCTCGAAGTTGATGGTCAGCGTGCGCCGTTCTGCCTTGCCGCCGCGCGGCGCGAACGAGTTGATGTAGTCCCACCGATCGTCATGAAAAGGATTCTGAACGGCCGGCGAGCCCAGCAGCACCATGACCTGGCGTTTGGTCATCCCGGTCTCCAGGCGTTCCATATCCTCGCGGTCCAGGACGTTCCCCTGCTGGATGTTTTGTTTGTAAACTACGTTGCAGCCGGTGACCAGCAGGACCAGGAGCAGGGAAGCGATTCGAAACATAAAACGGGATCATCCGGTAAGCAGTGGGCAAAATGATACAATACGCAGTCCTAAAATCGGTGTTAATCGCATGTCCGAAGAAACACGTGAGCTTCGCAGGGCCGGGCTGAAGGTAACGCTGCCGAGGTTGCGCATCCTGCAGTTGCTGGATGGCGCAACGCAGAAGCATGTAACTGCCGACGACGTGCACCGATTGTTGATCGACCAGGGAGAGGATATAGGGCTGGCGACAGTTTATCGGGTTCTCAATCAGTTCGAGTCCGCTGGATTGGTGCGCAAGCACATGTTCGATGACGGCTCGGGGCGTGCGCCGCAGGCCTGCTACGAGCTCGAGGAAGGTGAGCATCACGATCACATGGTGGATCTCGAGACTGGTGAGGTCATCGAGTTCTACGACGAGGAAATCGAACGACTGCAGGAGCAGATCGCCGCCAAGCACGGCTTCGAGATCATCGACCACGCTCTCGTTCTTTACGTAAGAAAGGATGCAGGCGCAAAAAGGCGCTGAAACAGGCATCCAGCCTCGCCTGGATTTGCTCGTTTTCATGACCAAGACGCGCTTGCTCAAGCAGAACCGAGGCATTCCACAATGACGCGGTCGCGCCCACGCGCCTTTGTTCAGAGGTTCTTCAACATGCTCTCGGCGTGGCGACGGCTTGTTTCGGAGTCTGCGGATCCGAGCATTCGAGCCAACTCGACGATCCGCAGGTCGCCATCCAGACGCTCGATGCGCACCTGCGTGGAAGCGTTTGCAGGTTCCTTTCTGACCCGAAACTGGTAATCGGCGCGGGCGGCAACCTGGGCGAGGTGGGTCACGCAAAACGCCTGCCCGGCCTCGCTGGCCTGCTTGAGGAACCGGCCCACCGAATGCGCGGTCTCGCCGCCGACTCCGGCGTCGATTTCATCGAAAATCCTTACGCGGCCCTCGGCGGTTTCGGCTGCTCCGATGATCATGGCCAGGCTGAGGCGTGACAGTTCCCCTCCGGACGCGACCCGCTTGAGCGGTCGGGGAGATTGCCCAGGGTTGGCGCTGAACAGAATTTCGATGCGGTCCGCACCGCTCGCCGAAACTGCGGCGTCGGGGTCGAAATCGACATCGAACGCCAGCCTGGCATCGGTCATTCCAAGCTGGGACAGCGCCTGCGCGACCTTCTTGCTGATTCCCGTCGCGGCCCGGATGCGTGCTTCGTGAAGCGCCCGGGCCGCCTCGCGCCACGCATCGCGGGCTCGGTCAACTGCCTTTTCAGCCTCGTCGCGGTCTGCCTGAAACTGATCGACGCGCTCCACCCGGTGCGCAAGGTCGGCACGCGCCTTGGGCAGGGCACTGGGTTCCACGCGGTGTTTTCGGCCAAGTGAGATCGCCCGAGCCAGTCGTTGCTCGACCTGCTCCAGACGTGCCGGATCGTTTTCCAGCGATTCGGTTAGGCGCTGCAAGGCGTTCCCGGCTTCGTCAAGGTTGACCTGGGCGGTTTCGATCATTTCCAGTATTTCGGCGATTTCCGGCTCGCGGTCGGACAGCGATTCCAGCGATCGTTTCGCCCTGTGCGCCAGACCGGCCGCCGCGCGCTCCTCTCCGCTAATTGCTTCAAGCGCCTCGGCATAAGCACGCTGCAGTTCATCTACCGAGGCAAGACGCCGCTGGTCGATTTCCAGTTGCTCGAATTCGTTTTCCTGCAGGTCGAGACGATCGAGTTCCGCCAGTTGAAACTGCATCATCTCAGCATCGTCGCTTCCGGTCTCCTCGACCAGCGCTTCAAGCGCCCCCACGGCCTTGTCGTGGCGGCGCGCGCAATCGGCCACCTCTTCGCGCACGTCGTCGGTCAGCTGGCGGTCCAGCCATTGGCGCTGGTAGGCGGGATCCATCAGTCTCTGGTGCTCGTGCTGGCCGTGAATGTCGACCAGCAGCGCACCGAGTTCGCGCAGCTGGCCGACGCTGGCGGGCTGGCCGTCTATCCAGGCCCTGGATGCGCCGTCTGCGGGAATCACGCGCCGCAGCAGCAGGAGCTCGTCGTTTTCGCCCAACGCATGCTCGCGCAGCCAGGCGCGGGCGGGATGATTTCGGGAAAGCTCGAATCCGGCGGTCAGATCGGCCTGCCCGCATCCTTCGGCGACCAGCGTCGACTCAGCGCGGTCCCCAAGCAGCTGGCCCAGCGCATCGATGAGAATGGATTTTCCTGCGCCGGTTTCGCCGGTGATCGCGCCGAAACCCGGCTCGAACGCCAGTTCCAGCCGATCGATGATGGTGAAATTGCGAATCGCGAGCGAGCGCAGCATCTGCTTATGATCCGTTTCGGTTCAGGGGACATGCCGGCAGCGCCTGGTGCGTTGCCTGGCGTGCCCATTGTATCGGTTGCAATCACCGAATCCGGGCCCCATGTTGGCGAACAACGTCAATTGATACGTTCAGGCGCCACGCCGGTCGCGTGGCGTATCACCAGGAGTCGAAACAGAAATGAACCATGACGACCGCAACGAGGATCGCAAAGAAATCGATGATGCGACCGAAGAGATGAAAGCCGACTCCCGCTCGCCGAACACTGGCGATACCGGGGACGAAGGCCGAGCCGAGCCGGAAGCCGCATCTGGCAACGACGACCCGGCCGGTGGAGAGTCCGGCCGTTCGGAAAGCGAAGAGCTCGCGCGTACGCGCGAGGCGATGCTGCGACTGAAGGCCGAAATGGACAATCGCGAGAAGAGGCTCGAACGCGAGATGGCGAAGTCGCGCAAGTTCGCGCTGGAAGCCGTGATGCGCGACCTGGTGCAGGTGCTCGATTCAATGGATCAGGCGATTTCATCCGCCGATTCAGAAAATGCGCAGGCCGCCTTCGAAGGTCTGGAATTGACGCGCAAGCAGGCGTTGCAGGTATTGACTTCGCACGGCCTGGAAATGCTGGATCCGGTGGGCGAGCGTTTCGACCCAAGCTGGCACGAAGCGATGGCGACGCAGCCCAGCGACGAATTCGAGCCCGACACCGTTGTACAGGTGCTGCAGAAGGGTTATCGGCTCAATGAGCGCCTGATTCGCCCGGCACGGGTAATCGTGGCCAAGTGAATACGACCCGTGATCGCGAAAAAGGTCGGGCAGTACCGATCGGTGCGAGCAGCGAAGGTTTCTCGCTGCCAGCGGTTCGGGCGCACGCGACGGTAGAAAAGGGGTTTGAAATTCGACCGGCCGGGCCCCACTACACAAGCATGAAGACGCGCAACGCTCGGTTGGAAAATCGGCTTGAAGGTCGGTTCAGCAGGTCGCGCAAGAATTTTTTTCAAGAAACGAACTACAGGACTTTAGTGACATGAGCAAGATTATCGGCATTGACTTGGGAACCACCAATTCCTGCGTGGCCGTGATGGAAGGCGGCAAAACACGCGTAATCGAAAACGCCGAGGGCGACCGTACGACGCCGTCCATCGTGGCGTTTACCAAAGACGACGAAGTGCTTGTCGGCCAGCCCGCCAAGCGCCAGGCCGTCACCAATCCCGACCGGACGCTCTATGCGGTCAAGCGACTGATTGGCCGCAAGTACTCCGAAAAGGTGGTCCAGAAGGACAAGGACCTCGTCGGCTTCAAGATCATCGAAGCCGACAACGGCGACGCGTGGGTCCAGGTCGGCGACAAGAAGATGGCGCCGCCGGAAGTTTCGGCGCGCGTGCTCATGAAGATGAAGAAGACCGCCGAGGACTACCTGGGTGAGGAAGTCAGCGAAGCCGTGATTACGGTGCCGGCCTACTTCAACGATTCGCAGCGCCAGGCCACCAAGGATGCCGGCAAGATCGCAGGACTCAACGTGCGTCGAATCATCAACGAGCCCACCGCGGCCGCGCTGGCATACGGTCTGGACAAGAAAGGTGCCGACCGCAAGGTTGCCGTCTACGACCTCGGCGGCGGCACCTTCGACGTCTCGATCATCGAGATCGCCGACGTCGACGGCGAGATGCAGTTCGAAGTGCTGGCGACCAACGGCGACACCTTCCTCGGCGGCGAAGATTTCGACAACCGGCTGCAGGACTACCTGATCGCCGAGTTCAAGAAGGATCAGGGTGTCGATCTGCGACAGGATCCGCTTGCGTTGCAGCGTCTGCGCGAAGGCGCCGAACGGGCCAAGATCGAGTTGTCGTCGGCACAGCAGACCGAGGTCAACCTGCCGTACATCACCGCCGACCAGACCGGCCCGAAGCACCTCAACATCAAGGTGACGCGGGCCAAGCTCGAATCGCTGGTCGAAGAGCTGGTCAAACGCTCGATCGAGCCGTGCAAGACCGCGCTCAACGACGCCGGGCTCAAGATCGGCGACGTCAACGAGGTGATCCTGGTCGGCGGCCAGACCCGGATGCCGATGGTGCAGAAGTCGGTGCAGGATTTCTTCGGCCGCGAGCCGCGCAAGGACGTCAATCCCGACGAAGCCGTCGCAGTCGGCGCGGCCATCCAGGGTGGCGTGCTGCAGGGCGACGTCAAGGACGTGCTCCTGCTCGACGTCACGCCACTGTCGCTGGGTATCGAGACCCTGGGTGGTGTGTTTACCAAGGTGATCGAGAAGAACACCACGATTCCGACCAAGGCGTCGCAGACCTTCTCCACCGCCGAGGACAACCAGAGCGCCGTGACCGTTCACGTGCTGCAGGGTGAGCGTGAACAGGCCGCAGCCAACAAATCGCTGGCGCGCTTCGACCTGGCCGGCATTCCCCCGAAGCCCAGGGGCATGCCACAGATCGAGGTCACTTTCGACATGGACGCCAACGGCATCCTGCACGTTTCGGCCAAGGACAAGGAAACCGGCAAGGAGCAGCGCATCGAGATCAAGGCCGGGTCGGGCCTGAGCGAGGACGAAATCGACAAAATGGTTTCCGATGCCGAGGAACATCGTGAGGAGGACAAGCGGTTCCACGAACTCGTTTCGGCCCGTAACAGTGCCGATGCGATCGTCCACTCGACCCGCTCGATGCTCAAGGAGCAGGAAGAAAAGATCGACGACGCTACGCGTCAGCCGGTCGAAAAGGCGATCGAGCAAGTCGAGGAAGCCCTCAAGGGCGACGACAAGGACGCAATCGAGTCGGCGGTCAACGATCTTCAGCAGGCGGCGACGGGGCTTTACCAGGCCGCGGCCCAGGAAGATCCGGCCGCTGCCGCCGAGGCGGCCGATCAGGCGGCGCAGGAGACCGGGCAGGGCGATGAAGACGTCGTCGATGCCGAATTCAGCGAAGTCGACGACGAAGACAAGAAGTAAGGGCTGCCGCATCATGGCAGTCCGGCACGCATCCTGCCGCCTTCCGGGCGGCAGTTTGCATTGCATAGAACAGGCAGTGCATTTTTGACCCGACCGTATCTAAAAAAAGAGCAGTTGAATGAGCCAGCGTGACTACTACGAAGTACTGGGCGTTAGCCGGGATGCATCGGCCGATGACCTGAAGAAGGCCTATCGCCGTCTCGCGATGAAGTATCACCCTGATCGCAATCCCGACGATGACTCTACCCAGGATCGTTTCAAGGAAGCCAAGCAGGCCTACGAGGTGCTCAAGGACGACCAGAAGCGGGCCGCTTATGACCGGTTCGGTCACGATGCGGTCAACGGGCAGGGCGGCGGCTTCGGCGGCGGTGCCGGCGCGGCGGGCTTCGGTGACATCAATGACATCTTCGGCGACATCTTCGGCGACATCTTCGGCGGGGGACGGCGTCGCGGCGGCGGCGCGCGCTCCAACCGCGGCCACGATTTACGTTACACGCTGGAAGTCGACCTGGAAGAAGCCGTGCAGGGCGTTACCCGCGAAATCCGGGTCCCCGGCATCGGCAAATGTTCGAACTGCGGCGGATCGGGTTCGACCAGCGGCAAGATGAAAGTATGCTCCACCTGCGGCGGCGCCGGCCAGGTGCGCATGCAGCAGGGTATCTTCTCGGTGCAGCAGACCTGCCCCGGCTGCGGCGGTTCGGGTCGCGAGGTCAGCGATCCCTGCGAGGCGTGCGACGGTTCCGGCCAGGTTCGCGAGACGCGTACGCTCCAGGTCAAGGTGCCGGCCGGTGTCGATGACGGCGACCGGATTCGCCTGAGCGGAGAGGGCGGTGCCGGCGCGCAGGGCGGAAGCGCCGGCGATCTGTACGTCGACATCCAGGTGCGCCCGCACAAGCTGTTCAAGCGCGACGGCGACCAGCTCTACGCCGAAATTCCCATTCCGGTGACCACGGCTATCCTCGGTGGACAGATCAAGGTCCCGACGCTGGATGGCTCGGTAGCCCTCAAGATTCCCGCCGAAACGCAGACGGGCAAGACTTTTCGCCTGAAAAGCAAGGGCGTGCAATCGGTCAGAAGCCATCGCCCCGGCGACCTGATGGTGCGTGTGGTGTTGGAGACGCCGGTAAACCTCACCCGCCAGCAGAAGGACCTGTTGAAGCAACTGCAGGAAACGCTTGAAGAGGGTGACACCGACAAGCACAGCCCCAAATCGAGAAGCTGGACGGATTCGGTCAAGGATTTCTTCGACCGCATGGGGCTTTGACTCTGGGCTTGACCCCTACACAGCGTCTTTAGAATTCGGGGCGCTGGACTCGGCACACCCACCGCGCTTTCCTGCACAGATCCTGGCCGATCATTCCATATTGTCGGCGAAAATGATTTCTTCCAGATTGGGATCGGTCAGCGAAAAGGCGAGCTTCCCGAGCTCCTGGCTCTCAGGCGAAACCTCGACGTCCCACGCTTGCGCCATTATCATATTCACGATTTCCGACGGTAATGCCAAGGGTCTGTGAGCAAGGAGGTTGGCGGCAATACCGGCCAGATGGGGCGCCGCCATGGAGGTGCCTGACATCTGCAAGGTGTCGAAGTCATCCCCTAGAAATGTGGACGTAATGCCCGTGCCCGGTGCGTAGATGTCAACGCATTCGCCGTGGCTTGAGAAAGACGCCCGGCGATCGTCCCCATCCACTGCGCCGACTGTTATGACCTCATCAATGCGCGCCGGCGAGTACTGACAGGCATCGTCGCCTGAATTTCCGGCTGCTGCCACGTAGACGACGCCGGCCGCAATAGAGGCCCGCACGGCGTTGTCCAGCAAAGAGGAGCCGCTAGTGCCGATGCTCAGGTTGGCGACTGCCGGATGCGGATTGTCCAGAACCTGTCGGGTAACCCATTCAATTCCCGAAAGCACTGTGGACAGTGAACCCCGGCCGCTGCAGTCCAGAACGCGGACCGGGTGCAGTCGGGCGTTCTTGGCCACGCCATGCTCGGTTCCAGCGATGATTCCGGCCACGTGGGTGCCGTGCCCGTAGCAATCCTCGGTTCCCTCCCCATCGCCGATCGCATCGAAGCTTTCGATGGTATCGACGCGCCCGCCGAAATCTGCATGTGTATCCCGGATTCCGGAGTCGATGACGTAAACATGCACGTCACTGAACGATTGCGGGACGTTCCAGCTGTAATACCCATCAAGCACTGAGTCTTTCTGATCGATGCGATCCAGGCCCCAGGAGGGCGGGCCCACCTGATTGACCAACGCTGTGGCGTCGATCCAGCGATTTTCGACAACACTTGCCACGCGAGGGTCGCGACTGAGGTCGTCGGCTGTCTCGCGGCTTGCCTGGACCGAAAAACCTGTCAACGCTTCGGAGAAAACAGCGCCGCGACGGGCGCTACGGTTGAATGTAATATCATCGGCGATGCGACGGACATCGCGTCGCCGCTCGGTCCTGAGGGCCAATTCGGGCGGCGCAAGGAAGTCGTTGTGGAGCACAACGATATATTCGTTCGCTATAGGATTATCAGCGGTGATGATTCCGCCTGCCAATGCGATCTGCACCCAAATGAGGTTCAGCAGAAGCAAGATTGACGTTTTCATAACCTTCCCCTTACCCAGCTTTTTTCGGCTCCGGGAGCCTTCCCCGGGTGGACATGTCTGGACATCTCCAGTGTCGGGCGTGGTCGGCTTTTTACCTATCAGCGAAAGTCGTTTTCAGGCGTAGGGCAGGCGCGATTTCGGCTGTCGGTGTTGGTCCTACAGGCGAGGGGAGTTAGAGCAGGATCGGACTCTAGAGAGGCCGTGCCGGAAGTCGAATCGGCCGCAACCTATACGCTGCGTTCTGGCGCCAGCGCCGGGCGAGCGTCCGGATGCCGACTTCGAGATCGAGGTAACCCGCGATGCTCGCCTGTCGCTGCCTGACCCAGCACGACACGAATCTTTCGCCACGACGCTTGCCGGCCGAACGTAGCGAGTGGTCGTTCACGTCGGCCCAAATCTCTCGTGCGGTTCTTCACGTTTGCGTTTATCATCACAACCTGACGGAATTCGTCGGGTTACGCGCAAACTGTTGGCGAATCCGTGCGCGAGTTCCCGAAAGGGGTTTGTTTCTGCTCGACCGTCTCAAACGAGCGTTGCAACAGGGGTTTTCGGTTGGCAAGCAGGCGTTCCATGAAGAGCGCCCCCGGCGTCATGCCTGTTTTGGGCGGCGCTGGCATGAAAGGTGCACTAACGGTTTGGGCGTACACAGCCCGTCATTACGTATCCGAGGAGTCCATCAGATGTTCGATGTTTTCGTCGCGGAGCGCCGCGATCATTGTGAGAGAGAAGTGCGCAGGAAAACCGTATCCCGTTCGATCCGTCCCATGACGGACCGGTTGAGGACGTTTTGCATTGTTTTGTGCGCGGCATTCGTTGCGGGACTTTCGGCCCCCGCCTTTGGTGAAGGGACGTTCGAATTGCGGCAGGGGAGCGCATCCACCGACGAGGTATTTCTCGAGGGCAGTCTCGCCACCGGTAACGTGAACTACGACCAGCATCGGGTCACCTTCCTTCGCGTCGACGTGTTCGATCCGGCCAACGAAGTGATCGATTTTTACGGCGAAGCGCTGGCCGGATCCCCGGACGTGCAGGTCTGGTGCCCCGGCGGTTTGCCGCTGCCGACGCCGGATGCGCCCTACACAGCGCCGACGCCGGACTTTACTGCGAATTTCTCGTCGGTAGCTGGGGCCCTAGCCACTTTCGCAGATGTGATCGACGTCCAGTCATTACCGCGGTCCATCAACCCTGTGACCTACCCGCTGACCGGTGCCAGAAGCACCTGCGGTGAGCCTGGCGTCTATACCGTGCGCTTTTCCAGTGCGGGGATCGATACCAGCGGGCAGGAGTTCTTCGATATACGCGTGCGCAATTCCTTGACGGATTCTCTCGAATCCGGCCGCGTCTGGGCTGACAAGTATGCGATGAGTATGGGCCGTTCCACTGGCAGGCTCGGCGCAGAGCTCTACGTTGTCGCGGGAGAAGATCGCGGCAGCGACTACCTGGGCGTCCTCTGGCTGCTCGATCTCAACGAAATCGCGCCGTTTGGCTTTCAACTCTATGCGAACACGCGCGGGGTGGGACCGGTGCAATACAACTACAGTTCCATAGGCGGGAGCGCGAGCCCGCCCCCC
>Ga0209943_1002069_pt1 | contig 11365 bp, 14 predicted proteins | sample SalPonR1_B_D2_MG_FD_185698 | JGI IMG/M metagenome (GOLD analysis project Ga0209943, IMG submission 185698) | Salt pond soil microbial communities from South San Francisco under conditions of wetland restoration - Salt Pond MetaG R1_B_D2_MG... ... | reverse complement strand
CCAGCCTTCCGCGCCGTCTCCGGTGATGAGCGTCACGGCATTCTCGGTCCCGCCCATGATGCCCGTCCCGGCGCTCACGTCGTTGGCGAGGATCCAGTCGCAGCGTTTGCGCGCGCGCTTGGCCGTGGCGTGGGCGATCACGTCACAGGTCTCGGCGGCAAAGCCCACGACGAGGCGCGGTCGCCCCTCGTCCATCGCGCTCACGGTGGCGAGGATGTCGGGGTTCTCGGCAAACTCCAGCGCCGGGGCACCGTCCGTACCCTTCTTGAGTTTGCGGTCGCTCGGCCCCGCCACGCGCCAATCGGCCACGGCGGCGGCGAAAACGGCGGCATCGGCTGGCAACGCGCCCTGCGCGGCCACCAGCATTTCCTGCGCGGTCTCGACGCGCACCACCTCCACCCCCTCGGGCGGCGGCACGGTGGCGGGGCCGGTGACGAACACCACTTCCGCCCCGAGCGCCGCCAGCGCACCCGCGATCGCCGTTCCCTGCGCACCCGACGAGCGGTTGGCGATGTAGCGCACCGGGTCGATGGGCTCGTGCGTCGGCCCCGATGTCACCACCACGCGACGGCCCGAGAGCGGCCCGTCGCCCAGCGCCGCCGCAACCGCCTCCACGATCCCCGGCACCTCGGCCATTCGCCCCGGCCCGTGCTCGCCGCAGGCCATGTCGCCCTCGTCGGGGCCGACAAACCCGATCCCGTCGCCCTTCAGCGTCGCGATGTTGCGCTGTGTGGCCGCGTGCTGCCACATCCGCACGTTCATCGCGGGTGCCAGCAGCACCGGCGTGTCGGTCGCCAGCAGAAGCGTCGAGGCGAGATCACCGGCATGGCCATGGGCCATCTTGGCCATCAGGTCGGCGGTGGCGGGGGCCACCACGATCAGATCGGCCGAGCGGCTGAGCTCGATATGCCCCATTTCGGCCTCGTCGGTCAGGTCGAAGAGATCGGAGAATACCTTCCGCCCCGCCAGCGCCGAGACCGAGAGCGGCGTGACGAATTCCGCGCCCGCCCGCGTCAGCACCGGCACCACCTCTGCCCCGCGCTCGCGCAGGCGGCGGATGAGATCCAGCGCCTTGTAGGCGGCGATCCCGCCGCCGATGATCAGAAGGATGCGTTTCGAATCCTGCATGCAAGTTGTTCCCGCCATGTTCGAAGGTTATAGAGCGGTGGCAGGTGTGACACAATGGAACGCCAATGGCGCAGTTCGAAATCTCGACCACGCTCGCCGCGCCGATCGACGCCGTCTGGGAGGCTTTGCAGCGCCCCGCCACCCTGGCCTATGTGTCGCGGGGATGGGTGAGTTTCCGTCCTGTCGATCCGCCGGTCTTGCCCGAACGCTGGCCTGAGGAAGGCGGCGATTTCGAGGTCGCGCTCACCGCGTTTGGGATAATCCCGATCGGACGGCAGGTCATCGGCATGTCCCGGCCGGATGATCCGGGGCCCGCGCGGGTCATCCGCGACAATGGCCGCGGGACATTGGTGCGCGTGTGGGACCACCGGATCGCGCTCATGCCCGACGGTTCCGGTGCCACGCGCTATACCGACAGCCTGCGGATCGAGGCCGGATGGCTGACCCCGCTCGTGGTGATCTGGGCGCGGGGGTTCTACGCCCACCGGCAGCGGCGCTGGCACAAGCTGGTCCGCCGCGGCCTCGATCCGGGCTGATGGCTCAGTCTGCAAAGGCGGCGCAGGGATCGGGCCGCTCGGCAGCCGGGGCGGACACAACCTCGTCGAAGCCGCCCGCGAGCGGAGCGCCGTCCTCGGTCTGCCCCAGCACATGGACGTCGAGATCGGGGGCCACGCGCACCAGATAGGCCGGCACGCCCCAATCGCGCCTTGCGTGGCCGTTGCCGGTGATGACGGCGACCGGCCCGCCGGTCGCGTCCATCGCCTGCACCACGGCGCGCGCCAGCACCGCATCGCGCAGCCGCTGCACCGCCACCATGCCGGACAACATCTTCTCGGGCAGCGCGTCGCAATGAGCCGACATCTGCATCGCCTCGCGCATCTCCTGCTCGGCCTCGGGCAGCGGCTCGTTCAGGCCATAGGCGGCGGCGTCGGGCCCGAATGCCGACGCCGCTCCGGTCCCGAACACGTCCCGCGCCGCGTCGCGCGGCACCTGCGCGCCGTAGATCGCGGCATCGGGTGCCGCGGCAATGATCGGGTGATACATGGCGAAATCCGGCCAGCCGCTCTCGGCCCAGTCGAGCGCCTCTGCCATCGCTTCCGGATCGGCAATCAGGCCACTCGTCACGCGCGCCGCCTGATCGGGTGTCAGCATCTCGAATACCAGCGCCTGCGGGTTGAGGGCGACCACGCGGCGCGCCTGCTCCGCGTGGTGGGCGGGATTGTCATGCACTTCGCCTAGGATCACGACATCTTGGGACACCGCCGGCAAGGCGGCGAGGCTCAGAGCAAAGACAAGGACAAGACGCAGGCTCATACCAGCAGGTTCTGCACCTCGCCCGCGTGTCTTTCAAGATAGCGGCGCATCTTTTGGAACGCTGCCGCCTCGATCTGGCGCACCCGCTCCTTGCTGAGGTTCAACTCCTCGCCCAAGCTTTCCAGCGTCCGCGGTGCCTCACGCAGCTTGCGCTCGCGCACGATGAAGCTTTCGCGCTCGGTCAGGCTGGTCATCGCCTCCGAAAGCCACCCGCGCAGCGCGCCCATGTCCAGATCGCGCTCGACATCGACATCGCCGCGCGCGCCCTCGTCTTCGATGGTGTCGATCCACTCGCGACCCTCGTCTTCGTTGGACTGGGTGGCGTTGAGCGAGAAATCCCCGCCCGACAGCCGCCCCTCCATCATCTCGACATCGCGCAGCGGCACGCCCACTTCCTGGGCGATCATCTCGCGCAGCTGATAGCCGTCGAGCTCCTCGCCATTGGCCATCGCCTCGCGCTCGATCCGTGCCTGCACGCGGCGCATGTTGAAGAACAGCGATTTCTGGCTCGAGGTCGAGCCGGTGCGTACCATCGACCAGTTGCGCATCACGTAATCCTGGATCGACGCCTTGATCCACCACACGGCATAGGTGGAGAACCGCACGCCCCGGTCGGGGTCGAACTTGTCGGCGGCCTTCATCAGGCCGAGGCCCGCCTCTTGGATGAGATCGTTCATCGGTGCGCCGTAGCGGCGGAATTTCGACGCCATCGAAATGGCCAGCCGCATATAGGCGGTGATCAGCCGGTGCAGCGCCTCCTCGTCGCGATGGTCCCGCCAGGCATAGGCCAGCGCGAGTTCGGTTTCGGCGTCCAGCATCTCCGCCTTCATCGCGGTGCGGGACATGTTACTTGTCTGCGGTGCATCGAGCGGCATGTGATCCCCCTGTCATGCATCTGGTGCGGGTACGCTCTTTCCGAGCAATGCACCCGGTGTTACGCAGTCAAGAGGTCACCGGATCACAATATGGAGGGTTTGAGGCTCATGTTACCCCGGCTCAGCCTTGTCCTCGGTGGCGCATCTTCGGGAAAATCCGTTTTCGCGGAGGGGCTTGTCGCCGCTGCGGGCGATGCGCGGCTCTACCTCGCGACAGCCGGGGCGCATGATGGAGAAATGCGCGCGCGGCTCGACCGCCACCGCGCGCGGCGCGGCCCCGAATGGCGCACGCTCGAGGTGCCGTGCGATCCCGGCCCGGCGCTGCGACACGCGGCGGCGGACGAAGTGGCGCTGCTCGACTGCGCGACCATGTGGTTGTCCAATCACCTGCTGTCGGGCAGCGACCTGAAGCAGGCCGAGGCGACGCTCTTCGACGCGCTGGCGGAATGCGCCGCGCCGGTGGTAGTGGTCTCCAACGAGGTTGGGTTGTCGGTAGTGCCCGACAACGCGCTGGCGCGGCGCTTTCAGGCGGCGCAGGGCGCGCTCAACCAGCGGCTGGCGGCGAGGGCCGATCTGGTGATCAACGTCATCGCGGGGCTGCCGCAGGTGCTCAAGGGGCGGCTGCCATGAGCCGCCTCTTCTGGGTCCGGCATGGACCCACGCACGCGACGGGCATGGTCGGCTGGTCCGATCTGCCCGCCGACCTGAGCGATACCGCGCGGATCACGCGGCTGGCGGCGCATCTGCCGAGGGATGCGCTGGTGATCTCGTCGGACCTCGTCCGCGCGCGCGCCACCGCCGATGCCATCGCCGGGCCGCGCGCGCGGCTCGGCGATGATCCGGACCTGCGCGAAATCCATTTCGGTGACTGGGAATTGCAGGCGTTCGACCGCATCGCCGATCAGGACCGCCTGCGCGCCTTCTGGGACGCGCCCGGCGATGTGCGCCCACCCGGCGGCGAAAGCTGGCAAGAGACATCCGCCCGCGTGGGCCGGGCGGTCGCGCGGCTGCGCGCGGCCCATCCCGGGCACGACATCATAGCCGTGGCGCATATGGGGACGATCCTCACGCAGGTGCAGGCGGCGCTCGGCGTCTCCGCCCACAAGGCATTCGGCCACCGGATCGACAATCTGTCGGTGACGGAATTGCACTGGCAGTCTGCGGGCTGGCGGCTGCGCGGGATCAACCATTGCCCCTGAGCGCGGACGGGGCGGTTGTGGCCCGGTGCGGACCCTCGCCACTTGGTGCCAATGCGCGGAATAAAGGCGCGCCCTGGCGCGCCGCTTCCCCTCGATGAGCGGCTCACCTGAAGGTGCGCCCGAGGCCATTCACGACGCCCGCATATGGGAGTGCGGGCCGGTAGCCCGTCCCGGGCGGCTGGCGCTACGGCTGCTGCCTCAGCCCTTCATAAGCGCGGGCAGGTCGCCGGTGAGCCCCGCCGCCTCGCGGATGAAGCCGCGGCGCAGGGCGGGCATGTGTGACAGCGCGCCCATGCCGAGATCGCGGGCCGCGCGCAAAAGCGGGTTGTCGTTGGAGAACAGGCGATTGGTGAGGTCGGTGGCCATGGCGAGCGTCGCGGTGTCGAAGCGCCGCCATTGCTGGTAGCGGGCGAGCACGTCGGCGGCGGCGATATCCTCGCCGCGCCGGGAAGCCTGCGTCAGCACTTGGGCCAGCGCCGCCACGTCGCGCAGCCCGGCGTTGAGTCCCTGGCCGGCGATCGGGTGCACGCCATGCGCGGCGTCGCCCACGAGGGCGAGGCGGGGGGCGGTGAAGCTGTTGGCCACGGTGAGCGAGAGCGGGTAGGTGTAGCGCTTGCCGCGCAGCTTTATGCCGCCCAGGAAATCGCCGAAGCGGGGGCGCAGCACCTCCATGAAATCCGCGTCGGAGAGGGCGGCGAAGCGGGCGGCGGTCTCGTCGGTCTCGGACCAGACGATCGAGCTGACATTGCCCGGCAGCGGCAGGATGGCGAGGGGCCCCGGGGGCATGAAGAACTGGTGCGCGATGCCGTGATGGGGAAGCGCGTGTTCGATGGCGGCGACGAGGGCGGTCTGGCCGTAGCCCCAGCCGGTGCGCCTGATGCCCGCGCGCCGCGCCGTGCCGGAGGCGCGCCCGTCCGCCCCGATCAGGAGCCGCCCGCGCAGCACCTTGCCCGAGGCGAGGGTGACGGTCACCCCGGTAGCGTCCGCCTGCTGCGCCGTGACGGTATCGCCCGAGACCTGCGCGATGCGGGGCGCGTCGGTCATCGCCTCCATGAGCGCGCGGCGCAGGAAGCGATCCTCGAGCATGTGGCCCATCGGCCCTTCCTCGATCTCGGCATGGTCGAAATGCAGGAAGAAGGGTGACGGCCCCTCGCCCGCGCGCCCGTCCGAGACCTTGATCTCCAGCATCGGCTGGGCGTTTTCCGCCACCTCCGCCCACAGCCCGAGATTGCGCAGGAGCCGCACCGAAGCGAGCGCCAGCGCGTAGGCGCGCCCGTCGAAGGCGGCGTTCTTGCGCGCGGGTTCGGGCAGCGCGTCGATCACCGTGCTGGAAAGCCCCGCCCGTGCTGCGGCAAGCGCGAGCGTCGGGCCGTTCAGCCCGCCGCCGATGATGAGGAGATCGCTGTCATGGTCCATGCCCCTCAATATGTCCGGGTGCACGGGATTGTCCATGCGCGGCGCTGCCGCTAGCAATGGTTTTTGAACGGATGAAGGAGCGAGTGATGCAGGACCGGCTGACGATGAGCGCGGGCGATCTGGGGCGCGGGATCGGGCGCGGAGAAATCGACCCCGAAGCGCTGACCGACACCTGTCTCGCGGCGATCGCGGCCCATCCCGTGCGCGACCGCATCTACAGCGCCGTGACCGAAAGCCGCGCGCGCGCAGAGGCGGCGGCCGCGGCCGCGCGGGCGCGCGTCGGACAGCGGCGCGGGCCATTGGACGGCGTGCCGGTGAGCTGGAAGGACCTCTTTGACAGTGCGGGCGTGGCGACCGAGGCGGGATCGGCGCTGCTGAAGGGCCGGGTGCCGGGGCGCGACGCAGAGGTGCTGCGCAACGCAACGGCGGCGGGGCTGGTGTGCCTGGGCAAGACGCATATGAGCGAACTGGCGTTTTCCGGGCTGGGGCTCAACCCGGTCACCGCGACGCCGCCTTGCGTGAACAACCCGGATGCCGTGCCCGGCGGGTCGTCCTCGGGCGCGGCGGCGAGCGTGGCCTTCGGCCTCGCGGCCTGCGGCATGGGATCGGACACGGGCGGGTCGGTGCGCATTCCCTCCGCGTGGAACGATCTGGTGGGGCTCAAGACCACGGCGGGGCGGGTCTCGTGCGAGGGGGTGGTGCCGCTCTGCGCGCGCTTCGACACGGTGGGGCCGCTGGCGCGCAATGTCGAGGATGCCGCGCTGGCGCTGGCGGCGCTGGAAGGTGGCAAGGCTGCGGATCTGCGCGGTGCGTCGCTGGAGGGGATGCGGTTCGCGGCGCTGCAGACCGTGGTGATGGACGATCTGCGCGAGGGGCCCGAGGCCGCCCATGCCGAAGCCCTGGTCCGGCTGCGCGACGCGGGCGCGGTTATTCAGGAGATCGCGGTGCCCGAGGTGGACGAGGCGATGGCGCTGTCGCCGGTGCTGTTCACGGGCGAGGCCTATGGCCTGTGGCGCGACGAGATCGAGGCCGCGCCGGAAAAGATGTTCGCTCCGATCCGCGAGCGGTTTCGCGGCGGGGCCGCGTTCTCGGCCGCCGATTACGTGGCCGGGTGGCGCAAGCTGGAGGGATTGCGCGCGGCATGGCATGCGCGGGTGGCGGGCTATGACGCGGTGCTGATGCCCGCTGCCCCCAACACGCCCCCCGATCACGACCGGCTCATGCGTGATGCCGATTACTACGTGACCGAGAACCTGCTGACGCTGCGCAACACGCGGGTGGGCAACCTCATGGGGCTGTGCGCGGTGACGCTGCCCACGGGGGTGCCAAGCTGTGGCCTGATGCTGTGCGGCACGCCGTTCGGGGAGGAGCGGCTCTTGCGCGTGGCGGCGGCGGCGGAGACGGCGCTGTGGAGCAGGGTTGCTGCGGAAAATTGAAAAATTTTCCGGTCCGGACTCTTTTCAAGAGTCCGGATGCGCGCGGTCATCCCGCCTTGAAATCGGCGGCGATGCGCAATTCGCGCATGGGCCGGACAAGCGCGATGCACGCGGCATAGATCGGATGCGCCTTGTAGGCGGCGAGCGCCTCTTCGTCGGTGAACTCGGCATAGACCACGAGATCGACGCGGTCGGCGGAGATGGTATCGCTTTGCAGGTTGCGGCCCACCTCGAAATGGCTCGAATGCGGGATATCCGCCAGCATCATGAGCCCCTCGCGGATGCGCTCGACATCCTCCGGATCGGCGGCGGAGAAGAAGACGATATGGCGGATCATGTCCTAGTCTTTCGAACGGGCGGCTTTTTCGGCGAGGCCGGAGGTGCCCTGGCGGCGGGCGAGCTCGGCCATGACGTCATCTAGCGCCACGCCGCGCGATTGCAGCATGACGAGCAGGTGAAACAGCACGTCCGCCGCCTCTGACGTGAGGCGCTCGCGGTCGCCCTTCACCGCCTCGATGATCGCCTCCACGGCCTCTTCCCCGAACTTCCCGGCGCATTTTTCCGGACCCTTGGCGAGCAGTTTCGCGGTCCAACTGCTGTCGGGATCGGCACCGGCGCGGGCGGCGATGATGCGGGCGAGATCGTCGAGGGTCATGCCGCGATCCTCACGGGGATGCCGGCGGCGGCCATGTGGGCCTTGGCCTCGGCGATGGAATAGGTGCCGAAATGAAAGATCGACGCGGCGAGCACGGCGGAGGCGTGGCCCTCGGTCACGCCCTCGACAAGGTGGTCGAGCGTGCCGACACCGCCGGAGGCAATCACGGGGATGTCCACTGCGTCGGCGATGGCGCGGGTGAGGGGGATGTTGAAGCCCGCCTTCGTCCCGTCGCGATCCATCGAGGTGAGCAGGATCTCGCCCGCGCCCTTTGCCGCGACCGTGCGCGCGAACTCCACCGCGTCGATGCCGGTGGGCTTGCGCCCGCCATGGGTGAAAATCTCCCACTTGCCGGGGTCGCCCCGCAGGGGCGCGGGGGTGCGGACGGTCTTGGCGTCGATGGCCACGACAATGCACTGGCTGCCGAAGCGGTCGGCGGCGCGGGCGACTACATCCGGTTCGGCCACGGCGGCGGAATTGAAGCTGACCTTGTCGGCACCCGCCAGCAGCAGGGCGCGCACATCCTCGGGGCTGCGCACCCCGCCGCCGACGGTGAGCGGGATGAAGCATTGTTCTGCCGTGCGGCGCACCACGTCGAACATGGTGCTGCGGTTCTCGTGCGTGGCGTGTATGTCGAGGAAGCACAACTCGTCCGCGCCCGCCGCGTCATAGGCGCGCGCGGCATCCACCGGGTCGCCCGCGTCGCGCAGGTCGACGAAATTCACGCCCTTGACCACGCGGCCATCGGCGACGTCGAGGCAGGGGATGATCCGGGTCTTGAGCATATTGTCGCTGTTACAGGAATTTCACGGCGTTGTTTATGGGCATTCCGGTTAAGATGCCAGAGGATGCCGCTGTTTTTGTAGTGCAACGGAGGGAATTGAACATGAAGCGTTTTCTGGCGACGGCGGCGATTGTGATGGCGGGGCTGCCCGCGCTGGCCAGCAATGACGATATCGTCAAGGTCAAGTCGTTCTCGGATGTGGCCACCACCATGGACCGGCTCGAGGCGGCGGTGACGGGCGCGGGGGCCAACGTGTTCGCGCGCGTCGATCACGCGGCGGGCGCGGCGTCGGTCGACATGGAGCTGGTGCCGACGCAGGTGCTGATCTTCGGCAACCCCAAGATCGGCACGCAGGCGATGCAGGATGACCCGGTGGCGGGGCTGTTCCTGCCGATGAAGGTGCTGGTCTATCGCGACGGGGCGGGGCAGGTGTGGCTGGCCTATGAAGACCCCAAGGAGATGTTCGACAACCTCGCGATCAACGATGACGCGGAGTACGTCAAGATGATGACCGGCGCGCTGGGCAAGCTGACGGCCAAGGCGGCGGGGCAGTGACGCGCCCGCTCGCCGCGCTCAGGATTTGAGCGCGGCGAGCGCGTCGCGAAGGTCGAGCGCCCCGTCATAGAGCGCCCGGCCCGAGATCGCGCCGTTGAGCGGTGCGCCGCAGTCCCTGAGCGCGATCAGGTCGTCGAGCGACGACACCCCGCCCGAGGCGATGACCGGGATGGAGACGGCGAGGGCGAGCGCCGCCGTGGCCGCGACATTGGGCCCCTGCATCGCGCCGTCGCGGTCGATATCGGTGTAGATGATCGCGGCGACGCCCGCATCCTCAAAGGATTTGGCCAGATCGGTGGCGTCGACCTGCGTTTCCTCGGCCCAGCCCTTGGTGGCGACGCGGCCATCGCGCGCGTCGATCCCCACGGCCACCTGCCCCGGAAAGGCGCGCGCGGCCTCGCGCACGAGGGCGGGGTTCTCCACCGCCACGGTGCCGAGGATCACCCGCGCGAGCCCCTTGGAAAGCCACGCCTCGATGGTGGCCATGTCGCGGATGCCGCCGCCAAGCTGCGCGGGGACGTGGCACGCGGCTAGGATCGCCTCGACCGGCGCGGCATTGACCGGCGCGCCGGCAAAGGCGCCGTTGAGATCCACGAGGTGCAGCCATTCGCAGCCCGCCTCGACGAAGGCCCGCGCCTGCGCGGCAGGGTCGTCGTTGAACACGGTGGCGCGGTCCATGTCGCCGCGCAGCAGGCGCACGGCCTGACCGTCCTTGAGGTCGATGGCGGGGTAGAGGATCATCGGCGGGGCCTTTCGCTGGCGTGTCGTCGCGCGCGCTTATGCAGGGACGGCGCGGGTTTTGCAACGCGACCCGCCGCGACCCAACGTCAGACTTGATCCGGCCGTGCGCTTTGGCCCACGCTCTGCGCCATATCTTAGGGAGGAAAACGATGCGTAAACTGGTGACGATGACGGTGGTTCTGGGCCTTGGGGCGGGTATTGCCACGGCCGAGCCGCTCCTGGGCACGTGGCAGACGTCCAAGGACGATAACGGGCATTCCGGCCTCATCGAGGTGACTCCCTGCGGCAACAAGCTGTGCGGCGAGTTGATCAAGTCCTACGACGAGAACGGCAACGAGACACAGAGCGACAATCTCGGGCGCAACATCATCTCGGAAACCGTGCCCGTGGGCGGCGGCGAGTACGAGGGCAAGGTCTATGCCCCGGATCGCGACAAGACCTACAAGTCCAAGCTGGAACTGCAGGGTGACCGGCTGAAGGTCAGCGGCTGCGTGATGTTCATCTGCCGCGACGGGGGGACGTGGCGCAAGGTGCAGTGAAGCGCGCCGGGTTTCACGCGGGGGCGGGGCACGCTAGGGTGGCGGCATGACCGACACGGACCTGCCTCCCGCCCCCGGAATGCTCGAAGCCGCGCTCTATGCCGCCGACCTGGACGCCGCCGAGCGCTTCTATTGCGGCGTGCTGGGGCTGGAGCGAATCGCGCGGGCGGGCGCGCGACACGTCTTCTATCGCGTGGGCGCGGGCGTGCTGCTGATCTTCAACCCGGAGGAGACCGCCAAGCCTCCCGGTGCCTCCGACCTGCCGGTGCCCGAGCATGGCGCGACCGGGCCGGGACATTTCTGCTTTGCCGTCGAGGGAGCGGCCATAGATGCCTGGCGCGCGCGGCTGGAGGCGGCGGGGGTGGAGATCGAGGCGGATTTCCACTGGCCGAACGGGGCGCGTTCGATCTATTTCCGCGATCCGGCGGGGAATTCGCTGGAGATGGCCGAGCCGGGGTTGTGGGCACGGTAGCCGGTCAGACGGGCGGCTCTCGGGCAGAAGATCAACGCGGTGCGATTGACGATCGGGGCTGGTTGTGGCCCGGAGCGACCCCTCGCCACTTGGCGTCAATGCGCGGAATAAGGGCGCGCCCTGGCGCGCCGCTTCCCGTCGATGCGCGGCTCACCTGAAGGTCCGCTTCAAGCCAAATCCACCTCGCACCACCAGCCTCACACCACGACCGCGCCGCCCCTCCGGCATGGCCCGAACACCGCCGTCAATCC
>Ga0209943_1002060_pt1 | contig 11393 bp, 8 predicted proteins | sample SalPonR1_B_D2_MG_FD_185698 | JGI IMG/M metagenome (GOLD analysis project Ga0209943, IMG submission 185698) | Salt pond soil microbial communities from South San Francisco under conditions of wetland restoration - Salt Pond MetaG R1_B_D2_MG... ... | reverse complement strand
GGACCACTGGCTGTCCAGCGGCAAGTTCTGGTACGAGGCGGACGACCCGATGGGCCCGTGGAAGCCGACCGACTCACCGCCGCGGGATCTCGTTCAGGCGATGCCGGCTGCAGACACCGACGAAGCGCAACCGGACACGCCGCCGGCCATTGTCGCGGCAAAGGTCCCCACGGAGCTGATCGTCAGCGACGGCGAACCCGACTGGCAATCGCTGCCGGGCAACGAACTGCTTTACGTGCAGAACACGGGATCGCCCTGGCTCAGGGAACTCTCGACGAACAACATGTACCTCTTGCTGTCCGGCCGCTGGTTTCGATCCAGATCCCAGGACGGTCCGTGGACATTCGTTCGCTCCGATGAGTTGCCGTCGAGCTTCCTCGATATCCCGCCCGCCTCGGAAATCGGCGGACTGCGGACGTCCGTCGCCGGCACGGTCGAGGCCGAGGAAGCCGTCCTGGACCAGTACATACCCCAGACGGCGGCCATCAAGCGGGATGAGGCCAGTCTGACGGTCGAGTACGACGGCGAGCCGAAGTTCGAAGCGATTAGCGGCACGAAGGTGTCCTACGCCGTCAATACCGGCGCGCAGGTGCTGGCGATAAACGGGCGGTATTACGCCGTCGATGCCGGTGTCTGGTTCACTTCGGCCTCCGCGACCGGGCCGTGGGCGGTGGCCGATTCGGTTCCGCGTGAGGAGATCGACAACATCCCGCCGAGTTCTCCCGTCTACAACACGACCAACGTCCACATTTACGAGTCCACGCCGGAGGTCGTGTACGTGGGCTATACACCGGGCTACCTGTGGTCGTTCCCCTATCACGGGGTGCCCGTTTACGGCACCGGCTGGCGTTATCCGCCGTATTACGGAGGCTGGTACTACCCGCGTCCGCCGACCTGGGGATTCAATGTCGGCTACAACCCGTGGACCGGCTGGAACTTCGGCATGAGCTGGTCCAACGGTTTCTTCCGCTTCGGCATGAGCTGGGGCGGCGGCTATGGTGGCTCGTACTACCGGCCCTGGCGGTGCTGTAACGGCTGGTACGGCGGCGGCCACCGCGGACCCACGATCATCAACACAGGTGATATCAATATCGGCAACAACATCAATGTCGGCAACCGCATGGCTGTGCGAAACAAGCTGGCTGATTCCAGGCTGCCCCGTGACCGTTCGCGCGACAATCTCTACAAGCGGCCGGAGAATCTGCGGCGCAACGCCGACCGCGCGGCCACCATATCGAACCTCAGGATGGCTCGCCCCGCGACCGGCAAGGCCAACAACGTATTCACCGACCGTGATGGTAATGTGGCCCAGCGTGTACCGGATGGCTGGAAGACGCGCGAGAACGGTGCGTGGTCGAAGGACACGATTCCGGCGGGCACACCGGGAAAGCGACCCTCCTCGAGGCCGTCGCCTGGTCCGCTGACACCCGCGGTACCGCCCGCCACGCGGCCGTCGGGGCCGACTTCCCGACCGGTGACGCGGCCCGCACCGCGGCCGTCGGGGCCCGCTTCCCGACCGGCGACGCGGCCCATGCCGCAAAACTTCAATCGCGCGCAATTCGATCGGGCCCATATGGCCCGGCAGAGTGGCATGAACCGACAGATGGCCAGACCGCAGCGCCCACGCTGACGACATAGGCCAGCTACATTCACGTATCAGCCGGGCCTGTACCGCATCACCGTCGAGACGGTGGATCTTCGGGGTTCATGCCCTGACGAAGTTGGTTTGCCCGGCCCGCGAACAGGCTGAACGGAGCAAATCCATGTTTGGTATACAGTGCAATCGGGTCTTCGTCATCGCCCTTGCCATATGCGTGCCCATCGGCGCATGGGGTGTAGTGATGCCCGAGCAGATGGTCTCGGCCGTCCTCGGATTCACCTCCTTCTTCATGGCCGGCGCGAGCTGGTGGTGGCTGCTGATGTGCACGGCCTTTGTCATCCTGGCCGCATTCCTCGCCCTGGGGCCGTACGGTTCCATCCGGCTGGGTGCCGACGACGAGAGGCCGGAGTTCTCGACGGGGTCGTGGCTGGCGATGCTGTTCGCCGGCGGCATGGGAGCGGGGCTTCTGTTCTGGGGCGTTGCAGAACCGATCACCCATTTCGCCGGGCCACCGGATGCCGTCGGCGGCACACCTGAGGCTGCGCGCCGGGCGATGGTCATCACCAATCTCCATTGGGGGCTGCACGCCTGGTCGATCTATGGCGTCTGTGCGCTGGTTATCGCTTACTTCACCTTCAGGAAGGGGCGGCCGCCTATGATTTCGGCGCCGCTACGTGCGCTGCTCGGGAAAGAGGAGACACCGCTCGCGACGGCGGCCGACGTACTGGGCGTCATCGCGGTCGTCTTCGGGCTGGCCGGCTCGCTCGCGATGGGGGCCTTGCAGGTTCGCTCCGGACTCGGCTCGATATTCGGCGCGCCGCAATCGGCGCTGGTCTCGATACTGGTTCTTGGCGCGCTCTATCTCGCCTACATGGCCTCCACCCTGACCGGTGTCGAAAAGGGCATGCGTATCCTGTCCAACCTGAACATGGTCATCGCGCTGGCGATCATGGCGTTCATCCTGGTTGCCGGACCGACACGCTTCATCCTCGAGAGTTTCGTCGACACGGTCGGCAGCTACGGCTCCGGACTCGTGCAGATGGCTTTCCGTCTGTTCCCCTACGAGAATCTCACCGAGTGGTCGGCCAACTGGACCCTGACCTACCTCATCTGGTGGCTCGCCTGGGGACCGTTCGTCGGCGTCTTCATCGCACGTATCTCCCGGGGCCGTACGATCCGCGAGTTCTGCGCCGGCGTCATCGTGCTGCCCACGGTGTTCTCCATCCTGTGGTTCTGCGTCTTCGGCGGTGCCGGGATCTACATCGAGCTGTTCGGACCGGGCGGCCTGTCCGGTCTGGTGGCGGAGAACGTATCCGACGCCCTGTTCGCGTTCCTCGACTATTTTCCTCTCAGCATCCTCCTGAGCTATCTCACGATGGTGCTCATATTCATCTTCCTGGTGACCTCCGCAGACAGCGGCACATTCGTTCTGTCGATGATGACGACCCAGGGCGAACTCAATCCTCCCGGCTCGTCCAAGGTCGTCTGGGGAACGCTGGTGGCGGTGATCACGGGGGCCACCCTGATGTCCGAGTCGGTCGACGTGGCGCGCGCCATGGCCACCCTGGGGGCGATTCCGTTCTCGGCCATTCTCGTCCTGCAGATCCTCGGCTTCCTGCGCGCGCTGGGAAGCGAAAGGCCGCGAACGCAACCCGAGCCACCGGCTGCGCCAGCGCGGGGGAGCGCGACATGAGGACCATCGCCCTGCTGACGCTGCTGTGCCTGACCGCCGCCTGCAGCGATGACCCGATCGTGGTGGGTTCCAAAGTGCCGGCCCAGGACCGGATCATGGCAGAGATGTTTGCTCTGCTGATCGAACAAGAAGGCCTTCCCGTCGAGCGCCGTCTCGGTCTCGGGGAAAGTTACGAAAACTTCGAGGCGCTGCGCAGCGGCGTCATCGACGTCTATCCGGAATATACGGGCACTGGTCTGGCCTTGCTGGGCCGTCCGGCTCTCGCCTACCCGCCGGCGGCGCTGGAGGTAGTACGCGAAGATTTCGCCGAACTGGGAATGGTTTTTCTGGACGGCCTGGGATTCGAATCGACGTTCGAGCTGGTGGTGAGGCGCGATACCGCCGCACGCTACCGGCTGGAAGGCGTATCGGACCTGCGTGCGGTCGCACCGCAGCTGCGACTTGGGGTGGAGGCGGATTTCGCCGAGCGTCCGCGCGACGGCCTGCAGCCGTTTCTCGACCGATTCGGTCTCGAATTCGAGGCTGTCGACATCGTCGATGCCGGGGTGCGTCCCGATCTCTACGGCAGGCTCATACAACGGGGAATAGACGTAGCGGTGGGCTTCTCGACAGATCCCGAGATCGGCGATTACGGCCTCATGTCGATAGCCGTCCGTCAACCGTTCTTCCCCGCCTACGAGGCGGCGCCTCTGGTCAGCGAGAACACGCTCGCCGGGCAGCCGCGGGTTGGCGCCGCCCTGGCCAGACTCGGCGGAAAGATCGACGAAGAGATGATGAGGCGGCTGGTACGCAAGGTCCAGGTCCTCGGTCACCGCCCCCGGGCGGTCGCCGCCGAAGCGCTGGCGGAGCTGGGGCTGATAGAGGGCGACGAGGTCAAACCGAGAAGCCGGTTGGCGATCGCCGCCAATCCGGCGGAACTCGGCGGCCGCACCGCAAATACGGTGCTGCGCGCCGTGCGCGAGGCCGTACCGGGACGGGAGATCTCTTTCCGGCCTGCTCTGCGCCCGGTCGATCTGGTCATCGGCGGTGACGCCAGACTGGCACTCGTGCCGGGTATCAGTCATTTCGAGGTGGAGGGCGGCGTCTTTCGCAATGAGGCCATCGAGACGATCGCTGCAATCGACTCCTCCTACGTCTATGCCCTGGCGCTCAGGGACGGCCCGTCGAGACTGATGGACGCGGAGGTGATTGCGACCGGGCCCAGGGGGTCCGCCTCCTACAAGATCGCCACGGTCATAGGGCAGCATTCGGATCCCTCTCCCGTAATCGTTCCGCTGGAGACCCGCAGCCCCGAAGAGGCCATGCGCACGCTCGCAGCCGGCAAGGCGTCGGCCATTCTGATCGTGGGCGAACGCTGGCGTGAGGATATCGTGCGACTGCTGCGCGACAGTGGGCAGCTGCAACTCATCGACGCCGTGGACTGGTGGGAAGGACCGGCGCGCCTCGCGCTGCCATTCCTGCGCGAAGCCATATTGTCGCGGGAAGCCGAGAACGGTTCGCGGCCGGCGGTACGCACGCTCGCCATGCAGAATACTTTGATAGGTCCGGCCGGTTCCGGCGAGCCGGTGCTCGGCCAGTCCGGACCGAGCACCTATTCCGACGAACTCTATCCCGTATCCGACCGCGTCGTTCTCGCCATCAATGCCGCCCTCGGCCCGCATCCGGACGTGGGTCCGCATCTGCGGCGGGCGGCTGCCCTGAAACCGAAGATCCGCCCGATCACCCGATCGCTGAACCCGGATATGAGTCACGCCTTCCTGCTGGCCGGCATCCTCGCCTTCCTGGCCTGGGCCGGCTGGCTGTTCGTCCGTTCGCCCCGGGGCTGAGCCGGGGTTGACCGAACTGATCATTAACTGGAGCTATTCATGCCGTTTCGCGGAACCCACCCGACGCCGCTCGGAGTCCCTGTCCCCGAGTACCGGCGGCCACGCACTGTGGCGCTGTTATTCCTTCTCGCCTTTCTGCCAGCCGCCGGCGCGCTCGCGAATGGTGCCGCACTGGAAGCCATCGAGGCGGCACAGGATCATATCGAAACGCTCCTGAGCGCGGCGGAGGAGTCCCCGGATCGCCGGCGGGACGGGTTGTATTTCCGTATCGACGACCGCGCCCACCAATTGGGCACAATGCTCCTCGATTACCCGGTGGGTGCCGCCGCCCAGGGGAACTCGGCCGAGGAACTCGCACCGCAGCTGCAGTGGTACCACGACCTCCTCGTCGAACGCTATCAGCGCCTGCAGGAGCGCATCACACAGGAGCGGCAGCGTTTCGACGAGTTCGATTCGAGCGCCCAGGCCGCGATCTCAAGGGCCTTCCAGGAGGACCTCAGGAAAGCCAGCGCCCGTTACGCCGAACTGATGGTGCAGCTGCTCGCGTTCGCGGAGGAGATCGGAATCGCCGACGAAGGGATTCGTGCAGAGACCGATGAATCCCTCATCCTGGGAGCCGAGAGTCTCAGCGGACAGGTGCTCCTGGATTCCATGACACTGAAAGAGCTGCGCGCCATGCGGCGTGCGGACCCCGCCAACGAAGAACTCAAGAACGCCGAGGCGGCGGTGCAACGCAAGCAGGTCAGGAGCCTGGATTATCTGGAGCAGATCGTCCGTCTGATGGAGGCATCGAGCCTCGGCGTGGCCGACTATCGCGCGCTGCTGCTGGCGGAGCGCGGCACCATCGGCGTCGAGATCCTCCGGAGAGACGTCTTCATGAACCTCCTGGCGAGTCGCATAGGCAAGACTCGGGACGCAATGCTGGCCGCGGGGCCGAATTTCGTGTTCCGCACGCTGGTGTTCCTGTCGCTGGTAGCCTTTGCCTGGTTCGCCGCGCGACTCGTCCAGGCCCTCGTCCGCTCACTGGTCCACCGGGAGTCGGTCCAATTGCACCGGCTGGTGGAAGGGGTAATCGTTTCGGTATCTTTCGGCGTCGTCTTCGCGATCGGCCTGGTGGTGGCGCTCTCGAGCATCGGCATCTCCCTGGTGCCCATGCTCGCCGGGCTGGGCGTAGCCGGCATCATCGTGGGTTTCGCCCTGCAGGACACCCTGGGTAATTTCGCCTCCGGCTGGATGATCCTGATCTACCGTCCCTATGACGTCGATGACCATGTGATCGCAGGCGGCGTGGAGGGCATCGTCAAGAGGATGAACATGGTGTCGACCACGATCGCCACTTTCGACAACCAGCGCCTCGTCATCCCCAACAGCAAGATATGGGGCGACGTGATCACGAACCTTACGGCCAACCGGACACGCCGCGTTACTATTCCCGTCAGCGTCTCGTTCGGAGAAGACCTCGACCGGGTCGAGAAAGTCCTGCGAGAGGAGATCGCCGCGCAGGAGGGAGTGCTCTCGAAGCCCCAGCCGAATGTCTTCGTCGACGACTTGGGCGCTTCGGAAATCGTCATGATGGTGCACGCCTGGGTGCGCACATCGGACTACTGGACGGTGCTGCGGTCACTCACCAAGCGGCTCAAGCAGCGTCTGGACGAGGAGGACATGGAAATCCCGTACCCGCAGCAGGACATCTACGTGCGCTCGCTGCCGGGAATCGAGCCTGCCAAGCCGGCAAACGAGGCCGGGCCAGACGCCTGAACCCCGCGTCCGGCAGGCACCTCTGCAAGGGCTCCGGCTGGCTCGACGGGGAAGGTAGAGTCAGGGCCGTCGCTCAGGGCAGATAGACGGCTTCGAGGGTTGCAAGGTTCGCGCCTTCCTGATCGAGCAGCTCCAGTGTCTGGCCTGCGATGTTCCAGCGCTCGGTCTCGGCGAGCACCCGACGGAGCCTTTCTTCCCGCACATCCAGTGGCGGCGGACAGGCCATTCGCGTGGAGGCGCCCTGGCGGAAGTCGAGGCGCTTGCCGTTTACCGAGTAGCTGCCGGTGAGCTGGTTGCAACCGACCGTCGCACGAAATCGGTTGTCGGGCAGACGCAGGATGAGGTGAGGCTCGCGCCGGTTCTGAACGGCGGGAGTCGCCTCGCCTTCCAGCGTGACGATGCGCCAGTAGGTGTTGGGCAGGCTCGCTTCGCTCATTGCCCGCTCGCAGGTCTGTGTAGGGAAAAGGCCGACGAAGCGCTCGACGACCACCGTCGGTATGCGGTGGTCTCCCTCCATCGCCGGACGCTCGGTGATCCGCCCTTCGAAAGACGCCATCAGCGGTGCGCCGGGAGCAGGCTTGTCGGCGGCGAGATAGGCCCGTTCGAGCGCCGGGTAGTCCCCCTCCATCGCTACCGGGTAGGAGCGGCCTGTGTAGCAGACCTCGAAACGGGCCGAATCCGCCAGGTAGCGGAACATGCCGTGCATGGACAGATCGATTTCGAGGCGCCTCAGCGTGCCGTCGCTGGTCAGCTCGTAGGGCAGCTCTGAGTCGATGGGCCGGCCCTGGATGTCGAGCTGCCGGAGGGTGTGCGGCCCTTTCACCTCGAACTGCAGCGGCATCTCGCGGCCGCCGTAGAGCAATATCGCCTTGCGGGACGGGTCCAGGCGCCAACGACCCAGATCGGATTCGCTGCCGCCACGCCCGAGCCATTCGCGACGCAGGTGGAAGACGCCGTCAGGCCACAGGTTGAGTTCATGCCGGATCCCGGCGCAATCCGCGCAGGGCAACGTACCCGAGAAGGTTGCGGGCAGCTTCAACCCGTGGAACTGCTCGAGCTGTTCGGGCTCGGGAGCATCGTGTTTTGCCGCATCAGGGGAGTCCGGCTGCGCCACGCGGTCTGCGGCGCAGCCCACAGTGGCGAGCGCCGCCAGCAACAACACCGTTCTGATCATTTACAAGCCCCAGTTTACCGTGAGGCACAGTGTGCCTGATCGAAGCCTTCCGGCAACCGTCAGAACGCTCAGGTATCAGGTAGCAGGGCGCGGGCAATCCGATTCATGGCCGCAATAGCGGGATTGCTCGGCGAGCAGGGTATGCGACTGTTGCGCGCACGAAACCGCGCCTGCCGCCCTGCAAGCTCACCCGGCTGGAAAAGTCAGGCATACTCTGTTGCACCCGCTGCGGCGGCACGATAGGGACAGAGAGTTATGGCCGGGCGCATGCTAGTTTTCCTGACCGCGGCGATGGTCGCGACCGGCTGCGGGGTGGTCCCCGACGAACAGGAGCCGGACGTGGAGACGATCAGGGGTACCGTCATCTATCTCGAACGCATTGCACTGCCTCCGGGCGCGGAGGTAAAGGTGGAGTTGCAGGACGTCTCACGGGCCGATGCACCCGCCGTCGTGCTGGCGTCGACCCGGTTCGAGGCCAATGGCGCGCCGCCCTACCCCTTTGAGCTGACCTATGATCCGGCCGACATCGACGAACGGATGAGCTACGCGCTGCGTGCCATGATCTCACTCGGCGACGAACTCCTGTTCACGACGGATACCCGCCACTTCGCCTTCGCCAGCGACGAACATGAAATCCGCGTGCGCAGTACCAATGAGACTCCGGCGGGCGATGACGCCGCTACTTCCGCGCTCACCGGCAGGGACTGGACGCTGACGACTCTCGAGGGTGAAGACGTCGCGCCGCTCCCGGACGGCAGACGACCATACCTCCACTTCGAGGCCGACCGGGTCCACGGCTTCGCGGGCTGCAATCGGCTGACCGGCGGGTACCGCGCCGAGGGCACGAGACTCGAGTTCTCGCAGCTCGCAATGACCCGGATGGCCTGTGCGGAAGGAATGGACCTGGAACAGCGCTTCGGCAACGCGCTGGAGAGGGTAACGGGCTATGAACTCGCCGGCGATCGGCTGGTGCTGAGCGACGGCGGCGAAGAGCCGCTGGCGGTATTTGATTCCGGTAACTGAACCGCGCCGGCGCACTGGCCGGGCGGACGAGCTGAAGGAGTAGCGCATGCGATCCCGATTGATACTGATGGCGGCCATCCTGGTCACCGCCACCACGAGTTGCACCACGGCGGCCAGACCGGACCTCGACGGCATGTCCTTCACCGACCGTCCGCTTGCCGGGAAGGTCATATGGAACGACCTGATCACCGAGGACATCGATGCGGCGCGGCGCTTCTATGGCGGCCTGTTCGGCTGGGAGTTCGAAGCGGCCAGCGGACCGACCGGCAGCGAGTACAGCATTGCGCGGCTCGACGGCGTCTACGTGGCCGGCCTGCTCGCGGCGGACGGGCGCGAGGACGGGCGCAGCATCTCCCGCTGGCTGCCCTATGTCTCGGTCGGCGACGTCGACGACGCGGTTCGGCGCGGCGTCGGCGGCGGCGCGCGCGTGGCTGCCCCGGCCCGGGACGTCGCCCTCGGCCGGGTGGCCGCCATCGTCGACCCCCAGGGTGCGGTCATCGGCCTGGCGGCCAGCCGGATCGGCGATCCGGACGATGCCACCACCCGTGCAGGGCCGGGCCGCGTGGTATGGCACGAGATGCTGGCGCGCGACGTCATCGGTGCCGCAGGCTTCTATCGGCTCGTCGGCGGCTACGAGATCGAGACCGTCAATCGCCGCGGCGGTGAATACACCCTGCTGATGCAGGACGGTATCCGGCGTGCAGGCGTCATGGCGCGGCCGAACGACGACGTGCAGCCGCTCTGGCTGACCCATTTCGGCGTCGCGGACCCGGCAGCGGCCGCCGAGCGGGCCGAGTCGCTCGGCGGCGGGATCATAGTGGCTCCGACTCCGGAGCTGCGCGACGGCTCGATTGCGGTAGTGACCGACCCCAGCGGTGCGGTGCTGGTACTGAGCAAGACCTAGGGAGGGCGGTACGATGAGGAAGGCTTTACGGAGAATGGTATTGGTCGCCGTGCTGGCCTGCAGCACGCTGGCCGCGGGCTGTACCGGCAATGTGGGCATCGGCCTGAACGTAGGCGTGCCGATCGGCAATCACGGCTACATGAGCGTGGGCACGAACCGCTGGTGGTGAGTCCGCTCCACTGACTTACCAGCGAATACCGAAGGTCAGCGGCAGAATCTCGGAGTTCGACGGATCGGTCTGCACGGACTTGTAGCGGGCCTCTACGAACAGAAGGGAACCGCGGTTGATGCTGAACGAATAGCCGGCCCCGACATGCCAGGAAAGCTCGGTACTGCTCTCGGAAGCGACGACGACTGTCCCGGGTCCGACGCCTCCCGGCACACACCACCACCACCATGGGTCGCAGAACGGCGGATAGTAGACGAGATCGGTATCCGTCAATTTCGCCTCGACGCGGTCGATGCCGACGCCGCCGAGAAGATACGGTCCGTTGGCGCTCGCTCCGTTCAGGCTCCAGATGCCCGTAACCGAGAAGCTCCAGTCGTCGAAATCACCGCCGGATACGGCGCCCAGTTCCGGGTCGATTTCCTCGATGGCGTTGTTGATGGCCCGGATCGCGGACGAGGAGAAGTCGTGATTCGAATAAGCCAGCTCGAGCTGGATTCCGACGGGCCAGTCGGAAGGCCAGTAGGTCGCGCCGCCGCGGATGGACCAGCCGTCGTCAGCGATGTCGCCGAAATCACCCTGGGCCAAATCGAAGCCGCCGGCGATGTGACCGAACCAGTCACCGTAGGTGTCGTCGGGACGCCCTCCGGCTTCGGCGACGCCGGTCAGTACCAGCAGTGCCACCGGGAAGAAGAGGCGCGGGCGTGCGACGGTTCTTGCATCGCGTCGGGTTCTCGTATTCAAGCTCGGTTCTCCTGCCAGGTGGGTCAACGGGATCGCCGGAGGACTCTACGTCAGTAATCCATCGGAATCCACGTTTGCCCGCCGCGCTGGCGAACGGCCATTCGACATCTTCTCCGCCGACTGGCAAACGGGGCGGTTTTGGACCACACTCCGCTGTCTTCGAATGGCGTCGCCGGGCACATCACTACCGGCACAGAGGTACGGAACGTGAAGAAAATCCTAGTGGCGACGATCTGCATGCTCCTTGCAGGCTGTGCCGGGCGTCAGGTAACGACGGTCCAGCCCCTGAGCGAATCCGCCGATGCGCCCTATGCGAACGTGCTGGTCGTCTCGCTGTTCGATTCGTTCGACCGGCGTCGCATTCTCGAGAGGGCGATAGTCAAGGAACTCGGCGAGCGAGGTGTTCGCGCCGTTGCGAGCACGTCACGGATGAACACGCGCACCCCTCTGAATCGCGATACTTTCGTGGCGATGGTCGACGAACTGGGTTCGGATGCCGTACTGG
>Ga0209943_1002059_pt1 | contig 11397 bp, 8 predicted proteins | sample SalPonR1_B_D2_MG_FD_185698 | JGI IMG/M metagenome (GOLD analysis project Ga0209943, IMG submission 185698) | Salt pond soil microbial communities from South San Francisco under conditions of wetland restoration - Salt Pond MetaG R1_B_D2_MG... ... | reverse complement strand
GTGCCGCTGATCGTGATTTCCGGCTGTGTCGATGCCGATGAGGCGCTGACCTATAGCCATCAGATCCTCGATCACGAGGCGGTGCTGGCGCCGATCACCAAGGCGACGTTTCGCCTGACCGCGCAAGGGGCCGATATCATAGCCGACAAGGCCGTGGGCATCGCCACCGAAGGCCGCCCCGGGCCGGTGCATATCGACGTGCCGATTTCCGTGGCCGACATGCGCGTGACCGTGCCACGCCTGCGCCGCCGTCCCGATGCGGTGCCGATGGTGCCCGCCGCACCGGGGGAGGCGCGCGACTGGTTGGCCGGTGCGGAGCGTCCGGTGATGATCGTGGGGCTCGATGCGGTCAACGAGGGGGCGGGGGCGACGATTTTGGAGGTCGCGGACCGCCTGAACATTCCAGTGATCACGTCCTACAAGGCCAAGGGGATCATCCCCGAGACGCATCCGCTGTGTCTTGGTGGGGCGGGCCTGTCGCCGCTTGCCGATGGGAAACTGGTGCCGTTCGTGGAGCGGGCCGACCTGATCCTCTGCGTAGGCTATGACCCGATCGAGATGCGCCCCGGCTGGCGCGAGATCTGGGACCCGGCGCAGGTCAGGGTGATCGACATCGCCGCCGTGCCCAATGACCAGTACATGCATCAGGCGACGATGAATGTCGTGGGGGCCTGCGGGCCGTCGCTGGCGGCCATCGCCGAGGGGGTGACGCCCCGCACAACATGGCCCGGCGGCGAGGTGGCCGAGGTGCGCGCGGCGCTGACGCATGCCTTTCCAAGCGATGATGACTGGGGCGCTGCCGCTGTCATTGCCGAGGCGCGCGCCGTGCTGCCCGAGGATACTATCGCAACCGTCGATAGCGGCGCGCATCGCATCCTGCTGTCGCAGATGTGGGTGACACATCATCCCCGTAGCGTGCTGCAATCGACGGCCCTTTGCACCATGGGCTGCGCCGTGCCGCTGGCCATGGGGGCCAAGATTGCCACGCCCGACGCCACCGTTGTCAGCTTTTCGGGCGATGCCGGGTTCCTGATGGTGGCGGGCGAGTTGTCGACCGTGGCGGAGTTGACCCTGCCGGTGATCTTTGTCGTCTTTGTCGATGCGAGCCTTGCGCTGATCGAGAAGAAGCAGCGCGAGCGGCAGATGCTCAATCTCGCCGTCGATTTCGGCCATCACGATTTCGCGGCCATCGGCCGGGCCTTTGGCGGCAATGGCGTGCGGGTGACGAACCGGGCCGAGTTGCGCGCCGCGTTGGAGGCGGCGCAACAGGCCGACGCGTTTACCGTCATCGCCGCGGAAATCGACCGTGGCTCTTATGACAACCGTATCTGAGGAGATGCCTATGCCCGGCCCGCTTGATGGTCTCGTTGTTCTCGACCTCAGCCGTATTCTGGCGGGGCCGACCTGCACGCAGCTTTTGGGCGACCTCGGGGCCGAGGTGATCAAGATCGAGAGCCTTGCGGGGGATGATACGCGGCAATGGGGCCCGCCCTTTGCGGTGGATGCGGCGGGGCAGGCGACGGACCTCTCGGCCTATTTCATGTCCTCCAATCGCAACAAGAAATCGGTAGCGGTGGACCTGACCGACCCCCAAGTGCAGGCCACGTTGCACGATCTGGCCGGTCGCGCCGATGTGGTGATCGAGAATTTCAAGCCTGGGGGCCTGCGCAAATACGGGCTCGATCACGAGACGCTCTGCGCCGCTTATCCGGGCCTTGTCTATTGCTCGATCTCGGGCTTTGGCCAGACTGGGCCGAACCGGGACAAGCCGGGCTATGACCTGATGGCGCAGGGCTTTGGCGGGATCATGTCGATCACCGGCGAGGCGGGCGAAGAGCCGATGAAGGTCGGCGTTGGCGTGGCCGACGTGGTTTGCGGGCTCTATGCCGCGACCGGTATCCTGGCGGCGTTGCGGCACCGCGATGCGACCGGAGAGGGGCAGCATATTGATCTAGCGCTGGTGGACACGACGATGTCCTGGCTGGTCAATCAGGGGCTGAATTACCTCACCTCGGGCACTTCGCCCACGCGGGCGGGGAACGCGCACCCGAATATCGTGCCCTATCAGGTCTTTGCCACATCGGATGGGTATGTGATCGTCGCGGTGGGCAATGACAGCCAATATGCCCGGTTTTGCGATTACCTTGGACAGCCTGACTGGGCCACCGACCCGCGTTTTGCCACCAACAGCGCGCGATTGGCGCATCGCGACACCCTTGTTCCGATGATTGCCGAGGCGCTGATGGGCAGGACGATGCAGGATGTGATCGACGGGCTGGAGGCGCGCAAGGTGCCTGTGGGGCCGGTCAACACGATCGAGCAGGCGCTGGAAAGCGATCAGGCGCAGGCGCGGGAGATGACCATCAGCCTGCCCGCGCCGCAGACCGCGACGGGCGAGGTGCGGCTCATTGGCAATCCGCTGAAATTCTCGCGCACGCCGGTCAGCTATCGGTCTGCGCCGCCTGCCACGGGCGCGGATACCGAGGCCGTTTTGAAGCAGCTCCGCGACGATATGTAACCTCGGCTCGCGGGCACGTGATTTGCTGCGGCGAGGGGTTCCGCGTAGCCCTGCGGGTATCAACCCGGAGGTGTATTCATGCAACGGTTTCTGAAACTTCTCGCCATTCTCACTGTCCTTGCCGCGCCCGCACAGGCGCTGGAGCCGCGTGAGGGCTGGGTGATCCACGACACGGGCAAGAGCTTTGCCGATCTGGTGCAGGCAGTGCGGGACGCGGTGAGCGATGCCCCCATTGCCATCGTCACGCAGGCGAGTGCGTCGGACGGGGCGCGGATGCAGGGGCACAGCATCACCGGCAACCGGGTCTTTGGCCTTTACCGAAACGACTATGCCCGCCGGATGCTGGAGGCGAGCATCGCCGCCGGGATCGAGGCCCCGATTCGGGTCTACGTGACGGAAGACGCCGACGGCAGCGCGAGCCTCAGCTACAAGACGCCGACGGCGGTATTTTCCCCCTATTTCGACGAGGGCGGCGATGATCTACGAGATCTGGCGGCGGAACTGGACGGGGTTTTCGAAACTGTCGCGAAATCCGCCATCGCGGAGTGATCCTTGGGCGACGGGCGGTGGCCTGTTCCGCCCTTGGGCAGAAAGACGCCGATATAATTCGCCTTATGGGGCAGTAACCCTGCCCTGTTCCCATCATATGAGTTAAACTTGGGATAACGTATTGGTGAGGTCCGTCCCGCTTTTATTGCGGGTGTCATATATAGCGGGCTAGCTGGAGTGTGAATGTTTGCCGAAAAGGATGCCGGGCTATGCGTAATGATCAATTCGGGTACGAGATTTCCGTATCTTCGCCTGCGGCCCTTGCGGCCTGGGACAAGATGGTGCTGGCCTTTCTCGCCCATGCCGCCGCAACGCCCGAACACCTCGGAACGGTGCTGAGCGAGGCCCCGGAATTCGCGATGGCGCATGCCACCAAGGGGCTGTTCTGCCTGATGCTGGGCAAGTCCGAGATGAACGAGACCGCGCAGCAGGCCTATCAGGCGGCGCTTGCCTGTGCGCGTGAGGGCAATCCGACGGCGCGCGAGATGGGCTATGTGCGCGCCCTTGGTGCATGGCTCGATGGGCGGCCGTCCGAGACGGTGCGCGAGATGGAGGCGGTGCTGGCGCGCTGGCCCGAGGATGCGCTGGCGATGAAGATCAGCCACGCGATCCGCTTCATCCTCGGTGACCGGCACGGCATGCGCGCCTCGGTCGAGGCGCTATTGCCGGCCTATGACACGCAGAACCCGGCGCGCGGGTATCTTTTTGGCTGTCACGCCTTCTGTCTTGAGGAAACCGGCGACTATGCCCGCGCCGAGACCGCCGGGCGCATGGGGCTGAGCCTGTCGCCCGACGATGCCTGGGGGCTGCACGCAGTGGCGCATGTGTTTGACATGACCTGTAATGCGCGCGCCGGGCTCGACTGGCTGGAGGGGCGCGAAGGGGCCTGGGCGCATTGCAACAACTTTCGCTACCACGTGTGGTGGCACAAGGCGCTGATGCATCTCGATCAGGGCGAGATAGACTCTGTTTTTGCCCTTTATGACCACGAGATTCGCGAGGACAAGACCGACGATTTCCGCGATATCTCCAACGGCACCTCGCTGCTGATGCGGCTTGAGCTTGAGGGCCATGACGTGGGCGACCGCTGGGAGGAACTGGCCGATATTTCGGAGCGGCGCTCTGAGGATGCCTGCCTCATTTTCGCCGATCTGCATTACATGCTGGCGCTGGTCGGTGACAATCGCGAGACGGCGATCAAGCAGATGATGGCCCGCCTGCACCGCGACGCGAAGCAGACCAATACGGGCGAGTTGATGGCGCGCATGGCCAATCCGGGCCTGTCGGCTGCGACGGGGCTTGAGGCCTTCGGGGAAGGGGATTACAAGACGGCGTTCCTCAACCTTGGAAGGGCGAGACGTTCCATGCAACTGGCCGGGGGCAGCCATGCCCAACGTGATGTCTTTGAGAGGCTCACCATCGATTGTGCGATCCGCGGCGGCTTTCTCGACGAGGCAGAGACCATCCTCGAGGAGCGCGCGACGCAGCGCGCCGGGCGTCTCGACAGCTATGCAAGCACGCGCCTCGAGCTGATCAACGCCTCGCGCGGGGACTGGGACGAGGCCGACCGCCTTCCCGCCGAGTAACCCCGGCACGACATCTCAGAAGGAGCCGACACCGCGATGACGAGTGTTGCCGATCCGGCCATGCTACAGAGCCGTGCCAAAGAGGCGGCTGCCCCGGCTGCCAAGACCCGCGATATCCGGCTGGATTTCTTTCGCGGGCTGGCGATGTTCATCATCCTGTGCGCCCATACCCCGAGCAATTTCTTTACCAGCTGGATCCCGGCGCGCTGGGGGTTTTCGGATGCGACCGAGATCTTTGTGTTCTGCTCGGGCATGGCCTCGGCCATCGCCTTTGGCCGCACGTTTGACCGGGCCGGATGGACGCTTGGCACGGGGCGTGTGGGCTATCGTGTGTGGCAGGTCTACTGGGCGCATATCGGCATGTTCTTTGCCATTGCCACGATGCTGGCTGCCTTTGATAACTTTGGCGATTTCGACAAGACCTATATCGGCACGCTGAACCTGTGGAAGTTCTTTGCCGATCCGGGGCCGCAACTGGTGGGGCTGTTCAGCCTGACCTATGTGCCCAACTATTTCGACATCCTGCCGATGTATATGGTCATCCTCGTGATGATGCCGTTGATGATGACGCTGAGCCGGGTCAATGTCTGGGCGGTCTTTGCGGTGATGGCGCTGATCTGGCTCTTTGCGCAACGCGCGGTGCTCGATGCGCTGGGCCTCATGCACCTGCATCTCGGTTTTCCGGCAGAGCCGTGGTCGGACCGCAAGTGGTACTTCAACCCGTTCGGCTGGCAGTTGGTGTTCTTCACCGGCTTTGCCTTGATGCGCGGCTGGATTCCGAAACCGCCGGTGAACCCGTGGCTGATCGGGCTGGCGCTGGTGATCGTGATTGCGAATGTGCCGCTGTCGCATATCGGCATGCGTGAGTTCGGGTTCGAATGGGCGCGCGGCTGGCGCATTGCCAATACGGGCCTGTTCAACAAGTCCGATTTCGGCATCCTGCGCTACGTGCATTTCCTAAGCCTCGCCTATCTGTGCTGGGCCGCAGCGGGTGAGGGCGGCGCGCGGCTTAAGGCCGTCGGCGCGGGGCTTGTGTCGCGTGTCTGGGGTGCGCTGCTCAAGATGATCCTGAAGGTCGGGCAGCAATCGCTGGCGGTATTCGTGTTCTCGATGGTCTTTGCCCGGTTTTCGGGGTTCGTGATGGACCAGATCGGGCGCACCACGTGGAACATGGTGCTGGCCAATTTCGTGGGCTTTGCCGCGTTGATCGTGGTGGCCTATAGCGTCGCTTGGTTCAAATCGCAGCCGTGGCGGGCCGCGAAATGATCCGCCGGGATGTTCTGAAGTCGCTGAGTGCCTTTGCGCTCTGGCCGGGTCTGGCCCGCGCGCAGGAGGCGCCGCCGTTTTCCGAGGCGATGCTGCTCGACCTCGCGCGTGAGGTGGCAGCAAAGCCCTATGCCAAGCGTCCGACCGTGCCGCAGGCGTGGCGTGACATGAGCTATGACGAATATCGCTCGATCTGGTTTCGGAGCAAGGATGCGATCTGGTCCGAGGCGGATAGCACGCTCGAAGTCGATCTTTTTCTGCCGGGGCTGTATTTCCCGCATGCGGTCGAGGTGAACCTTGTCGAAGATGGGATGACGCGCACCCTGCCGTTTGATTTCTCGCTGTTCGACAAGACCGATCAGGCCCCCGAGTTGCCGCTTGACGGGCATCTGGGCTATTCCGGCCTGCGCCTGCGTGCGGAACTGGAAAAGCCCGGGATTTTTCAGGAATACGCGGTGTTTCAGGGGGCCAGCTATTTCCGCGTGATCGCGCGCGATCTGGTTTATGGCCTGTCTGCGCGGGGTCTTGCGGTGAATACTGGCGCGCCGGAGGGCGAGGAATTCCCCGATTTCACACGGTTCTGGATCGAGCAACCGGCCCCCGGGGTCAGCACCCACAAGGTGCATGCCCTGATGGAGAGCCCGTCGGTGACCGGGATTTATCATTTCACGCTGCATCCCGAGGGGGCGGAGACCGAGGTAGAGGTGCGCTGCACGCTGATGCCGCGCGTGCCGCTGGAGAATGTGGGCATCGCACCGCTCACCTCGATGTTCTATTTCGACGCCACCAATCGTCACCGGTTCGATGATTTCCGTGCCGCTGTGCATGACAGCGACGGGCTGAGCATTCTCAACGGCAATGGTGAGATGCTGTGGCGGCCCCTTGGCAATCCGCGCGATCTGCAAATCTCCAGTTTTGTGGACAGCAATCCGCAGGGCTTTGGCCTGTCGCAGCGGTCGCGCGCCTATTCGGATTTCCACGATCTTGAGGCGCATTACCATGAGCGCCCGAGCCTGTGGATCACGCCGGGCGAGGATTGGGGGCGGGGGGCGGTCACGCTGGTCGAGATCCCCACCGACAAGGAAATCTACGACAATATCGTCGCCTATTGGCGCCCGCGCGAGCCGCTGGCCGAGGGGGCCGAGCACAGTTTCAGCTACGGCATGACATGGACCGGCGGGATCGAGGAAAAAAAGCCGGTGGCGCGGGTTATCGAGACCCGGGTCGGGCGCGGCTTTCCCAACAATACGCGCCAGGTTGTGACGGTCGATTTCGCCCCGCATGACGCGCTGCCAGAGGATTTCGACGATCTGGTGCTCTACGTCTATTCCAGCCGGCTCGAGACCTCGGAGGGTCTGGTGCAGCGCAATCCCGAAACCGGCGGCCCGCGCCTTGCCTTTTCGTTCGACCCCGGCGAGGTGACGGCGGCCGAAATGCGGGCGCAGCTGTTCCACGAGGGGCGCGGCGTGTCGGAGGTGTGGCTCTACCGATGGACCGCCTGACCCCCTTTCCCGGCGCGGCGCATATGCCGCCGCCCGCCCCTCTGGATCACCCGATTCAGAGCCTGAGCCGGGCGCACCACGACCCAAACGCGCCCGCCTGGCGGCCCAATCTGAATTACTGGTGGCGGCGCGCGGCTACCTTTCTGCCTGCGACGCTGACCACTGGCGCGCTGGGTCTTGCCTTTGGTGACTGGCTGTCGGTCGGGGGCATGTGGTGGCTGGAATGGGTGCTGCTGGCGCTGGTGATGGTCACGTTCTTCTGGATCGCGCTGGCCGTTGGCACGGCGACGCTGGGGCTGGCCTGTCACATGATGCACAACCGCGCGCAGGCGCGTGCCACACCTGCGCCGCTGAACGTGGCACTCTTGGTGCCGATTTATAACGAGGACACGTCCGAGGTGTTCGGCAATGCCTGCGCCATGATGTCGGCGCTGCGCGGGGCGGGGGCCGCGCACCGCTTTGACCTGTTCATCCTGTCGGACACGCAGGACGCGGCCATTGCCATGGCGGAACAGCGTGCCTTTGTCACGCTGCGCGCGGCGCTCCCGCCCGATTGCGCGGTCTGGTATCGCCGCCGGGTGCAGAATACCGGGCGCAAGGTGGGCAATATCGGGCAATGGCTGGAGAACTGGGGGGCCGCGCATGACGCGATGCTGGTGCTCGACGCCGACAGCCTGATGAGCGCCGAGGCGATTGTCGCGCTATCCGACGAGATGTCGGCCGATCCCACGGCAGGCCTTATTCAATCGGCCCCGATGGTGGTGGGGTCGGACACGCTCTTTGGGCGGATGCAGCAGTTTTCGGCTGCGGTTTACGGCACGCTGCTATCCGAGGGGCTGGCGGGCTGGACCGGGTCCGAGGGCAATTACTGGGGCCATAACGCCATCCTGCGCACCCGGGCTTTTGCCGATTGCGCGGGGCTGCCGGAGATGCCGTCGCTGACCGGACGGGGCGGTCTGATCCTGAGCCACGATTTCGTCGAGGCGGGGCTGTTGCGCCGGGCCGGGTGGGCCGTGCGCTTCATGCCCTCGGTCAAGGGCAGTTACGAGGAGCCGCCCGCGACCCTGATCGACTATGCGCTGCGTGACCGGCGCTGGTGCCACGGCAACCTGCAACATCTGAGCCTGCTCGCGACGCGCGGCTTTCATGCCGTGTCGCGCTTTCACCTTTTCCACGGCGCGATGAGCTATCTTCTGTCGCCTGCGTGGTTTGGATTGCTGGTGATCTGGGCGCTGCTGGGCAACGGACATAACAGCGTGATCACCTATTTCTCGGTGGAGAACCCGCTCTACCCGGTCTGGCCGGAAATGAGCCGGGTGAGTTCGGTTCTGATTCTGCTGTTCATGTATGGCATGTTGCTGGCCCCCAAGCTGATGGGGGCGGTGGCGCTTGGGTTGGCGGATGTTCCGGTCCGCAGCTTTGGCGGGGCGCTGCGGTTCACCGTGTCGCTGGTGGTGGAGATCCTGCTGTCGATCCTGTTCGCGCCGATCATGATGGTGCAACAGCTGGTGGCCGTGCTGCGTTCGGTCATCGGGATGCGTCCGATCTGGTCACCGCAGGCGCGCAAGGGGGGCGATTACAGCCCCGGCACGGTGCTGAAATTCCACCTGCTGGAAACGGTGAGTGGGGCGCTGCTTGTTGTCGGGATGGCAGCGGGGGCGGTGTCGCTCTGGCTTTTGCCGATCGCGATCAGCCTGATTGCCGCCGTGCCGCTGTCGATGCTGTCGGGGCTGCGTCTGGGGGAATGGCGCGGGTTGCGTCAGGTCATGGCCACGCCCGAGATGATCGACACGCCGCGGATCCTGCAGGATGCCCGCGCGCACCGCGCCCTGTTTCGCGCGGCAGATGCGCCGCCGATTGCGGCGGAGTAGGGACTGTTTGATTGTCCGATGGCGGGCGGTGTTGCATGCCGGTTTAGTGCGAGATCATCCAGGGCCGTGCTGCCGGAAAGCTCTTGGATCCGTCGGGCCGGTGCATCGTGCGGCTGGGCAGTTTCTTTGACGCCGATCCGCAGCACGAACAGCCGGGGCCGTGGGATTTCGTTGATTTCGGGGCATGTTGCGCGCGTTCATTGGTGGCGATGGCCGTGCGCCGCGTGCCGTCCATGTTGGCGAAGGCCGGGGCGCGCAGCAGCACGCGCGGTGAGGATGCGGCGCAGGTCGGGCAGGCGCAGGGCCGATCGAAATCCGACATGGCGGCAAAGCCGGTGAACGGACCGCAGTCGGGGCAGCTATAGTCGTAATAGGGCATGTCTGTCTCCGGGTTTGGGGGCCGGGCGGATCGTGTGCGACCCGCCCGAACGCATGATCAGAGGTCCGGGGCGAGCGGGATATCGACCGAGCCATCGAGATGTTTGGTCGGCCCGTCGGAGCCTGGCATGATGTCGAAATCGAAAATCTCGTTCGGAAGCCAGAGCGTCGCGCAGGCGTTGGGAATATCCACCACGCCCGAAATATGACCCTGCACCGGGGCGGTGCCGAGGATCGCATAGGCCTGTGCGCCCGTATAGCCGAACTTCTTGAGATACTCGATCGCGTTCAGACAGGCCTGGCGATAGGCGACATGCACGTCGAGATAGTGCTGGTGCCCGCTCTCATCGACGGAGATGCCCTCGAAGATCAGGTAATCGTCGTATTTCGGCGTGATTGGAGAGGGTTTGAAGATCGGGTTCTTGATGCCGTATTTTTCCATCCCGCCCTTGACCAGTTCGACCTGGATATGCAGCCAGCCGGCCATCTCGATGGCGCCGCAGAAGGTTATTTCGCCGTCGCCCTGGCTGAAGTGCAGGTCGCCCATCGAAAGCCCCGCCCCGTCCACGTAGACGGGGAAATAGCAGGTCGCACCACGCGACAGGTCCTTGATGTCGCAATTGCCGCCATGCTCGCGCGGGGGCACGGTGCGCGCGGCCTCGGACGCGGCTTTCATCTTTTCATCGCCGGTGAGTTTGCCCATATGCGCGGCCTGCGTGTCGGGCAGGGCGGCCAAGGGGGGCACGCGCCCGGGATCGGTGTCGACCAGTGCCTTCTCGCGGCTGTTCCACATGTCCAGCATCTTGCGGTCCGGCAGGCAGCCGATCAGGCCTGGGTGAATGAGCCCTGCGTATTTCACCCCCGGCACGTGGCGTGACGAGGTGAACATGCCGTGAAAATCCCAGATGGATTTCTGCGCCTCGGGGAAATGATCGGTCAGGAAGCCGCCGCCGTTCTGCTTGGAGAAGAAGCCGTTGAAGCCCCAGTTCATCTCTTCCTTGGCGCCGATATCGAGGATGTGAACCTTGAGCAGATCGCCCGGTTCGGCCCCTTTCACGCCGATCGGGCCGGAGAGGTAATGCACCTGTTCCAACTCAACGTCGCGCACGTCGGCGGCATCGTCGTCATTCTTGATCTGGCCGCCGGTCCAGTCATAGGTTTCGATCTTGAAATCGTCCCCCGGCTCGACCCAGACGGCAATGGGAATATCGGGATGCCAGCGATTGTGTACCGCCTCGTTGGTGTGCGGGCTTTCGGAAAGATCGACCGAGATAAGCGTATCTGCCATGTTGTCCTCTCTTTGCTTTGGTCAAACGGATAGGAATTTCGAGACTTTCGCCTCGTCGATGCCCTCGCGCGGGCTGTCATGGACGAAGGTGCCGTTTTCCAGCACGACCACCCGGTCGGCGACGTCGAGCGCGAAGGTCAGGACCTGTTCGGAGACCACGATGGACAGGCCCTTTTCATCGCGGATCCGGCGCAGGGTGCGCGCCATCTCGCGGATGATCGACGGCTGGATGCCCTCGGTCGGTTCATCCAGAAGCAGCACCTTGGGGCGCGAGGCGAGTGCGCGGGCAATGGCCAGCTGCTGTTGCTGGCCGCCCGACAGGTTGCCGCCGCGCCGCGATTTCATGTCGAGCAGCACGGGGAAGAGTTCGTAGATATCCGGGGGCACGGTGTTCTCGCCGGTCACTGTCAGCCCGGTTTCGACATTTTCCTGCACCGTC
>Ga0209943_1002057_pt1 | contig 11404 bp, 13 predicted proteins | sample SalPonR1_B_D2_MG_FD_185698 | JGI IMG/M metagenome (GOLD analysis project Ga0209943, IMG submission 185698) | Salt pond soil microbial communities from South San Francisco under conditions of wetland restoration - Salt Pond MetaG R1_B_D2_MG... ... | reverse complement strand
CCTGGCCGGCCTTGGCGTTCTTGACCGCCTGCTCGACATCGGTGGTCACGGTGCCGACCTTCGGGTTCGGCATCAGGCCCCTCGGCCCCAGCACCTGGCCGAGCTTGCCGACCACGCGCATGGCGTCGGGGGTCGCGATGCATACATCGAAGTCGATCGTACCGCCCTTGATGGTTTCGGCCAGGTCGTCGAAACCGACGATATCGGCACCGGCGGCCTGCGCCTTCTCGGCGTTCTCGCCCTGGGCGAAGACGGCAACGCGCACGTCCTTGCCAGTGCCGTGCGGAAGCACCGTGGAACCTCGAACGACCTGGTCGGATTTGCGCGGGTCCACACCCAGCCGAACGGCGACATCCACGCTTTCGGTGAACTTGACCTTGCTGAATTCCTTGAGCATGCCCAACGCCTCATCCAGCGCATATTGCTTGCCCGGCTCGATCTTTTCCCGGATCGCACGGTTTCTCTTGGTCTGCGCAACCATTATTCAGCCCCCTCCACGGTCAGACCCATGCTGCGTGCACTGCCGGCGATCGTACGCACGGCTGCATCCATGTCGGCAGCGGTCAGGTCGGGTTCCTTCATCTTGACGATTTCTTCCAGCTGGGCTCGCGTGACGGAGCCAACCTTTTTGGTGTTCGGCTCGCCGCTGCCCTTGGGAATCTTGGCAGCCTTGCGCAGCAGAACTGCCGCCGGAGGCGTCTTGGTGATGAAAGTGAAACTGCGGTCGGAATACACCGTGATGACAACGGGCGTAGGAAGACCGGGTTCGATCGACTGGGTCGCCGCATTGAAGGCCTTGCAGAACTCCATGATGTTGACGCCGTGCTGGCCCAGCGCGGGGCCTACGGGCGGGCTTGGATTCGCTTGCCCGGCCGGCACCTGCAACTTGATGTACGCCTTGATTTTCTTAGCCACTTGATTTCTCCTTCGGGTTCAAACGCCGGACCAATGTTTGTCTCGGCTCCCCGTGCTTGGGCTTGTTTCAATTTTCGGTCTGCCGTCTCTTTCAAGCTTCGGCTGGCCGTCTTTTTTCCCGGGCCTCGCACCGCGAGCCCGGCTGTACCCCCGCTCCGACGCTCAGTGCGCCGAGCGGGATCCCGGATCGCGCTGCGCGCGTCCGGGATGGAAAAAGCGCTACAGCTTTTCCACCTGTTGGAAATCCAGTTCCACCGGGGTCGATCTGCCGAAGATCGAGACCGCCACGCGCAACCGGCTTTTCTCGTAGTTGATTTCCTCGACCGTGCCGTTGAAATCATTGAACGGGCCGTCGATGACCCGAACCATTTCGCCAGGTTCGAACAACACCTTTGGCTTGGGCTTGTCGACTCCTTCCGCGACCCGGTTGAGGATCATGTCGGCTTCCTTCTGGCTGATCGGCGCAGGCTTGTCCTGCTTGCCGCCGATGAAGCCCATCACCTTGGGCACATCCTTGACCAGGTGCCAGGAATCCTCGTTCATTTCCATCTCGACCAGCACGTAGCCCGGAAAGAACTTGCGCTCGCTCCGGCGCTTCACGCCCTTTTTCATTTCGACGACTTCCTCGGTCGGAACGAGAATTTCGCCAAACTGCTCTTCCATGCCGGATCGCTCGATACGCTCTTTCAGCGAGCGCTGAACCTGCTTTTCGAAGCCCGAATAGGCGTGAACGACGTACCAGCGCTTTGCCATTACAGGTCTCCGCCCATCCCGATCAGCCAGCGCACCAGGCCGCCGAAGGCGGTATCCATGATGAACAGGATGATCGCAACCACGACGGTTACGGCGAACACGATCAGAGTCGTCTGCACAGTCTCCTGGCGCGTCGGCCAGACCACCTTGCGACGCTCGACATCAACCTCGCGAACGTAGGAAAAGCCCTCGCGACCCTTTGTGGTGCGCGAAGCAATGGCCAGCGCAACGCCGACCGCGGCAACCAGGCCGACAACACGAATAAGCGTCATCGCCTGACCTTCGAAGTAGACAAAGCCATAGAGGCCTCCGCCCAGCACGAGCGCGGCGAGAATCCACATAACCATGTCGCTTGAAGAACTTTTTTCGGCTGCCATTTAAGACTCTTTCAATGTGTGGCAGGCGAGGAGGGACTCGAACCCCCAACCTGCGGTTTTGGAGACCGCTGCTCTGCCAGTTGAGCTACTCGCCTTTAAAAAAAACCGTAGGAGCGGTCTCCAGGCCGCGATCAATCTGAATGCGTCTTCAGATGCGCGCGTTTCGCGACCGGGAGATCGCCCCCACGGATCTATTACTTGTGGATCTTGGCCACGACGCCGGCACCGACGGTGCGGCCGCCTTCGCGAATCGCGAAACGCAGGCCTTCTTCCATCGCGATCGGCGCAATCAGCTCGACCTGAATCTTAACGTTGTCGCCCGGCATTACCATCTCGACGCCTTCCGGCAGCTCCACCGCACCCGTCACGTCGGTCGTACGGAAATAGAACTGCGGACGATAGCCCTTGAAGAACGGCGTGTGACGGCCGCCTTCGTCCTTGCTCAGGACATACACTTCGGCTTCGAAATTGGTGTGCGGCGTGATCGTGCCCGGCTTGGCCAGAACCTGGCCGCGCTCGACGTCGTCACGCTTGGTACCGCGCAGCAGAACGCCCACGTTGTCGCCCGCTTCGCCCTGGTCCAGCAGCTTGCGGAACATTTCAACACCGGTGCAGGTCGTCTTGGTCGTGTCGTGAATACCCACGATCTCAAGCTCGTCACCCACCTTCACGATGCCGCGCTCGATTCGACCCGTCACGACCGTGCCCCGTCCGGAAATCGAGAACACGTCCTCGATCGGCATCAGGAACGGCTTGTCGGTATCGCGCTCGGGCGTCGGAATGTAGTCGTCAAGCGCCTCGACCAGCTTCAGGATCGACGGAATACCAATTTCCGATTCGTCGCCTTCCAGCGCCTTCAGCGCCGAACCGGTGATGATCGGCGTATCGTCGCCCGGGAAGTCGTAGTCGCTCAGAAGTTCGCGAACTTCCATCTCGACCAGCTCCAGCAACTCTTCGTCGTCGACCATATCGGCCTTGTTCATGTACACGATGATCTGCGGGACGCCAACCTGGCGCGCCAGCAGAATGTGTTCACGGGTCTGCGGCATCGGGCCGTCGGCCGCCGAGACCACCAGGATCGCGCCGTCCATCTGCGCGGCACCCGTGATCATGTTCTTGACGTAGTCGGCGTGACCCGGGCAGTCGACGTGGGCATAGTGGCGGTTGTCCGATTCGTATTCCACGTGTGCCGTGGCAATCGTGATCCCGCGCGCCCGCTCTTCCGGCGCGTTGTCGATCTGGTCGTACGCGCGGAACTCACCACCGCGCGCTTCAGCGCAGACCTTCGTCAGCGCCGCCGTCAGCGTCGTCTTGCCGTGGTCGACGTGACCAATCGTGCCGACGTTGACGTGCGGCTTGTTGCGTTCGAATTTTGCCTTGGACATTGGACCTTTCCTCTCGCGTTCTTATGCGGTTTTCTTGATGACTTCGTCTGCAACACTGTTCGGTGCTTCAGCGTAGTGCAGAAATTCCATCGAATAGTTGGCCCGGCCCTGGCTCATCGAGCGCAGGTCGGTCGCGTAACCAAACATTTCGGCCAGCGGCACATGGGCGCGGATAATCTTGCCGGCCGGCGCATCTTCCATGCCCTGGACCAGTCCGCGACGACGGTTCAGATCGCCCATGACGTCACCCATGTAATCTTCCGGCGTAGCCACTTCGACCTTCATCATCGGCTCGAGCAATGCCGGCGACGCCTTGAGCGCGCCTTCCTTCATTGCCATGGATCCGGCGATCTTGAATGCCATTTCCGACGAATCGACTTCGTGGTAGCTGCCGTCGTACAGGGTCGCCTTGCAGTCGACCAGCGGGTAGCCGGCCAGGACGCCGTTCTGCATCTGCTCTTCGATCCCCTTGCCGACCGACGAGATGTAATCCTTGGGCACGGTGCCGCCGACGATTTCATTGACGAACTCGAAGCCGCCGCCCTGCTCCATCGGCTCCAGGCGAATCTTGACGTGACCGTATTGACCACGACCGCCCGACTGGCGCACGAACTTGCCTTCGGCCTCGACAGCCTTGCGGATCGTTTCGCGATACGCGACCTGAGGCTTGCCCACATTGGCCTCGACCTTGAATTCACGCTTCATCCGGTCGACGATGATGTCGAGGTGAAGCTCACCCATACCGGCGATGATCGTCTGGCCTGATTCCTCGTCGGTATGAACGCGGAAGGACGGATCTTCCTGCGCCAGCTTTGACAGCGCAATGCCCATCTTTTCCTGATCGCTCTTGGTCTTCGGCTCGACCGCCACGGCAATCACCGGCTCCGGAAACTCCATGCGCTCCAGCGTAATGACGTTCGACGGATCGCAAAGCGTGTCGCCGGTTGTCACATCCTTGAGGCCGACCGCGGCGGCGATATCGCCGGCGTAGACTTCCTTCAGCTCTTCACGCGAGTTCGAGTGCATCTGCAACAAACGGCCAATGCGCTCCTTCTTGCTCTTGATCGGGTTGAGTACGGTATCGCCGGACTTCAGCACGCCCGAATAGACGCGGAAGAAGGTCAGCGAGCCGACGTACGGGTCGGTCGCGATCTTGAATGCCAGCGCCGCAAATGGTTCTGCGTCGTCGGACTTGCGAATGCCTTCCTCTTCATTCTCGAGAATGCCACGAATCGCCTTGACCTCGGTCGGATTCGGCATGTACTGAACGATCGCGTCCAGCAGTGCCTGCACGCCCTTGTTCTTGAATGCAGTACCGCAGAGCACCGGCACGATCTCGTTGGCCAGCGTGCTGTCACGCAGACCGGAGATGACTTCCTCTTCGGTGAGCTCGCCGCCTTCGAGGTACTTCTCCATCAACTCTTCGGAAGCCTCGGCTGCCGCTTCGATCATGAATTCGTGAGCGGCCTGCGCCTCGTCCACCAACTCGGCCGGGATGTCACGGGCCTCGTACGAGGTCCCCATCTTTTCGGTATCCCAGTAAATAGCGCGCATCTTGACCAGGTCGATCACACCCTCGAAGTCCTCCTCGGCCCCGATCGGGAGCTGAATCGGGACCGGGCGAGCGCCCAGACGGTCCTTGATCTGGCCGACCACGCGCTCGAAGTTGGCGCCGGTGCGGTCCATCTTGTTGACGAATGCCATGCGCGGCACGGCGTACTTGGTCGCCTGACGCCATACCGTCTCGGACTGCGGCTCCACGCCGCCTACCGCGCAGAATACCGCGACGGCGCCGTCGAGCACGCGCAGCGAGCGCTCGACTTCGATCGTGAAGTCGACGTGCCCGGGGGTGTCGATGATATTGATCCGGTATTCGGGCCAATCCTTGTCCATCCCGCTCCAGAAACAGGTGGTCGCGGCCGACGTGATCGTAATGCCGCGCTCCTGTTCCTGCTCCATCCAGTCCATCACGGCATTGCCGTCATGCACTTCGCCCAGCTTGTGCGAAATGCCGGTATAGAACAGGATGCGCTCCGTCGTCGTGGTCTTGCCCGCGTCGATATGGGCCATGATCCCGATATTACGGTAGCGTTCGATAGTTGTCTTGCGAGGCACGATAAACTCCAGACCTTACCAGCGATAGTGAGCAAAAGCCTTATTGGCTTCTGCCATGCGATGTATGTCTTCCCGCTTCTTGACCGCGTTACCGCGTTCTTCGGCGGCGTCCAGCAACTCTCCGGCGAGGCGCTTCGGCATGGACTTTTCGCCGCGCTTGCGGGCGAAATCGATGATCCAGCGCATGGCCAGCGTCTGCCGACGCCGCGGACGAACTTCGACCGGCACCTGGTAGGTGGCACCGCCCACGCGGCGAGACTTGACCTCGACAGACGGCGCGACTGCATCCAGCGCCTTCTCGACCAGCTCGATCGGCTCGGCATGGCCGCGCGCCGTGATTTCGTCTATCGCGCCGTAGACGATGCGCTCGGCGACCGACTTCTTGCCATCCATCATCACCATGTTGATGAATCGGGTCAGCAGCTCGCTGCCGAATTTGGGATCCGGCAGGATGTCGCGCTTGAAATTGGAATGCTTGCGGGACATAATTTTTTTCCGTTATGAATTCAGTTCAAGCCCGAGCATCAGCTCTTGGGCTTCTTGGCACCGTATTTGGAACGGCCCTGGCGGCGATCGCTGACGCCAGCAGTATCCAGGCTCCCGCGCACCGTGTGATAGCGCACACCGGGAAGATCCTTGACACGACCACCGCGAATGAGCACCACCGAATGCTCCTGAAGGTTGTGCCCTTCGCCACCGATGTAGCTGGACACTTCGAAACCGTTCGTCAGGCGCACACGTGCGACCTTGCGCAGCGCGGAGTTCGGCTTCTTCGGAGTCGTGGTGTAAACACGCGTGCACACCCCGCGTTTTTGCGGAGAAGCCTCGAGCGCGGGCACGTTCGACTTGTACTGTTTCGGGCGCCGCGGCTTGCGGACCAGCTGATTGATCGTCGACATTTTTCCAAACCTTTAGAAAGCAAACGACAGACCGATGAATTCCGGTCTGCCGAAGAACGAGAATGTTAGATGGTTTGGAGGCTTATGTCAACAGCATCTTGCGATTTTATGCCGGGTGCGCAGCCCCCGATCCAGCCGGCCCGCCCCGGGAACCGGAAACCAGCATCAGTGCCTCTCCCAGCACCTCCACACCTGCCCCGTCGAGATGCATCCGCTGACTCAGAAAGCGCCGCCACGCCCGCGCGCCGGGCTGGCCGTGGAACAGGCCCAGCATGTGGCGACCGATCGAAGCCACCCGCACCCCGCGTTCGAGCTGCTCGGAAGCGTAGTCGATCATTGCCGCGACCGCACCGACTCGCGTCGACACCCCGCCGGCGCCCAGACGTTGTTCGAGCTCGGCCAGCACCCAGGGATTCTGGTAGGCCGCACGCCCCAGCATCACGCCGTCGACGTGCTCGAGTTCGGCCAGCGCCTGGTCCGCTCGATCGATGCCGCCATTCATCACGAACCGCAGGCCCGGAAATTGCTCGCCCAAACGCCGAACCCGCGCGTGATCCAGAGGGGGCACTTCCCGGTTCTGCTTGGGACTGAGCCCGCTCAGCCAGGCCTTGCGCGCGTGAACGATGAAGGTCTGCACCCCGCTTTCTGCCACGACTTCGACGAATCGATGCAGGAATGCCTCGCTGTCGTTGTCGTCCACGCCGATCCGCGTCTTGATCGTCACCGGCACCGAGACCGCCTCGCCCATCGCAGCGAGGCAATCGCGCACGCGCTCCGGCTCGTTCATCAGGCAGGCGCCGAAACGCCCCTTCTGGACCCGGTCCGACGGACAGCCGCAGTTGAGATTGATCTCGTCATACCCTAATTCGGCGCCGATTCGCGCCGCCGCAGCCAGGTCATCCGGCTCGCTGCCGCCCAGCTGCAGCGCCACCGGATGTTCCGCCGGGTCGAAGCCCAGCAGCCGCTCGCGATCGCCGTGGATGACAGCGCCCGATGTCACCATCTCGGTGTACAGGCGCGCCGAAGGCGCCAGCAGGCGGTGGAAATAGCGGCAGTGGCGGTCGGTCCAGTCCATCATGGGCGCCACGCACAGACGCCAGGATGGCTGCGGCGCCGGTTCGGGATGGACCCCGGCGGTGATCACGCGGCCGCACCCGGTCCGAGCATAAGCCACCAGCCGGCGACCCCGGCGGCGGCCAGCAAACCGGCGGCCACCAGCCATTTCCAGCCAGACCCGCGCCGGGCCGGAACCTGGTCGAGCACACGCGCCGGTTTCAGACCGGGCGCCTGCAACACGAACCTGGCCGTGCCGAACTGGATCTCGTCGCCGGACTGCAGCGCGGTGTTGCGCACCGGCTCGCCGTTGACTCTGGCCGCCCCGTCCGCCTCGAGCACCAAGCCGCCATCGCGTCGAACGATCTTAGCGTGCTCGGCGTCCAGGCCCTCCAGACGCACGTCGACATGCTCGCCGGACCCCAGCAGCGTCGACTCGTCGAGATCGAATGTCTGCCCGGTCAGCGGCCCGGAGGCGGATTTGAGTCTGTATTTCATGACGCTTCAAGTATCGTGACTGGCATCGCGGTATTCAAGGAGCTCGCGCAACACGGCGGTCGCGTAGCAGCCCGAACGCAGCGAGAAATGCAGCACCAGCGCCGTGTCGCCTTCGAATTCCCAGCCCAGGTCGATCACCCGCATGCGCAACGGGCGACGGTCGGACTTGAGACGGAATTTCGCCAGCCCATCAGCCAGTTCCCGCTGTTCCTCGATGACGTCGCCTTCCAGCACTGCGACCTCGCCGGTGACGCCAGAGTCGCCCTCGCCCACCAGCGGCCCCGTCGGGTGCAAGTCCTGGACCTTGCAGCGCGCCTGGATATCAGGGTCGGCGGCATCTGCGGCGAAAGTAGAGTGGCTGCCGTCGAGCATCACGATTTCGCCGTCCAGCACGTGGTTCCAGGTGCCGGCCAGGATTCGCCTGGCCAGCACCTGGTTGAAGATCAGGCTGCGGGCGGCCGAGAGGTAGAAGCCACGCTTGGACTTCGACGGCTTGCGCCTGAGTTCGCCGCGAAAAAGACGATGAGCCCGCGCGATGTTGTTGCCGCCAAAACGCTGCTCGCCGAAACCATTCGGCACGCCGAGTTCGGCAACGCGCCGAAGCCGCTCCTCGAGTTCGGCCCTGTCGCCCTCCAATTCACGCACGACCAGCTCGAAGCGATTGCCGGCCAGCCGGCCGCGCTGGATCTTGCGATGATGCCGGGTGGCCTGGAGGATACTCATGCCCTCATTGCTCCAGCCCGACCAATCGGGATCTTCCCGGCCAGGCAACTGAATCGAAAACGGCTGGCGCGTGACTGCATTGCGGTCCTTCAGGCCGCCGAAGCCGACCGAACGCACCGGCACTTCGGCCAGGCGAGCCAGCCGCGCGGCCACGTCGACGGTGTTCATGCGGCGCTTTTCGATCTCCAGCCAAAGGTGCTCGCCGTCGCCTGAGGGGGCGTAGCCGATGTTCTCGACGACGCGGAAGTCCTCGGGCCGCGCCCGAATCACCCCGCGAGCGGCCGGCCCGCCGTGCGCAAATTTATCCATCTTCGGGCTGCGGATCGGGATTCCGCTGCGCCTCGAACTCGCGCAGCATCCGGGCGTCTTCCGGATCCAGGTCTTCGGGCTCCACGACCAGGTAGAACTCTTCGCCTTCGCGAATCAGGCCAAGTTCCGACCGGGCCCGCTCCTCGACGGCGTCGAGGCCGGACTTGAGATCGGCCACTTCGGCGTCCAGCGCATCGTTGCGCGCAGCCAGCTGGCGATTTTCATCGCGCTGGGCCTCGACACGCCGTTCCAGCTCTGCGACGCGACCGTACTGGCGCCAGACCTGAATCTGGAGCAGCATCAGCAAAGCGACCAGGATCACGATGATTGTTCGCACCGATGCCCCCCCTGGATAGTTCGGTAACGCTCGTAGTCACTGTGCCGATGTGAATCAAGGCAGGTTTCGCAGGTAATTGGCGCTCCCTTGCCAAGAAACGCAACGCCGATCCGCGCCGGCACAATGGCTCCCGAAGGCCGCTCGCACAAGCGCGGCAGGCTGCGTTCCGCTCGCTTGAATTGGCCAGGGCCAGTCCGTCGCTCGCGCGCCGTGCGCTGACCGCCGACAGGCCAACTTAATCCGCACATATCAGGCTGAAGGGCCACGAGCACCTACCGAATCAATGATTTTCAAGTGTAGCGCGATTGCCTTCTCCGCTTGGCGGCCGGCTGCTGAACCGGTCAGGTCAGCACGCGCTCGATAATCGCAAGGTACAGCGCGGGGAGACGCTCCAGGTCTTCGACGGCGATCGATTCGTCGACCTTGTGGATGGTGCGGTTGACCGGGCCCAGCTCCACGGTTTCTATACCCGACGGGCCGAAGAACCGGCCGTCGGAGGTGCCTCCGCCGGTATCCGGACGCGTCGTAAGGCCCAGCCGTTCCTTCACCACCGCGGTTACCGCCGCCAGCAGTTTCCCGTCGGCCGGCCCGAAAGGCGCGCCGGAGATCCGCCAATCCAGCCGACAGTCCGGCAGTGCGTGTTCGGCCAGCAGGGCCTCGATACGCGCTTTCAATGCGTCTGCGGTCGAATTCGGGTTGTGCCGCAGGTTGAACATGATTTCAAGTCGGCCGGGCGTCACGTTGTCGGCCCCGGTGCCGGCGCGCAAGTTCGACACCTGCAGGCGGGTCGGCGGAAACGCCTCGTCGCCGTCGTCGAATTTCAGTGCCGTGAGCGCTGCCAACAACGGCGCGGCCTGGTGTACCGGGTTGTCCTCGGGACGTGCATAGGCAGTGTGGCCCTGCTCGCCGACGATCGTCAGGCGTGCCTGGATGCTGCCCCGGCGGCCGATGCGAATCACGTCGCCCAGTCGTTCGCTGCTCGAAGGCTCGCCGACCAGCACGTGATCCGGCAACAGTCCTCTGGCTTCTAGCCGGGGTACCACGCGGCGGACGCCGTCGGCAGCCGCACCTTCTTCGTCCGAGGTCAACAGGATCGAAAGTCGCCCGGTCGTAGCGCCGGTCGTCGAGGAGAATTTTTCGGCGGCCAGCACGAAAGCGGCCACCGACGACTTCATGTCGGCCGCCCCGCGGCCAAACATCATGCCGTCGCGAACCTCGGGGCTGAACGGCGGCGAGCTCCAATCGCTTTCGGGTCCGGTGGGCACCACGTCGGTGTGTCCGAGGAGAAGCAGGTGGGGCTTACCCTCGCCGATCGTGGCAAACAGATTGTCGACCTCGCCGAAGCGCAGCGATTCGACCTGCATGCCGGCATCTTCGAGTCTTTGCGCCAGCATCGGCTGGCACCCTGCATCGTCAGGGGTGACCGACGAGCGCTCGATCAGCGCCGAGGCCAGTGCGAAGACTTCCGACGTCACTTCCGCAGCAGCCACTGGCGCTGGACATCGCCGAAGCCGGCGTGGACATCGTCGCCGCGTTCGAACAGCGGCCGCTTGATCAAGGTCGGATGCTCTAGGAGCAAATCGATGACTGCAGCGGAATCCAGCTTTGCTCGCTCGACCTCGCCCAGCCCGCGCCAGGTGGAAGAGCGGCGGTTGACCAGAACTTCGGCGCCGACCGCGCTCAGCCAGCGCTCGACGTCGGCACGCGGAGGCGCCGTTTCGCGCAAGTCGACCCACCGGAAATCCAGTTCCTGTCCGGCCAGCCACTTGCGCGCCTTGCGACAGGTATCGCAGGACTGGATGCCGAAGACGTCAATCCGCATTGTTCAGAGCCCGCCCCAAGATTCGGATGACGGTGTCCAGCGGCCGGTAGATGAAGCTGGCCTACTCACGATTCGTCGCTGATTTCCTTTTGAAAGGCCTTCAACGCCTTTTTCGATTCGTGCCTGAGATCCCGGCCCTCGACCAGGTAGACGATGTATTCTCCGACGTTTTTGCAGTGGTCCCCGATGCGCTCAAGCGACTTGGCCACCAGAAGCGC
>Ga0209943_1002056_pt1 | contig 11408 bp, 10 predicted proteins | sample SalPonR1_B_D2_MG_FD_185698 | JGI IMG/M metagenome (GOLD analysis project Ga0209943, IMG submission 185698) | Salt pond soil microbial communities from South San Francisco under conditions of wetland restoration - Salt Pond MetaG R1_B_D2_MG... ... | reverse complement strand
GCCGATCCGCGCGTCCGTACGCAAGCGCCGCCACGCTCCTGTGGCTACCCTTTGTATCGGCGGCGCACGGGGAATCTTTAGCCCGCGGGGGCGATCCCGGACAGTGGCGGCCGGAGCCGGGGTGCGGTGACGCAAGGGCATGAACCGGCTCGAATTATTCGGGTTCCGAGTTGCAATCGCCTGCTGTGCGCCGCACAATCATCGGCGGTTGCGGCAGACGCCCGCTCGGGGCGCAAGGCACTGAATTGACAGGTGTGATCAGACCAGCGGCGTCGGGGTTGGTGATTTCGGGACGGCCGGCCGCGGAGGCGGCCCGGTGAGCGCAGAACGGCTCATCCTGGTCATTGCCGAGGATGCCGAGGCAGGCGAGACACTTCGCGACAGCGTCGAATTTCTGGACGCGCCGGCCACGGCACTGGCGCCGCCGGAACGCTGGCGTGAGTGCGCTGCGGGGCGGCGGCTGGCCGCCGTCTTCCTCCACCCTTCGCTGGGGCGCGCGGCCGTCGCCCACCTGGCCGCGGAGTTCGCCAGGGCGGATGCCGCGCTGCCGCTGGTGGTCGCGGGGCGCGCCGATCTGGCTGCGCTCGAGGCGGAATGCCGGGGCGCGCGCCTCTTCGGTCTGGATCTGCCCGTGGACTTCAGTCAGCTGGCCGCATTACTGGAGGAGATCTGGGCGGGCTACAGTCGCCGCCGCGCGGAACACGCTGCCGACCAGGTGCAGTCCCGGCCGTTGGGCGAGAGCCTGGCCATGTGCGAGGCCCGGGGACTGGCCGAGCGGGTCGCCGCCAGCGGCGCCTCGGTGCTGATACTCGGCGAGTCGGGCACCGGCAAGGAGGTCGTCGCCCGCTACATCCACGAACTCAGCGCGCGGCAGGGGGCGTTCGTCGCCGTCAACTGCGGCGCCATTCCGGGCCAGTTGCTGGAGAGCGAGCTGTTCGGCCACGAGCGCGGCGCGTTCACCGGCGCCGTGGCGCGGCGGACGGGGCGCTTCGAGCAGGCGGCCGGCGGTACCATCTTCCTGGACGAAATCGGCGACATGCCGCCGGAGATGCAGGTAAAGCTGCTGCGCGTCCTGCAGGAACGCGTGATCGACCGCATCGGCGGACTGGAGAGCATTCCGGTGGACGTCCGGGTCATCGCCGCCACCCACCGGGACCTGCCCGAGGCGATCGAGGACGGCACGTTCCGCGAAGACCTGTACTATCGCCTGAACGTGTTCCCGATCGAGCTGCCGCCACTGCGCGAGCGCGCGGGCGACATCCCGCTGCTGCTCGAGGAGATGGTGCGCAGGGTGGACGCGCGGCTCGGCGTCCGGGTGGATTTCGCCCCGGAGACGGTGCGGGCGCTGCAGGAGTACCACTGGCCCGGCAACGTGCGGGAGCTGGCCAACCTGGTGGAGCGGCTGGCAGTCGTGCGGCCTCACGGCTGCATCATGATCGGCGACCTGCCGGCGCCGCTGCGGCGCGAGGCCGCGGATGCCGCCATGGCGCCGGTCGCCGACGACCTGCCGCCGGACGGCAAGAGCCTGAAGGAGCACATGGGGGACATCGAGAGCAGCCTGATCCGCGACGCGCTGCGCTCCTGCGACGGCGTCGTCGCGCAGGCGGCCAGGATGCTGGGGATGGGACGCACGACCCTGGTGGAGAAGATCCGGCGTTACGACATCGCGCTGGATCAGGGCACCACCCGGGGCGAAACCACCCACGAATAGGAGTCATTCCATGAAACTGGACAATCCCGACCTGTTGCGCAGCCGCTGCTATGTCGCCGGCGAGTGGGTCGACGCGGACGACGACGGCACCATCGCCGTTGAGAATCCTGCCACGGGCGAGAATCTCGGCGCCGTGCCGTCCCTGGGCGCGGACGAGACCCGCCGGGCTATCACCGCCGCCGGCGAGGCCATGGCCGAGTGGAGCGCGCGGCCGGCCGCCGAGCGGGCCACCGTGCTGCGGCGCTGGCACGACCTGATGATGGAGCATCAGGAAGACCTGGCCGTGATCATGACGGCGGAGCAGGGCAAGCCGCTGAAGGAGTCCCGCGGCGAGATCGCCTATGCCGCGGGCTTCATCGAGTGGTTCGCGGAGGAAGGCAAGCGGGTGTACGGCGACATCATCCCGTCACCCGAGGCGGGCCGGCGCCTGCTGGTGCTGAAACAGCCGGTGGGGGTGGTCGCGGCGATCACGCCGTGGAATTTCCCCGCCGCGATGATCACCCGCAAGGCGGGACCGGCGCTCGCGGCGGGCTGCACCTTCGTCTGCAAGCCCGCCTCGCAGACGCCGTACTCGGCACTGGCGCTGGCCGTGCTGGCGGAAGAGGCCGGCATCCCGGCCGGGGTGTTCAGCGTAGTCACCGGCTCGGCGTCTGCCATCGGCGGCGAGATGACGGGTAACGCCACGGTGCGCAAGCTCTCCTTCACCGGTTCCACGGAGATCGGCAAGCTGCTCATGGAGCAGTGCGCCGGCACCATGAAGAAATTGTCGCTGGAACTCGGCGGCAATGCGCCGTTCATCGTCTTCGACGACGCCGATCTCGATGCGGCCGTCGAGGGCGCGATAGCCTCGAAATACCGCAACACCGGCCAGACCTGCGTGTGCACGAACCGGTTTCTCGTCCAGGAATCGGTCATGGATGCCTTCGCCGACAAGCTGGCCGCCGCCGTCGACGATCTGGTGGTGGGCGACGGGCTGCAGGGGGATACCGATCAGGGACCTCTGATCGACGAGAGCGCCGTGGAAAAGGTGGAGGAGCACATCGCCGATGCGCTCGGCGGCGGCGCGGAGCTGATCACCGGCGGCAAACGGCATGCGCTCGGCGGGCGGTTCTTTCAGCCGACGGTGGTCAAGGGCGCCACGCCGGAGATGCTGGTGGCCGGCGAGGAGACCTTCGGCCCGCTGTCGCCGCTGTTCCCGTTCCGTGACGAGGCCGAGGCCGTTGCCATGGCCAACGACACCCGCTTCGGGTTGGCGAGTTACTTCTACACCCGCGATCTGGCCCGCGCCTGGCGGGTCGGCGAGGCGCTGGAGTATGGCATCGTCGGCCTGAACACGGGTCTGATCTCCACGCCGGTGGCGCCGTTCGGGGGGGTGAAGGAGTCGGGTATCGGCCGCGAGGGCTCGAAGTACGGCATCGACGAGTACGTCGAGATCAAGTACTTCGCCATGGCGGGGCTCGACTGAGCGCTGGGGCGATTGTCGGTCAGGCAACGACCGACAGCGCAGCGGGCAGGCAGCGGATCTCGAGCCGGGTCACCGGCGCGGCGGCGGCCTCGCCGTCGGCCTCCAGGGGCAGCGGCACGGAGGTCTCGACGGCGAGTTCCCGCACGCTGAACAGCATGGCTTCCGGCGCGCTCATGTGGGTGCCGCGGACCGCCTGCGGCACCAGGGTCAGCACCCGGCGGCGGCTGAGCGGTGCGGCGACCACCACCGACAGCAGGCCGTCGTCCAGGCTGGCCGGCGGGGCGATGTGAAACAGGCCGCCGAACCAGGCGCCGTTGCAGGCGATCACCATCGACGCCGGCAGTTGCAGCCGGCGGCCGTCCGCCTCGATGCGCACCTCGGCCGCAGCCACTCCGCTGCGCAGCACGAGGGCCAGAGCGGCCGGGTAGGCGAGCAGGCCCGGCAGCCAGCGCACCCGTTCGGCGGCGCGGACCACCACGCCGTCCAGCCCGATGCCCACGCTGTTGGCGAACCACTCGCCGTTGCACTGGCCCACGTCGATGCGTCGCCGGCGGCGCTCCGCCAGCGCCACCGCGAGCGCGGTGCAGGCGTTGCGCCAGCTCCGCGGCGTGCCCAGGGACTTGACGAAATCGTTGCCGGTGCCGGCCGGGATCACACCGAGGGCGAGATCCAGACGCTGGCCCAGGATGGCGTTCACGGCTTCCCGGACCGTGCCGTCGCCGCCGGCCACCAGGACTTCACCGGATCCGGCCGCGGCGGCCTCGCGCAGCAGCGCCTCCATGTGCCCGGGCTCGCGGCTGTAGCGCAGCGCGACGGGACGGCCCGCGGCCTCCAGCAGGCGGCACATCGATTCGCCGTGGCGTCCGGCTGCGCCGCGCCCGGCGGCCGGGTTCACGATGAGGGGAACGGGCAGGAGGGCCGGACGGGCGGTTCTGTCGTTCGCCGGGTCGCTGCTCATCACGATCTTCGCGGAACCGCCTCTGCCGATGGATCCCCGGGAGCTTACACGCTTGGACGCGTGCCGGCCGCATGAAGCGGCGCGGCGGCCACGCTATCATGCGCCACTTTGGCAGCTGACGGAGCGGGGATGGAACAGGAGACGGGCAGGCTTTCCGAAGTCGATATCCACTCGCTAAGCATCGACCGCTACGAGGGCCTCGCCGCGCCGGCGCTGCTCGACGAACTCCGTGTCGAGGCCGCGCGGCTCGCCAGGGCGATGGACGGCCGGGTCTTCTGGCACCTGAATTCGACGGCGGAGGGCGGCGGCGTCGCCGAGATGCTGCCCTCCCTGCTCGGCTATTGCCGTCATTTCGACATCGACTCCCGCTGGCTGGTCGTCGGCGGCAACCCCGCGTTCTTCCGGGTCACGAAGCGGCTGCACCACGGCCTGCACGGCGAGCCGGGGGACGGCACCCCCCTGGACGACGAGGCACGGCGCATCTACGAGGAGACCCTGGAGGACAATGCGGCGGAGCTGCTGGCGCTGGTGAAGCCCGGCGACATCGTCCTGCTGCACGACCCGCAGACCCTGGGGCTGGCCCGCTACCTGGTCGAGCACGGGGCCGCCGTCGCCTGGCGCTGTCACATCGGCTACAGCCACTGGAACGAGGAATACGATCGCGCCTGGCGGTTCCTGAGTCCCTATCTCGCCTATCCCCGGCGGTTCGTATTCTCCCGGCAGGCCTACGTGCCGCCGATCATCGACCGGGAGCGCACGGCCATCATCCCGCCGAGCATCGATGCCTTCACGCCGAAAAACCAGGGCATGAGCGAGGATGCCGTGCGTACGCTGCTGGTGCATGCCGGCCTGCTGTCGGGTCCGCTGCCTGCGGCGCCGGACTACGAATTCTTCCGCAGCGACGGCAGCCGCGGCCGCGTGGACCGTCATGCGGACCTGATACGCTGCGGTCAGCCGACGCCGCCGGACGTCCCCATGGTGGTGCAGGTCTCGCGCTGGGACCCGCTGAAAGATCCCTGCGGCGTCATCGAGGGCTTCGCGGCCTGGATGGGTCACCGCGGGGACGACCGCGCCGAGCTGGTGATGGTCGGGCCCAGCGTGACCGGTGTGGCCGACGACCCGGAAGGCATCGAGGTGTTTCACGAGGTATTCCGTGTCTGGCGTGAGCTGCCCCACGCCCAGCGCAGTCGCATCCACCTGGCCATGCTGCCGATGGTCGACGTCGAGGAGAACGCGGCCATCGTGAACGCCATCCAGCGCCATGCGGCCGTCATCGTGCAGAAAAGCCTGCACGAGGGCTTCGGGCTCACGGTGACCGAGGCCATGTGGAAGGGCACGGCCGTGCTCGCGAGCCGGGTGGGCGGCATACAGGACCAGATCGAGGACGGCCGCCACGGCCTGCTGCTGGACGACCCGCGCTCCCTGGAGTCGTTCGCGGGTCTGCTGGACCGCGTCATGGGCGATACCGGGCTGCGCGACCGGCTGGGCGCCGCCGCGAAGGAGCGGGTGAGCGAGCGCTTCCTCGAGCCGCGCAGTGTCGTCGATCACCTGCGCCTCGCCGAAGAACTGCTGGAGGCGGTGCGCTGAACGCCCGGCTGCCGGCGGATCTGGTATACGCCGCCGCCCTGTTCGCGGTCGCCGTCACGGCGATATTCGCGGCGGCGGTGGCGACCGGCGCCTCCATAACCACCGACGAGCTGCCGCTGGCCGGGTTTTTCCTGCTGTTCGGGCTGTTCACCATCACGGTGGGCTATCCCCACCCGACCTTCGGCCACGTCTCCTTCGACCGCGTGGCCCAGGTATCCAGTCTGCTGCTGCTGGGGCCGGTCGATGCCGCCATCATCAACGGTCTGGCCTCTCTGCTGTGGCCGCTGCAGCGGCTTCGCAGCGGCGGCATCCGCCGGGCCGTCACGGCCTCCCTGCACAATGCGGGCCTCATGTCGCTGATGGTCCTGGTCTCGGGGCTGCTCTACGTCAGGCTCGGCGGCCCGGTGCCGCTGACCGCGGTCGACTGGGGCAGCGCAGCCCTGATCGCGCTGCTCGCGCTGGCGATGCAGACCATCAACGAGATCGGCATGCGCATCTACGTGAGCCTGCGCGGCATGGACACGGCGGGGATGTTCAGCGCCTTCCAGACCATGATCGAGATCGGTTCGGTGCCGGCCGCCGTCCTGGTGGCGATCGTCTTCGGCCGCATGGAGGTGGCCGTCATCATGATCCTGCTGTTCGTCCTCTCGCTGGGCATGCTGGCGCTGAAGGAGTTCGCGGACATGCGCCAGCGGCTGGAGGCGCTGGTGGAGGAGCGCACCCGCGAACTCAGGGCCAAGACGCTGGAGCTCGAGCGGCAGGCGACCCGGGACAAGCTGACCGGCTTGTTCAACCGGCGCTATGCCGACGGCTTCGTCGACGGCCAGCTCGAACTCGCGGAGCGGCTCGGGCGCCCGCTGGGCGTGGTTCTGGCCGACGTCGACCATTTCAAGCTGATCAACGACACGCATTCCCACGCCGTGGGCGATGCGGTGCTCGAGCGGCTGTCGCGGCTGCTCGAGTCCCACTGCCGGGAGACCGACATGGTGGCCCGCTACGGCGGAGAGGAGTTCCTGATCTGCCTCCCGGCCACGGACGCGGCTGCCGCCGCCGCCATCGGCGAGGCCATCCGTGTGGCGGTGGCCTCGATGGACTGGTCGGATCTGGCGCCCTCGCTGAGGGTGACCGTCAGTATCGGGGTGGCTGCCAGCGGCCGGAGCAAGGACCGGGCCGCCGTCCTCGGCAGGGCCGACGCAAACCTGTACCGGGCCAAGCGCGGGGGAAGAGATCGTGTCGTGGGCTGATGCGCCCGGGTGCACCATGGCCGTGCAAGATCGTCTCCCATGCGTATATACTGCGCCCACAATCACAATGCGGGCCGCTGCAGCGGCCGTCCGGACAAGGCGGGAGACCTCACATGGCGATAGCGGATCTCAGTAACGTACTGAAGATTTTCGGCGGCACGGAGCCGACCGAGGAAGAACGGCGCACCCTGTTCAAGGAAGTGCTGCTGATGACTCTCTCCCGCGCGACGAGCGCCGATGCCAATATCGACACGGCCGAGGTGGATACGGTGCAGACCATCCTCAAGCGCACGCTGGACGAGGACATTGACGCCGCAGACATCCGCGTCGCCGCCAAGTCCGAAATCTACGAGAACGCCCCGCTGCCGGACTATCTGTCCAGCGTGGCGAAGCGGCTGCAGTCGTCGGAGCGGGTCGCCGTCGCCAAAGCGCTCGCCGACGTGATCCACAGCGACTGCCGCATCAGCGAGCGCGAGGTGGACTTCTTCGACATGGTGGCGAAGTCGCTCAAGATCACCCCCGCCGAACTGGCCGGTATCGTCCCAGGCTAGGAATTCGCCGGGGGCGCCGGCCCGCCGGCGGTCAGCGCAGACCAGAAGGCCCGCACCAGCCGGTCGCCGAGCCGCTTGCGGCGCGCGAACAACCCCACCTCGAAAGGCGCCAGCGCGGGCCGGGCGGCAACCTGCCGCACCCTGCCGGCCAGCGGACTGTTCTCCAGCACGATCAGCGGCACGACACCAACGCCGCCGCCGAGCCCGACCATGCTGACGATGGCCTCGTTGCCGGCTGCCTGGGCCAGTACCTGGGGCCGAATGCCCTTGTCCCTGAACCACCGCTCGACCCGCTCCCGGGCGAGTCCCCGCTCGGGCAATATCATGGGCACCGCCGCCCAGTCGGCGGGTCGCATGCGCGGTCGCAGGAATCGGTCCACGTCCGGGTCCTCCCGCGAGGCGATGAACACCAGCGGCGAGACGGCGATGGGCTCGAAGGCGAGGGTTGCGGGCAGCCGCCGGGGGCGGGCCCCGATGGCCAGATCCTCCTCACCCGCGCGCACCCGGGCGACCGCCTGCTCGGGGTCGCCGGTGTGCACCGTGATGCGCACCCGCCGATGGCGCCGCCTGAATTCGGCGACCGGGTCGTACAGGAAACTGTAGCTGGCCGTGACCGAGCAGTAGATGCTGATCTCGCCGGCAAGCTCGTCGCTGTCGGCGGCCAGGCCGGCACGCAGCGCCTCCCATTCTTCCAGCGTTCCGCGGGCCCAGGCCCGGAAGCGCTCGCCCGCCTGGGTGAGGCTGACGCTGCGGTTGTCGCGCTCGAACAAGCGGACGCCGAGTTCCTCCTCCAGGCCGCTGATGATGCGGCTGAGCGTCGAAGGGCTCATGTGGCAGGCCCCGCTCGCCCGCCCGTAGTGCAGCGTGTCGGCCAGGCTCAGGCAGGCACGCAGGCTGCGATCGTCCATGCCGGCTCCTGTGTTGCAAAAAACGCAACGCAAGATTTTAAATATTTCATTTCAGAAAATACACTCGTTGCACTATGGTGCCCCATCCCGCGTAGGAGGGCCTTCAGGCCCGATCCAGTAAACCGGATCGGGCCTGAAGGCCCTCCTACATGATCATCACATGCCTCCACATCATCGACAGGAGCCCGCCATGAACATCTACTACGACAAGGACTGCGACCTCTCCATCGTCCAGGGCATGAAAGTGTCCGTGATCGGTTACGGCTCCCAGGGTCATGCCCATGCTCTGAACCTGCAGGACTCCGGCGTGGAGGTCACCGTGGGGCTGCGCGAGGGCTCGGCTTCCGTGGCGAAGGCGGAGAGGGCGGGCCTGCGGGTGCAGGGCGTGGCCGAGGCCGTCTCCGGCGCCGATCTCGTGATGATGCTGGCGCCGGACGAGTCCATGGCGGCGCTGTACCGGGACCAGGTCGAGCCGAACCTGAAGCAGGGCGCCACCCTCGCGTTCGCCCACGGCTTCGTCATCCATTACAACCAGGTGGTACCGCGCGCGGATCTCGACGTCGTCATGATCGCGCCGAAGGCGCCCGGCCACACGGTGCGCAGCGAGTTCGCGAAGGGCGCCGGCATCCCGGACCTGGTGGCCATTTTCCAGGACGCGAGCGGCCGGGCGAAGGACGTCGCGCTGTCTTATGCCTGCGGCATCGGCGGCGGCCGCACGGCCATCATCGAGACCACCTTCCGCGACGAGACGGAGACCGATCTCTTCGGCGAGCAGACCGTGCTCTGCGGCGGCTGCGTGGAGCTGGTGAAGGCCGGCTTCGATACGCTGGTGGAGGCGGGCTATGCGCCGGAACTCGCCTACTTCGAGTGCCTGCACGAGCTGAAGCTGATCGTCGACCTGATGTACGAGGGCGGCATCGCCAACATGAACTACTCCATTTCCAACAACGCGGAGTACGGCGAATACTTCACCGGCAGGGAAGTCATCAACGAGCAGTCCCGGGCGGCGATGCGCAACGCGCTGCAGCGCATCCAGAGCGGCGAGTACGCCAAGTCGTTCATCGCCGAGGGCGCCATGAACTACCCGTCGATGACGGCGCAGCGGCGCAACACCGAAGCGCACCTCATCGAGACCACCGGCACGCGGCTGAGGGAGATGATGCCCTGGATCACGGCGAACCGGCTGGTGGACCGGGAGAAGAACTGAGCGCGCGATTCGCACGGATCGGGCCCGCGGAGCCCCACGGCACGCCCGGGCAGGCGGGCGGGAGACCCGCTACGAAAAATGTCAATGTCGCGTGCGTCCGGATTCGGTGAACCTTTTCGGTCCGGGGTGGGACTTACGTAAGGAAACCGGAGAACAGTCTGGCGTGAGCGCGACGGGACAACCTTCTGCTGGCCGAGTATCACCCGGTCCCGGGGAGGCCCGGGAACGCGAGCTTGTGCTTCGCATTGCCGAGGGAGAAGCGGCAGCAATGGAGGCTTTCTACAGGCTCTGGTATCCGCGGCTGTTCCGCTTCCTCTACCGGCTCTGTCGGCAATATGGCCAGACCGAAGAACTGGTTAACGACGTGATGCTGATCGTCTGGCGCAAAGCTCCGGAATTCCGCTACGAGTCGCGCGTTTCCACATGGGTATTCGGCATTGCGCATCGTTGTGGCCTCAAGGCGCTGAGGGGGCAGTCACCGGCCACCGTCGAATACCTGGATGAGCGTGAAGGCACCGTCGGCTTCGAGCGCGGGGTCGAGCGGCGTGACTGGGTCCAGCGGGCGCTGTCGCGACTTCCGGCCGAACATCGCGCCACCGTGGAGATGGTGTTCTACCTCGGTCTCTCTTATCGCGAGATCGGGGAGATACAGGGCTGCCCGGAAAATACGATCAAGACCCGCATGTATCACGCCCGGCGGCGTCTCCGGGAGAGCTTCGAATCGCTGAGCGAGGAGGTCGTCCACGATGACGGGACCCGCACACCGACAGGATATCTGTGAGTTGCTGCCGTTGTACGCGGCCGGCACGCTTGCTCGCGAGGCAGAGCGGCTGGTCCGCGTACACCTCGAGGATTGCGAACGATGTGCTCGGGACGTGGTGGTGTTGCGGGCGGCCTGTGATGAAATGAACCGCGCCCCGGTACCCCTCGTGCCGGAGCCGGATTTCGAGAATTTCCGGCGCAGGCTGAGCGCAGAGGCTGCCCGGTCCGGATCCGGCCGATCGGAACGCCCGGCTACGGCGGACTCGCCGCTGGCCTGGCTGGCGGCGGCGGCGGCGGTGCTCGCCCTGAGTGCGGCATTGTGGTTCTCGTCGAGTCCCGCGGTCCGCGGGCCGGCTGTCTACGAGACCGCGACCAGCAGTGCGCCAGCTGTGGTAGAGCGTTTCGTGCTGGAGGTCGAACTGACACCGGGCACCCCGATGTCGGTCGCGCGGCGGCTGCTGCGGGAGGCGGGGGCGGCGGCGGTGTCGGAGATCGGCCCCGGTCGGCTCGAAGCCGTGTTCCCCGCAACCAGCGACGCATTCGAGGATATCGAGGCGGCGCGCCGGGACATGCTGGCATACGATGAGGTCCGCGACGTCCGGCTACAGTCTGTCGTGGGGGCCGGGAGCCCTCCGTGACCGGAGGGCCGCGCTCGCTGTGGGTCGCGGTTGCCGCGGGCGCCGCATTCGCCCTGCTGGCCTGTCCGGTCCACGCGGCCGAAGCCGGCAAGCGGATCGTCGTCACTGTCACCGATGATGCGCCGACGCGGCTCGCGCGCTCCTACGGGCAGAAGCCGTTTCGACTCCGTCACCGCTACGCTGTGTCGGCTCGTGCACGGTCACTCGCCAGCGAACTCGCGCGGGAATACGGACTGCTCCTCGTGGAGGGGTGGCGGATCGACTCTCTGGGCGTCTACTGTGTGGTCTACCGGCCCGACGGCGATACCCGGGCGAAGGATGTACTCCCGCGTCTGCGTGCCGACCCCCGGGTCGATATGGCGCAGCCGCTGCAGACC
>Ga0209943_1002052_pt1 | contig 11433 bp, 19 predicted proteins | sample SalPonR1_B_D2_MG_FD_185698 | JGI IMG/M metagenome (GOLD analysis project Ga0209943, IMG submission 185698) | Salt pond soil microbial communities from South San Francisco under conditions of wetland restoration - Salt Pond MetaG R1_B_D2_MG... ... | reverse complement strand
TCATAAGGTGGACAATGTAGATAATAATGCGCTTAGAAAAATGGCAGATGAATTGCAAAACAAAATAGAATCAGGTATAATTGTTTTAGCGTCTGTTCTTGATAATAAAGTTTTGTTTGTTATCAAAATAACTTCCGATCTCGTCAGCCAAGGATATAATGCGGGTAAGATGATATCAAAGGTTGCTCAAATAGCAGGCGGTGGGGGAGGCGGTCGTCCCGATATGGCTCAGGCCGGAGGTAGTAAAGTTAATAGAGTCGATAAGGCTCTCAAAAAGGCCAAAGAGATTGTTAACAATAAATAATTTTGTTAATTATTTTATAATAAAATTAACGTGGGAAGTGGTGTAATATGCCTGAAAAAGATAAAAGTGACCAAACGATGAAGTTCAAACCAAAAAAAGAAGAGTTAAGTGAAGCTGGATATGTGATTAAGAGGGTCACAAAAGCCCTTGAAGAAAAAGGTTATAATCCGGTTAATCAGATTGTAGGTTATATACTTTCAGGCGATCCAGCTTATATTACGAGTTATAAGGACGCTCGTACGATGATTAGGACCATTGATCGGGATGAGATCATAGAAGAACTGGTTAAAAATTATTTGAATAGATAAACTCAAAAGGTGCTTCTGGTAAAAGGAAGCACCCTTTTGTCAATAATAGGGGGTTGACTGTTGAGAAAATTGGGGATTGATTATGGCAGTAAGTACATAGGTCTGGCTGTAAGTGATCGTACTAATACAATTGCTCAGAGCAAAGAAGTATTGAAAAAAAACGACCTTAAAGATATTTTGAAGATATTAAAAAAATATATTTCAAATTATGAAATAGATGAATTAGTGGTCGGTATGCCTACTTCCTTAAATGGAACCAAAGGCCCTCGCGCTAAAAAAACTGATGAATTTATTAATTTTTTAAATAACCATTTAGAGATTAAGGTGACTGAATGGAATGAAAGATATACAACTATGATTGCTGAAAAAAGTATGATAGAGGCAGATTTAAGCCGTAAAAAAAGGAAACAACTTGTAGACAAAATAGCAGCAGCCTTAATTCTGCAAAATTACCTGGATTATTTAAATAAAAAGGATGGTGAAAAAGATGAATAAAGAAGGTAGCTATTATGTGGATGAAGAAGCTGGACAACTAATTTTAAAAAACGGTGAGGCAGAAGAATCTTTTATTATTGAAGAAGAGGTTTTATTTGATGGTAGAAAATATCTAATTTTGGTTCCAGATCAAGAGGATGAAGATGAAAATAGGGATGCTCTGGTTTTAAAGATGGTTCAAGATGGTGAGCAGAAGTACTTGAGTATAATTGAAGATGAAAAAGAATTTCAAAATGTCAAAGAGAGGTATTTAAACAAGTGAAAAAGGCTGGAATAATATTTCTAATATTTATTATTATTATAACATTATCCTTAAAAATTATTGATTTAACTTATCCGGTAGATTACAGTAATGAGCAAGAATTATTAATAGAGGTAAAAAAGGGTACTACCGCTCATGAGATTGTAGATACCCTTTATAATAATGGTTTGATAAAATCAAGTCTTGTCTTAAAAACCTATATTAACATAAAAGGTGATGAAGACCAATTAAAGGCCGGTTATTATTATTTAAGCCCTGCCCAGGATATGTTTGAGATATTAGACCAGTTAAAAAAAGGCAGCAATGCTGTATTTAAGGTTACTATACCGGAGGGTTATACTGTTAAAGATATTATCAACAGATTGGCTGAAAAAAGTAGACTTGAAGTTGAGGATTATACAAAGATTATTGATAAGAATCCTTTTGAGTTTGACTTTTTAAAAAAAGAAGATGATAAACTAATATATATTCTAGAGGGTTATCTTTACCCAGACACATATACTATACCACTTGGTTACAATGCTCAAAAAACTTTAGAAGTTCTCTTAAATTCATTTAAAAATAATGTTGTTAAAAAAATTGATGAGAGTCAGATTAAAAATAACTATGATCTGCATCAACTTATTACCATAGCCTCTATGATCGAAAAAGAAGCCAAAATGAATTATGAAAAATCATTAGTTGCCTCTGTGATCTATAACAGGATAGACAAGGATATGAGGTTACAGATAGATGCAACTGTGCAGTATGTATTAGAGGCGCAAAAAAAGAGGCTTTTCTATGAAGATCTTAAGATAGATTCGGTTTATAATACCTATCAAGCAAAAGGTCTTCCCCCTGGCCCAATCTGCAATCCGGGTCAAGAAGCTATTCAGGCTGCTTTGCATCCTCAAGATACCGATTATTTATTTTATTTTGCTTTAAATAATGGGGAACATGTATTTACAGATAATTATCAGGATCATTTACAAAAACAGCTAGAAAAGAAAAATGAGGGATTGATTGATGATTGATAATAATTATAAACTCTGGGAAGAACAGGATGAATTAAAAAATATAGAAAAAAAAGCCAATCAAAATCATATACCAATTATTGATAAAAAAACTGCTAATATTTTAAAAACGGTTGTTTTAATCAAAAAACCTAAATTGATACTGGAAATAGGAACAGCGATTGGTTACTCAACTCTCTGGTTAGCTGAATACAGCCCTCAATATAGTGAAATTGTAACTATAGAAAGAGATGAAGAACTTTTGAATTTAGCCTCAAAAAACATTAAAGACTTTGGGTATAAAGATAAGGTTAAATTTAAGTGTGGTCAAGCAGAAGAAATTATACCCTATTTTAGAAGAAAATTTGATCTTGTTTTTATAGATGCTGCTAAAGGGCAGTATCTAAATTTATTTAAAAAGGTACAAGAAAAAATCAGTGATAATGGAATTATTATTTGTGATAATGTTTTTTATAAAGGACTTGTACGTAAAAACAAAAAGTTAACTCATAAAATAAGGACAATTGTTGTTAATATGAGGGACTTTTTACATTATTTAGAGGAAAATGATGATTTCAAGACGGATATAATTGATTTAGCTGATGGTATATCAATTTCTCGTAGGAGGAATAAAGATGAAGAGAGTCGAACTGCTGGCCCCGGCCGGTAATTTAGAAAAGTTAAAAATAGCAGTACTATATGGAGCAGATGCTGTATACTGTGGTGGATTTAGGTATGGTCTGAGAGAAGGGGCAGATAATTTTAGTTATCAGGATCTTAAAGAAGCTACCGAATTTGTTCATAGTAGAGATAAAAAAATATATGTAACTGTCAATATGATACCCCATAATGAAGATTTAGTAGGTCTTTTCCAATATCTTAATCAACTACATGAAATTAATGTAGATGCCCTCATCATATCAGATCCGGGTGTTTTAGAGATAATTAGAGATCAAAATATTGAAATACCCCTACATTTAAGTACTCAGGCTAATACAGTTAACTATGCTAGTGCTTCTTTTTGGAATAAACAGGGTATAGAAAGAATTATATTGGCCAGAGAATTAAACAAAAAAGAAATAAAAGAAATAAATTTAAAAACCAAAATTAGTCTCGAGATGTTCATCCATGGTGCGATGTGTATTTCCTATTCAGGCCGCTGTTTATTAAGCAATTATTTTGTTAATAGAGATGCTAACCGGGGTCGTTGTGCCCAGTCCTGCCGCTGGAAATATTATTTAGTTGAAGAAGAGAGGCCGGGTGAATATTATCCTATTTTCGAAGATAAAAACGGTACACATATAATGAATTCTAAAGATTTATGTCTTATAGAACACATCCCAGAAGTAATTGATACCGGGATTGATAGTCTTAAGATTGAAGGTAGGATGAAGGGCATGCATTATGTGGCCTGTGTGGTATCAACTTACAGAAAAGCCTTAAACTCTTATTATAATGATCCTGATAAATTTAGTTTTCAAGAGGAATGGTTAAGAGATCTCAAGAAAATAAGCCATAGGGGTTATACGACCGGGTTTTTTATAAAAGCCCCGACTGAACAGGATCAAAATTATGAATCTTCAGCCTATCAGAGGACATACGATTTTATGGGTGTGATAAGGGGATATGATCGAGATAGAAAAGAGGCATTAATTGAAGTTAGGCATAAATTTTTTAAAGGAGATAGGATTGAAGTAATGAAACATAGTGGGGAAGTATTAAAAGAGAACGTGGATTATATTATAAATGAAGAAGGCAAGAAGGTAGAAATTGCTCCCCACCCCAAAGAAATAATAAGAATACCTGTTGAAAATAAGTATAATAAACTTTCTGTGGTGCGAAGAGAGGTAAGAAAATGATGGAATTGAATACTGAAAGAATTGTGGCAGAGGTTCCCCAAAAAGAAATTGTTTATGTTGATATGATTTTTAAATCTTTTGAGGGAATAGCTGTACTAACCGTCAGTAAGAAGAAGAATGGAAAGCCTGGGGAAATTTATCTTGATGTAACAAAAGGAACAAAAAAATTAGTCTTGCATATTTTGAAAGATTTAAAAAGTGAATTTCACGTAAAAATTATAAAAGCTTAATATATTTGACAATAGATAGTTAATTAGTTATTATTACTGTATATCAGAAATTGTCAACTCCGGGGGCAATAATATTGGAAATATTATATCCTGATAAATATTATAAAAGTATATTTGAAGTCGATCTCAAAGCCCTAAAGTTTGAAGGTATTAAAGGGATAATCATTGATATTGATAATACTATAGTGCCCTGGTCTGACAAAAAAATTAGTGGTGAAGTATTTAACTGGTTTCAAATTATTATAAGTAAAAACTTCAAGTTGTGTCTAATATCAAATGGAATGATGAGAAGAGTTGAGTGCTTCAGTAATCAGCTGGATATCCCGGCTATCAGTAATGCTGTAAAACCCAGGAAAAAGGCCTTTAAACAGGGTTTAAAGATCCTTGATATATCAAATAATGAAGTTGCCTTAATCGGTGATCAAATCTTTACTGATATCCTAGGTGGAAATAGAATGGGTTTTCAAACAATTTTGGTTGATCCTTTAAATAAGGAAGAATTTTTCACAACCAAACTGATGAGATTATTAGAAAAACTCGTTATCAAAAGAGGGATGTACCATGGCTGATTTATGGAGGGAATATTATGTTATTAAAGAATACAAAGAGAACAATTATGATTTTAGTAATAACCATTTTTATCTTAGTAAGTTATGTGAACGTTCTAAAAGCAGAAGATTTTTATGCAATGGGAACAAGGATATTAGAATATGGAGATCAGGGATCTGATGTAGCTATCTTACAACAGAGGCTTAAAGATCTCAATTTCTATAATGGAAAAGTTGATGGTATTTATGGAAAAATGACGGAAAATGCTGTAAGAAAATTACAACAAACTTATGGACTAAAAGTCGATGGTAAAGCAGGTGATAGTACCTATAGATTTTTGCCTAATAATAATATATACAGTAGGATGAATATTACAAGAGGGGATATACTGCTTTTGGCCAGGGTTATTCACGGTGAGGCACGTGGTGAAAGTTTCACTGGTAAAGTCGCTGTAGGGGCTGTTATTTTAAATAGGATGAATGATAACTTATTTCCTGACAATATCCGAGAAGTAATCTTACAGGAAGGTCAATTCAGCAGCCTTTTGGGATGGGCAGGCTCATCTTTTACCAGATCAAATATCAATAAATGCTGCCAGGGCAGCTTTAGTAGGCTATGATCCTACTTATAGTTCACTTTTTTTCTACAATCCGGATATAGCCACAAATCTGAGCTGGATAGCCAATAGACCGGTTATTAAGAAAATAGGAGCTCATATATTCGCGAGATAAAAAAAGTAGCACCCTAAATGATAGGGGCTACTTTTTTTTCACATTTTATTGTTTAGATTCTTCTGTCATTTTATCCATACAACTTTGACATATTGTTCTGCCCTTATATTCGAAGGTATCATCTGCACTACCACAGAAAATACAGGCCGGTTCATATTTTTTCAGGACAATTTTGTCATCGTCAACAAAAATTTCCATCGGATCCTTTTTGTTAATGTTCATAGTTTTGCGGAGTTCGATTGGGATTACCATTCTACCAAGATCATCAATTTTTCTAACAATACCTGTAGATTTCAAATTCCCACCCCCTTAAAAAATAAGTGTAACCAATTAAAATTTACTTCATCCTATTCCATTATACTATTTTTTACATATTAAGTCAATAGTTTACAATTTGGACTATTTCGTGATAAAATGAAAAAGAAAGGTCTAATCACTAATATTTCTCAGAGGAGGAATAATTTTATGAATAAAAATTTTGAGAAATTTAAGGAGATATTACTTGAAAATAACTATAGATTAACCAAACAAAGAAAGGAAATCTTTGAAGTATTTCAACAATATGATAAAAATCACTTTAATGCTGAACAACTTTTAGATATACTAAAAAAAGAAGATGAAGATATTGGCTCAGCTACTGTATATAGAAATCTCGAACTTTTTCAACGATTAGGCATATTAAAACAACTTGATTTCAATGATGCTTTTAAATATTATGAACTTAATCTGATAAAAAAACATCATCACCATTTAATATGTCTTAACTGCAGTCGTATTATTGAGTTTAATGATGAAGTTTTGGAAGAATTCGAAAAGAAAATTGAGGATGAATATGATTTCAAAATAAAAGATCATACTATTAAATTTTATGGTATATGTAAAAATTGTTCAAAGGAGGAAAGTTAATTGGATAAAAGTGAAAAAGATATAATCACCTGTCCTCTGTGTAATTATGAATTTGACAAAAAAGAAACGCAAAATAGTTGTGCAAACTGTCCACTTAACAAAAAAAATTGTGGTCTACTGCGCTGTCCCAACTGTGGACATGAGTTTCCTGAAATTAATGATAAAGGTTTTATGGAGAGAATAAAAAATATATTTAATATAGATAAAAAAAATAAGAAGGGCAATGATTGAGGAGGCTAATAGCTTTGCGAGAATTACAGAATTGTTTAAAAGATCTAGCTGTTTTTTCTAAATTAGAGTCAGATGAACTAAAAATGATTTGTGAAAGTTCTTTTGAAAAACATTATAAAAAAGGGGAAATAGTTTTTTTTGAAGATGATGACTATGGGGGACTTTACCTGCTTATTTCAGGTCGGGTTAAGTTATCAATGCTTTCACCGGATGGAAAGGAAAAAGTCTTAAACATTCTGCAGGAAGGCGATATAATGGGTGAAGTATCTTTTTTTGATTTAGATCCCCATCCAATTACTGCTGAAACGATGGAAGATGCGAGAATATTGATCATTCCCCGAGGTAAACTGGAACATATTATTACTCGCGAACCGGGATTGGCTTTAAAAATTATAGAATCGTTGGCTAAAAAAACGCGCTTACTTACCAGTCAGGTAAGAGAACTTGTTTTTCATGATGCAGCTGGCAGGATGGCCAGTTTGTTAAGACGATTTGCCGATGATTTTGGGGTTGAGATTAATGGGGGCACAATGATCGATATAATTTTGACTCATAAAGAGATTGCCAACCTTATTGGTTCATCCCGGGTAACAGTTACAAAGATCATAAATAATTTTATCGATGAGGGTATAATAAAGTTGTATAAACGCAAAATAGTTGTGGTTGATGATGAAAAACTGGGTAAGAAATTACATACATCAATTTAAGTAGGGAATGGTTTTTTGATGGACAGTCATAACAAAATCAAAGTAATAAAAGCTGATTTATCGTTATTATTTATTGTTATAATCTGGGGTACTACATTTCCTTTGATGAAGATTGCACTAAAAAATGTGAACCCTTTTCATTTTATATCATTTAGATTTATCATAGCTTTTATAATTTTGACTGCAATATTGAATACAAGACTAAAGAATATTAGTTATAGAACCATAAAAATCGGATTATTTTTAGGTTTATGGCTATTTTTTGGATTTGCTTTTCAAATATACGGGCTGCAGTTTACAACTGCATCTCGTTCTGGTTTTATAACGGGTTTGTCTGTGATAATTGTTCCGGTTTTATCTATATTCATTTTAAAAGACAAACCTTCCTTAAGCTCCTGGATGGGTGTTTTATTAGCCCTGGTAGGTATGTATTTTTTGACCGGTTTTTCAGAAATTGGTTTTAATATAGGTGACCTTTATACTTTTTTCTGTGCTGTATCTATTGCTTTACAGATTGTTTTTTTGAGCAAATATATAATAAACGAGGATCCCTTGATTATAACATGGCTGCAGATTGCAACTGTTATGATACTGGGAACTATTGTTTCTTTTTTTGAACAGTCTTCTGCGCCTATTCAACTTAATAGTATAGCCGTGATATTATATACAGGTATCTTTGCAACTGCTTTAGCAATATTTGTACAGAGTAAGGCTCAGCAGTTTACAACTTCAACCCATGCTGGCCTCTTATTTTCAATGGAGCCCGTATTTGGAGCATTATTTTCCTTTTTAATTTTGGGTGAAAAGCTTACGATGATCGGTTTGATAGGTGGTGCATTAATATTTGCAGGGATTATCCTTTCTGAAGTGGGTAATCATAAAAGGGGTGATTACAGTTAATAACAAAGATCAGATTTTGGGTTTATTAGGGAAAAATATAGAATTTTCTCTTTCTCCTAAAATACACAATTATTTATCTAATGTTATGGGTTTAAATTATCATTACTTTATTTTTGATATAGAGGATTCAACGGATTTGAAAAAAGCGATAGAAGCGATGCGAGTTTTAAAAATCCAGGGTGTAAATGTTACGATCCCTTATAAAAAAGATGTAATGCAAAATCTTGATAGAATTGATCAGAATGTAAAAAAACTGGGGGCTGTTAATACAATTAAAAATGAAGAAGGCCAGTTGGTGGGCTATAATACTGATGTTGACGGGTTTGATGAATTAGCCTATAATAAGGGAGTCAATTTTGCTCATAAAACAGTCAGCCTTATAGGAGCCGGTGGAGCAGCCGCGGCTGTAGTTTATTATTTGGCCAAAACAGATTTAAAAAAGCTTTATCTAATTAACAGGACAATAGGCAGGGCTGAACAGCTAAAAACAGATTTTCTACAAGACATTGCACAAATAGAGGTAATTGAACTGAGCGGTAATCGACTTTCTACAGCGATTGATCATTCAGATATTATAATAAATTCAACTCCTTTAGGCCTACAGGATAGATATGAACAGATCAGTCCTATCAAAGCAGACTTAATTAAAGAGAAACATACAGTGATCGATTTGGTCTATAAACCTCGTATTACTAAGTTACTGCAAGATTCTAAAGATCAAGATGCACGAATAATTAGCGGAATTGAAATGCTCATATATCAAGCTGTAAAATCTTTTGAAATTTGGACCGGTGCGCTTGTTGAGTATGATTTGGTTAAGGAATTAATTAATAACTTATAAATAGACTTAATGTAATAATTAGAAATAAATGTAAATAATAATAATATATGGAAGGAATTATTGCCTCGCTCTAGTATAATTATATTAGGGGGAGGATTTTTTGTATAATAAAGGCTATACTTTACTTGAATTATTGACTGTTGTTACCATAATCTCGCTTCTTGTTATTATATCACCTATTAGCAGGAGTGCTTACAGGATTATGGAAACTTTAATTACCGTGCAAAATATGAAAATGGACTTGAGATGGGCGCGTTATAAGGCGATTGATGAGAACAGGGAACTGAGAATTAGAATTTATCGAGATGCTCATTGTAATCATAATAGCAGGGCTTGTACTAAAGACTATATGATATATGATGTTGAAAGCCTAAAAGTAGTTAAAAAAGGGAATTATCCCGGTTATTTAATTTTATATAAAAACTTAAATGCTAAAAAAGTTACTGCTAATTATTATGAACGTATCAAGTTTAGATATGATGGAACTGCTTTACACGGTACTGTGGGACTTAAGTATGGTAATAATATATATAAAATAGTGGTCAGTCAACTGGGGAGGGTCAGAGTTGTTAAGTAATGAGGGTTTTAGCCTTGTAGAAACAGTTGTATCTATATTGTTATTGTCAATTATCGTGATGGGATTTTTTAGTCTATATATTAATGTAAAAAAAATTAATACCTTGGTTGAACAAAAGAGACTTGCCTTTCAATTGTGTCAGGATATTTTATTTCAGATTAATAAAGGTAATATTGAAATAAAAGCTAGTCACCAAAGCTATTACAGTTGTGATTTTAATAAATTGTATATTGATAACTGTAATCTATATAAATTTATAGATAAGTTAGAGATCGAGCTGGAAAGTTTAAAAATTGAGGAAGAAATTTATGAAAAACTTTTTTTAACTTCATTTGATGTTTTTTGGTCAGATCAAACATTTCATCTTAAAACAATTGTGAAGGGAGGTGGATAAAATAAAAAGAGTACAGAGAAATGGTTTTAGCTTAATAGAAGTCCTTTTAGCTCTTAGCTTAACAAGTATCATTGTCCTTAGTTTCACTTCTATTATATTTAACTGTACAAAGTTATATAAAAAAGAGATGGTCAATACCGAACAGATACAAAAGAGCATTTTATTAAACAGCTGGCTTACGGAAAAAATAAATTGCTCTGGGCATGCTTTTATTTCAGAAGAGGGAGAGAAGCTATCTTGGCTGGATGAGGATAATATATATCTTTATAAATTAATAACCTATAATTCACAGGGAGAACCAGCAGTTGGTATTAATAAGTACAGTTTAAAAAATAATGTCTTGAAATACATCTATAAGGAGCCAATTATGAATGGGGTGGTTGATATTAAAGTTGAAGAGGTGCCTATTGGAAAGAACCAGAATTATTTATTTAGAATTTTCTTGCAATTTCAAAATTCAACTAAGGATTTTGTATCAATGATTTATTAAGGGGAGATTATATATCAGAAAGGAAGAAGGTTTTATTATATTTTTTGTGTTGTTAGCCTTATTATTAACAGGGATTATTTCAGCTTCACTTTTAAATCAATCAATGTCTTTAAATAAAATAGTCAATAACCATATTTCAAGAAAAAAAGCAGAGATAACTGCACACGCAGGCAGGTTATTGGCAGATAATATGGAATTAAAAGACAGCAATCTTAAGTATCTACTTGATTTTAATTTTGGTAACAAGTATAATATAAAAATAGAAAATATAGATAATAATAGTAATGACACAACAAGCTTTAATTTAAAAATTTATGGGTCTTATTTAAATATTGAAAAAGAAATAAATTATCTTTTTGCTGGGGACAACTAATTACATCAGTATGGTATAATGGGAATTAAGTTGTTTAGTGATAGTAATTATGTTATAATAAGATATAGGTTTTATATATAATTTACAATAAAATTTTTATAAAATATAATCTAAAAATATAATCTAAAAACAAGCAAACTCTAAATGATAATTTACCGTTTAGAGTTTGTTTGTCTATGAGTTAATTTATAATTCAAAAAAAAAAAGGAATAAAATTATTTATAAAGAATATAATAATATCTAAGACCATAATAACAGTAAACAGGGCAAAGAAAAAATAACAA
>Ga0209943_1002045_pt1 | contig 11470 bp, 10 predicted proteins | sample SalPonR1_B_D2_MG_FD_185698 | JGI IMG/M metagenome (GOLD analysis project Ga0209943, IMG submission 185698) | Salt pond soil microbial communities from South San Francisco under conditions of wetland restoration - Salt Pond MetaG R1_B_D2_MG... ... | reverse complement strand
CGCGCAGCAGCGCTTCCGCGTCCGCGTTGGCCAGCAGCGACGGCACCTGGCGGATCAGCAGCACGTCCGGCCCGCGGCGATCCAGCTCGAGCCCGATCGCGGCCAGCTCGCCCGCCATCGATTCCGCGAGGTCCGCCTCGCCGCTGGAAACGCGCACGCTGATCGGCACCAGAAGCGGCTGCCCGGCGCCGGTCGAGCTCGACAACGCCTTCTTGAGCTGCTCGTAGAGCACGCGTTCGTGAGCGGCGTGCATGTCCACGATCACCAGGCCGTCGCGGTTCTGCGCCAGGATGTAGATGCCGCCCAGCTGGCCGATCGCATAGCCGAGCGGCGCCTCCTCGTTCGTGGGCAACGGGCCTTCGCGCAAGGGGCTCTGCGGCGATGCAGCCGGTTCCCATGGCCCCGCGCTCGTCGCCGCCGTCCCGAACGCCGACGCGCGGGACTGCGGCGATCCCTCCTCCGCGACCGCCAGGCGCATCAGGTCCTGCACCGGTCGTGTCCGGCTCTCGTTCTCGGCCTGCACCGCGAATCGCGGCGCCGCCGGCGGCGGCCCCTGCGTGAGGTCCCCGTTGCCGGCGGTCGGCCGCGTCCCGCTGAGCGCGCGCTCCACCACCTGGTAAAGGAAGCCGTGGATGCTGCGCGCATCGCGAAAACGCAGCTCCTGCTTGGTCGGATGCGCGTTGACGTCCACCAGCGCCGGATCCATCTCCAGGTACAGGAGATACGCGGGATGGCGCCCGTGAAAGAGCACATCCGCGTAGGCCTGGCGCAGCGCGTGGGTCACCACGCGGTCGCGGATCATGCGCCCGTTGACGAAGAAGTACTGCTTGTCCGGTTGAGCCCGCGAGAAGGTCGGCAGACCCAGCCAGCCATGCAGCTCGAGGCCGCCGGCATGCTGCTCGATTTCCATGGCGTTCTCGGCGAAATCCTCGCCGCACACTTCGGCCACGCGCTTCCTGCGGGCCGCGGCGTCGTGGGCGGCGCGCAGGTCGAACAGGGCGCGACCGTCCCGGGACAGGCGGAAAGCGACATCGAAGCGTGACAGCGCGAGCCGCCGGGCGGCGCGTTCCACGTGCGAGAGCTCGGTGCGTTCGCTGCGCATGAAACGCCTGCGCGCAGGCGTGTTGAAGAACAGGTCCCGCACGACCATGGTGGTGCCGCGGGGATGCGCCGCGGGCGCCGGCGACGCCAGCTGCCCGCCGTCGGCTTCCAGCTGCCAGCCCGCCGCCTCGCCCTCGGCCCGCGAGGTGACCGAAAGCCGCGACACGGACGCGATGCTGGGCAGCGCCTCGCCGCGAAACCCGAGCGTGGCGACGCGCTCCAGGTCGTCCAGGCTGGCGATCTTGCTGGTGGCATGCCTGGAGAGCGCAAGCGCCAGCTCGTCACGCGGGATGCCCCGGCCATCGTCGCGCACCAGGCAGCGCCTCAGTCCGCCGCCATCGATCTCCAGCTCGATGTGCGCCGCGCCGGCGTCCAGGCTGTTCTCCACGAGTTCCTTGACGACCGATGCCGGCCGCTCGACCACCTCGCCGGCGGCGATCTGGTCGATGAGCTGTGGGGGGAGTTCGCGTATGGACATGCCGCAACAGGATAAGCGGCGGGCCCGGCAGGGGCAAAAAAAGTTTTCCCGAAACGCCCCGGACGCGCGGCGGGCTAGCCTCCGCCGGGAATGGCCAGCACCTGCCCGACGCGGATCTTGTCGTCCCGCAGGCCATTGTGACGCCGGAGCAGGGGCACGCTGACCTGGTAGCGATTGGCGATGCCGGAGAGCGTATCTCCCCGGGCGATCACAACCTCGCGAGGGATGGCGCCGCGGTTCTTCGCGAACCAGGTCCCCGGCGGCGGATTGACATAGAAATATTCGCGAATGCCCGACAGCAAGGCGGCCGCCAGCTGCTCCTGGTGCCGCGCCTGCCGCAGCTTCTGCTCTTCGCCGGGGTTCGAGATGAAGGCGGTCTCGACCAGGATCGAGGGAATGTCCGGCGCCTTGAGCACCGCAAAGCCCGCCTGTTGCACGGAGTGCTTGTGCAGGCGGTTCACCTTGCCGAGTTTCTCCAGCACGAACTCGCCGGCGTCCAGGCTCGCGCCGATGGAAGCGTTCTGCGACAGGTCCAGCAGGACCGAAGCGAGCAGGTCGTCCTTGTCGTCCAGCCGCACGCCCCCCACGAGGTCGGCGGCGTTCTCGCGCTCCGCCAGCCAGCGCGCCGCCTCGTCGGTGGCGCCCTTGGGCGAAAGCACGTACACCGAAGAGCCGCGCGCCTCGGGATGCTTGAAGGCGTCGGCGTGCACCGACACGAACAGGTCCGCCCCGTGCTTGCGAGCTTCCTCGACGCGCTGGCGCAGGCTCAGGAAATAATCGCCGTCCCGCGTCAGCACCGCACGCATGCCCGGTTCCCGGTTGATGCGCGCCGCCAGGCGCCGCGACACGGCCATGACGACGTCTTTTTCGTAGGTGCCGCGCCGGCCGATGGCGCCGGGATCCTCCCCGCCGTGGCCCGGGTCGATGGCGATCACCAGCTCGCGCTCGCCGTCACTGGCCCGGATCACGGGCGCCTGAGCCCGGGCTCCTTTGGCCTTGAGCTCGATGATCAGGCGGTGGCCGTACTGCTCTTTCGGGCGCACCAGGAAACTCCGCGGCGTGGCGTCCCCGGCCAGGTCCAGCACCACGCGCGCCTCGCCCCCGCGGCGGTTGCCCGCGCGCACCTCCGAAACCAGCCCGTCGCCTCGCGGCAGCCGAATACCCGCAGAATCGATGCGCGCCGACTGCAGGTCCACCACCACGCGCCCCGGGTTCTCGAGCGTAAACAGCTTGTGATCGGCCGGCTCCGACAGGTCAAGCACGACGCGCGTGGTGTCCGGCCCCGCCCACAGGCGCACGTCCCTGACCTCGACGCCGGCCGAGGCGGTGGAGCTTGCAAAAACAGCGGCCAGCAGCCCGCCGATGAAGAAATTCCGTGACATATCCAGAGCTTTGGCCGGACTTCGGGAAGCAACTTTAACCACATTCTGACTGCGAAGGCAATATAGCTCGCAGAAACAAGTAGCTGGAAGGCAAAGCTCCGGAGGGTTCTTATGCGTCGATGGAACTTTTCGGGGCGTCGGGACGGGCCGATTCGGACAAGGCGTCGAGTATCGCCCGGCCCGTTCCGGTCTCGGCCGCCAGGACGGCGCGACGGCCCTCTCCGTGGTAGTCCAGGGCCAGCCGCAGGTCCGGGCCGGGCAAGCGGTCGCCGCCCCGCTCCGCCCATTCCACCACGGCCGCGCAGCCCGGGCCCAGCATGTCGAGCAGCCCGAGATAATCCAGTTCCCCCGGATCGGCGAGGCGGTAGAGGTCGAGGTGGATCACCTCCAGGGACGGCAGCTCGTACGGCTCGAGCAGGGTGAAGGTGGGGCTGCGCACGCGCCCCCGGTGGCCCAGCCCGCGCAGCAGGCCGCGGACCAGCGTGGTCTTGCCCGCGCCCAGCGGACCTTCCAGGTGCAGCACCACCGCGCGCGACTCGCTGGCTCGCCGCAACGGCGCCGCCATGGCCGCGCCCAGCGCCTCGGTCGCCGCCGCGTCAGCGAGCGCGTACTGCATCGCCGGGATTCATCCAGGGACGCAGTGCGCCGAGCAGGTCGCTGGCGAGCAAGCCGCGCTCGCCGCTCCGGGCGGCGTCGTCGGCTGCCAGCGCATGCACCAGCACGCCGGCGCACGCCGCGCGTTCCAGGTCGCCGAGCTGCGCGGCAAGCCCGGCGATCACGCCCGTCAGTACATCACCCATGCCGCCGCTGGCCATGCCGGGGTTGCCGCGGTCGCATAACCACAGCGCCGAGCTTGCGCCGCAGACGAGCGAGCCGGCGCCTTTCAGCACCGCGATGCCGCCGAAGGCGGCGCGCAGCGCGCGCGCCGCCGCCGGGCGATCCGCCTCGATGTCGTCCGCGCCCGTCCCCAGCAAGCGCGCCGCCTCGCCCGGGTGAGGGGTCAGCACCCAGTCGTCGCGCCGGCGTGGCGATCCAGACAAGAGATTCAGCGCGTCGGCATCCAGCACGCAGGGCAGCCCCGAACCGAGCGCCGCCTCCAGCAATCCGCGCGCCCAGGGCGAACGGCCCAGGCCCGGACCGGCGGCGATTACCGTCGCCCTCGACAGGAGCTCTTCCAGGTCGGCGGGGCCCTCGACGCCGCGGCACATCAGCTCCGCTCGCGCGGCGGTCATGGCGGCGGCGTGCGCCGGCCGCGTGGCGACGCTCACCAGCCCCGCGCCGCTGCGCAGCGCGGCCTCGCCGGCAAGGCGCGCCGCGCCGCCCATGCCCGACTCGCCCCCCAGCACCAGCACATGGCCGAAATGACCCTTGTGGGCGTCGCGGGCGCGCGGCGGGAGCCAACCCGGCAATTGCGCGGGCTCGAGCCGGCTGGCTGCCGGGCCCATGCCGGCGTCGAGCCCGGGCGGAACACCGAGCCGGGCGAACACGAGGTCGCCGCGCACCCCCGGTCCGCGGCCGGTGAACAGGCCGAGCTTGAGGCCGATGAAGGTCACGGTGAGATCCGCGCGCACGGCGCCGCCCATGAGCCGGCCGGTGTCCGCGTGCAGGCCGGTGGGCACGTCGAGCGCGAGCACGGGCCGGCCGGCGGCGTTGATCGACTCGACGGCCGCCGCGAAGGCGCCTTCCAGCGGCCGGTCCAGGCCGGTGCCGAGCAACGCGTCCACCAGCGGCCCGTTCCCGCCCGGCTCGCCGCGGCCGTCCCAGCGGATGATCTCGCCGCCGGCGCCGCGGAAATCCTCGCAGGTCGCGGCGGCATCGCCGTGCAGGCCGTCGGGGTCCGCCACCGCCAGCACGCGCACCGCCAGGCCCTTGCGCAGGGCGAGACGCGCCAGCACGTAGCCGTCGCCGGCATTGTTGCCGGCGCCGCAGGCGACGGTCAGCGCGGCGACGCCCGGCCAGCGGCGCAGCAAGGCCTCCAGCGCGGCTGCGCCGGCGCGCTCCATCAGCACGCGACCCGCCACGCCGTGTTCCTCGATCGCGCGGCGATCGAGCTCGCGCACCTGCGCGGCGGTCCACAGCTCGCGGGGCAGTGATTGCATAACCCGGATTATACTGCCGCGAATGGAGCCTTTTGCCCAATGAAGCGGAATCCGGAGACACCGACCGCCCCCGCCATGCCCTCGCTGGAAGGACTGGCGAGCGCGCTGCCCGGCTGGGCCCGGGCGCTGGGCTTCGGCGCGCTGGGCATCGCCCGCGGCGACCTGCCGCAGGACGAAGCCTGGCTCAAGCGCTGGCTCGCCCTGGGGCGCCACGGGGAAATGAACTGGATGGCCCGCCACGGCACCCGCCGCAGCCGCCCGGCGGAGCTGGTGCCGGGCACGGTGACCGTGATCGCCGTGCGCATGGACTACCTGCCGCCCGGCGCGGCGGATCCCGGCGAAGTGCTGGCCGACCCGTCGCTCGGCTACGTCTCCCGCTACGCGCTGGGGCGCGATTACCACAAGGTCCTGCGCAACCGCCTGCAGAAGCTCGCGGACCGCATTACGGACGCGGTCGGGCCTTTCGGTTACCGCGTCTTCACCGACAGCGCGCCGGTGCTCGAGAAAGCCCTGGCGCGCAATGCCGGGCTGGGCTGGATCGGCAAGCACACCAACCTGCTGGCGCGCGACGCCGGCAGCTGGTTCTTCCTGGGCGAAATCTATACCGACCTGCCCCTGCCGACCGGGGACGCCGCCCAGGCGCATTGCGGCAGCTGCGCGGCCTGCATCGAGGCCTGCCCGACGGACGCCATCGTCGCCCCCCATGAACTGGACGCGCGGTTGTGCATCTCTTATCTCACCATCGAGCACCCCGGCTCCATCCCGGAAAGCCTGCGGCCCGCGATCGGCAACCGCATCTACGGCTGCGACGATTGCCAGCTGGTGTGCCCCTGGAACCGCTATGCGCGCCTGGCGGCCACCCCGGACTTCCAGGCACGCCACGGACTGGACGCCCCCTCGCTCGTCGAGCTGTTCGGCTGGTCGCGCGAGACCTTCCTGGCGCGCACCGCGGGCTCCGCCGTCCGCCGCATCGGGCACGAGCGCTGGCTGCGCAACATCGCGGTCGCGCTGGGCAATGCGGCGCCCGATCCGGCCGCGCGGGCCGCGCTGCAAAGCCGCGCGGACCACCCCTCCGCCGTGGTGCGCGAGCACGTCGCCTGGGCACTGGCGCGACACGGCGGACCGCATGGGCATTGAGTTCGCGCTTTTTTGCACACAGAATTGCGACCCAGGCCGTTGCTCGCGCAGGGGCGAATGGTTAAGGATGATCAGCCGATGGAACAATCCAGTCCCGCGGCCGGGAGAGGCCCAACAGTGGATTTCGTAGACGCCCCGGACATCCGGCACTTCCTGGCGGGCCTCCAGCTGTTCAACGGCGTGGACATCCGCTCAGTCGGCCCCTTCCTGTCGCGAACGCATCGCCAGGACATCGCGGCGGGGGACACCCTGCTCTCGCCGGACACGCGCAATTCCTCGGTGTTCGTGATCCTGTCCGGCGCGCTGGAAGTGCGGCTGGAGTCGGCGGACAGCCAGCCCCTGACCGTGCTCCAGGCAGGCCAGTGCGCCGGCGAGATGTCCATCATCGAGGAAAAGGACCCTTCGGCGTGGGTCATCGCCGCGCGCGACTGCCACCTGATGGTGATCGAGCAGGACATCCTCTGGCGCATGATCAACGCCTCGCACGCCTTCGCGCGCAACCTGCTGGTGATTCTCTCGTCGCGGGTGCGCTCCGACAACCAGGTCATCCTCGACAGCGTGGGCGTGCTCCGCGAGTTCGAGCGCCACGCGGTCACCGACGCGCTCACCGACCTGCACAACCGCCACTGGCTGGACAACATGTTCCGGCGCCGGCTGGAACGCTGCATCAAGGACGACACGCCGGCTTCGATGGTCATGGTGGACGTGGACCGCTTCAAGCAGTTCAACGACCGCTTCGGCCACATCGCCGGGGACCGCGCCCTGCGGCTGGTCGCCGAGACCCTGCGCAACCACTTCCGGCCGGGCGACATGGTGGCGCGTTTCGGCGGCGACGAGTTCAGCATCCTGCTGCCGGGAGCCGACGCCGAAGCCGCCCGCACCTGCGCCGAGCGCGCGCGCTGGGCGGTGCTCAAGGCCACCGACGCCGATCCCGGCGCGCCCAAGATCACGCTCTCGGCGGGCATCGCCCAGGCGGCGCCCGGAGACACGCTGGAACTGCTGATTTCGCGCGCCGACGACGCCCTGTACCGCGCCAAGACGGGCGGCAGGAACCAGGTGGCGGTCTAGGGTTGATTAAACCTGGAGGGGGCGGCGATCAGGCCGCCTGCACCGGGATCGCATTGCCGGTGCGCGTGACGAAGTTGTTCTCGTCGAGATAAACCAGCTTGGGCTTGTGCAGCCTGGCCTCCTGCTCGCTCATCGCGCCGTAGGCGCAGATGATGACGCGATCGCCCGGCCTCGCCTTGTGAGCAGCCGCGCCGTTCACCGAGATCACCCGGGAGCCGGCTTCCGCCTTGATCGCGTAGGTAGTGAAGCGCTCTCCGCCGCTAACGTTGTACACCTGGATCTGCTCGTACTCGAGGATCCCGGAACGCTCGAGCAATTCGGCGTCGATGGCGCAGGAGCCCTCGTAATCGAGCTCTGCGTGGGTCACGCAGGCACGGTGTAGCTTGGCCTTCAGTAAAGTCAGCTGCATCGGTTGCTCCTTCCCGCGCCGTCGCCGCCTTGCATTGCGAAGGCGGTCCCGGACCGCATCCGGGTCCGCGCTGGGCCCGTTATTCCAGTTCGACAGGCAGGTTGTCTATCAACCGGGTCCGCCCCAGGCGGGCCGCCGCCAGTATCACCAGGCTGCGGTCCGCATCGGCGGGCGTCGCGAGGTCGTCCTGCCGGCGGATCTCGAAGTATTCCGGATCCAGTCCTGCCGATCGGATATTTTCCATGCCCGACTGCTGTAATGCAACAAGATCCCGGCGGCCGGCCCCCAGGGCCTCCGCCGCGCCGCGCAGCGCGGCGTGCAGCCCCGGCGCCGCCGCGCGCTCCCCGGCGTCCAGGTAGCGGTTGCGCGAACTCATCGCCAGGCCGTCCGGCTCGCGCCGCGTCGGCACGCCGATGATCTCCACCGGGAAACACAGGTCCCGCGCCATCCGGCGAATGATCACCAGCTGCTGAAAGTCCTTCTCGCCGAACACGGCGCAGTCGGGCTGCACCAGGTTGAACAGCTGCGCGACCACCGTCGCCACCCCCTCGAAATGACCGGGCCTCGCCTTGCCGCACAGTACCTGGCCCAGCCCGGGGACCTCGACTCGCGTGGCGGCCGCGCGGCCGGCGGGATACATCGCCCGCTCGGACGGGGCGAACACCAGCGCGCAAGGCGCCTTGGCAAGCTGCACCAGGTCGTCTGCCAGCGTCCGGGGATAACGCTCGAAATCCTCGCCCGGACCGAACTGCAGCGGGTTGACGAAAATGCTCGCGACCACCCGGTCGGCGTGCTGCGCGGCCGTGCGTAGCAGCGCCAGGTGGCCGTCATGCAGGTTGCCCATGGTGGGCACGAAAGCGATTCGAAATCCTGCGCGCCGCCACGCGCCGACCTGCTCGCGCAGCGCACCGGGCTCCGCCACCGTCGGCGGCAGGCTCACGAGAAGCAGTGCTCCGGCGCGGGGTAGTCGCCCTTCTTGACGGCATCCACGTAGCACGCCAGGGCTTCGTGGATGCTTTCATTCCCGGCCAGGAAATCGCGCGCGAAACGGGGCTTGCGCCCCGGTGTCACCGACAATATGTCGTACAGCACCAGGATCTGGCCGTCCACCTGCGGACCGGCACCGATGCCGATCACCGGCACCGTGAGGGCCGCGGCAATCGCCTGGCCCAGCGACGAGGGCACGCACTCCAGGAGCACGATGTCCGCGCCCGCGTCCTGCAGGGCCCGCGCATCGGCCAGCATCTGGGTTGCCGCCGTCTCGTCCCGGCCCTGCACCTTGAAACCGCCCAGCTTGTGGATGGACTGGGGCGTCAGGCCGATGTGCGCGCACACCGGGATGTCGCGCGCGGCCAGGAACTCCACGGTGCGCACCTGCAGGGCGCCGCCTTCCAGCTTGACCATGGCCGCGCCGCCCGCCTGCATCAGGTGCACGGCGTTGGCGAAAGCCGGCTCCGGAAGGGAGTAGCTGCCGAAGGGCATGTCCACGACGAGGAACGCCCGCCGCACGCCGCGGCGTACGCAGCGCGTGTGATAGACCATGTCATCGACGGTCACCGGCACGGTCGTGTCGTGCCCTTGCACCACCATGCCCAGCGAATCGCCCACCAGCACCAGGTCCGCGCCCGCCTCGTCCACGGCCGCACCGAAACTGGCGTCATAGGCGGTCAGGCAGGCGATCTTTTCGCCTTCGGATTTCATGCGCCGCAAGCCATCGAGCGTGACGGGCTTTTCGGCGCGCGCCCGGTCCTGCAGGTGGCTGTACATCGTCATGTCGTTTTCCCCTCCAGAGGGAGACGGGCCAGCATGGCCAAAGCGGGGCCAAACATCAATCGGCTCCGCCGAAAGGGGCGGGGTTGTAGTACTGGCGCCCGCCCTCCATCGTGCGGATCCTGTGCAGCAGGTCCTGGTAGTCTTCCTCGCGCCGCACCGGATCGATCGCGGCTGCATTGACGATCAGCAGCGGACCCGCATCGTAACGGTGAAAAAAATCCATATAGGCCTCGGACAGGCGCCGCAGGTATTCGGGCCGCACGCTTTGCTCGTAGGCGATGCCGCGCCGCTGCACGCGCTCGATGAGCACCTCCACCGGCGCCTGCAGGTAGATGACCAGGTCCGGCGTGGGCGCATCCAGGGCAAGGCCCTGGTAAACCTGCTCGTAGAGGCGGTATTCCTCGTCCGGCAAGGTCAGGCGGCCGAAGATGCGGTCTTTCTCCAGCAGGAAGTCCGCCACCCGCCCGCCCGCGAACAGGTCGGACTGGCGCATCTCCTGCGCCTGGCGCGCGCGCTGGAACAGGAAATGCAGCTGCGTCGGCAAGGCGTTGGCCACCGGGTCCCTGTAGAAGCGCTCGAGGAAGGGGTTATCTTCGGCCTGCTCCAGCACCAGCTCGTATTGCAGCGTCTCTGCCAGCCGCCGGGCGAGCGAGGTCTTGCCCACGCCGATGGGGCCCTCGACCGCCAGGTAGCGCAACGGCCGCGCCATCAGTCCGGCAGCCTCTGCAAGCCCGCATCGCCCAGGGCCGCGGCCAGCCGCGCCACCGAAGATCCGTCCGGCGTGCGCAACGCCGGGGCGATCTCCCGCAATGGCGTCAGCACGAAAGCGCGTTCCGGGAGGCCCGGATGAGGCAGTGTCAGCGTCTCGCCCCGCATGCGCACACTGCCGTAGAGCAGCAGGTCCAGGTCGAGGATGCGCGGACCCCACCGAGCGCCGTCGCGTCGCCGGCCCTGCGCATTCTCGATGGCCTGAAGTTCGCCGAGCAGTGCCTCGGCAGACAAGCAGGTCAGCAGGCCCGCCACGGCGTTGACGAAATCCGGCTGTCCCGGCGGACCCATGGGCGGATTGAGATAAAGATGGGAGCGCGCGACGAGCCGCGTGCGTGGTATGCGCGCCAGCGCCTCGAGCCCGGCTCGCACTTGCTGCACTGGATCCTCGAGGTTGCTGCCGAGCCCGACGTAGGCCGGCACATGGACGTCCGACATGGTCAGTCGGCGCTGCCGGCCGGTTTGCGGCGCCGGGGCCGGCGGCGGCGGCGCGACCTGGCGGGCCGGTCGGCATCCGCCGCGGCCTCGCCGTCTGTCCCGGCCTCGCCGTCTGTCCTGGCGCCGCCGTCAGGCGCGCCCTTGCCCCCGCTTTTCCGGCGCCCGCCGGGATCCACTTCGGCGAGCCGGGCATCCTCGTCCAGCGCCTGCAACCTGGTCCAGAATTCCGCCAGCGCCGGATCCGCGTCGCCGATCCGCGCCCGCAGGCAAAGCAGGTCGTAAGCGGCGCGGAAACGGGGATGACCCAGCATGCCGAGCACGCGCCGGCCGCGGGTCTTTTGCAGCCGCAACTGCATCACCATCATTTCCTTCATCGGCGTGGTGATCCGGCGCGGGATGGCCACGTGGCGCTGCTGTTCGTCGCCGGCCTCGTCGGCGGCCAGCAACATGGCCTGCACCGGCGATTCGCCACGCTCTTCCAGATACGTCGCACGACGGCGCACCGGTCCCCACAGCAACACGCAGAACAGGAACACGGGCGTCACCGGCTCATCGTCCGCGACGCGCCGATCCGTGTTCTGCAAAGCCTCGAGCAGCAGCGCCCGGTACGGTTCGCCCTCCTCGCTGTCCAGCATCGCGTCCACCGCCGGGAACAGGTGGCCGAAATGGCCGTAGTGCCGCAGCAGCTCGTAAGACGCCACGGCATGGCCGCCGAGGAAAAGCTTCAGTACCTCGTCGAACAGCCGCGCGGGGGGCACCGACTCGAGCAGGAAGCCGAGGTCGCGCACGGGCGCCTCGCTGGCGCTGTCGATCCTGA
>Ga0209943_1002040_pt1 | contig 11481 bp, 11 predicted proteins | sample SalPonR1_B_D2_MG_FD_185698 | JGI IMG/M metagenome (GOLD analysis project Ga0209943, IMG submission 185698) | Salt pond soil microbial communities from South San Francisco under conditions of wetland restoration - Salt Pond MetaG R1_B_D2_MG... ... | reverse complement strand
GTCAAGCTGCGCAGTCCTGGCCTGCTCGCCGAGCTCGGCCTTGATGGTGCGCTTCTTGCCGTCGCGCAGGATCTCCAGCGTCACGGTCGCGCCGCTGCGCTTCAGGCCGATGGTATTGCGCAGGGCGTTGGCGTTCTCGATGGCTTCGCCGTCCACCTTGCGGATGATGTCGCCGGCCTCGATGCCCGCCTTGTCGGCCGCCGATTCGGGCACCACCTGGGAGACCATCGCGCCGGTGGTCTCCTCGATGCCGTAGGCCTCGGCGATGTCCGGCGTGATGTCATAGATGTTCACGCCGAGCAGCCCGCGGCGCACTTCGCCGAACTCGAGCAGCTGCTCCATGACCGAGCGCGCCATGTTGGCGGGGATCGCGAAGCCGATGCCGATGTTGCCGCCGCCGCGCGACAGGATGGCGGAGTTCACCCCCACCAGCTCGCCGCGCAGGTTGACCAGCGCGCCGCCGGAGTTGCCGGGGTTGATGGACGCGTCGGTCTGGATGAAGTCCTCGTAGCCCTCCGGGTTGATGCCGGAGCGGCCCAGGGCGCTGACGATGCCGGAGGTCACGGTGTGGCCGAGGCCGAAGGGGTTGCCGATGGCGACCACGAAATCGCCGACCCGGGTGGCCGACGAGTCGGCCATTTTCAGCTCGGCCAGGCCCTCGCCGTCGGCGTCGATCCGCAGCAGGGCGATGTCCGAACCGGGGTCGGTGCCGATGATCTCGGCATCGAAGTTGCGGTCGTCCTGCAGCGTGACGGTGATCTCCTCGGCGCCGTCGACGACGTGCGCGTTGGTCAGCACCAGCCCCTCGTCGGCGTCGATGATCACGCCCGAGCCGGCGCTGCGCGTCTCGCGGCGCTGTTGCGGCTGGTTGGGCATGTCGAAGAAACGGCGGAAGAAGGGGTCGTCCATGAAGGGGTGACCGCCGCCCCCCACTTCGACGCTGCCGCGGGTCGCGATGTTGACCACGGCCGGCGCGGTGCGCTCCACCATCGGCGCGAGCGACGGCATGGCCGTGCCGTCCACCGCGGCGGGCAACTGGGCGTTCAGCGGCGCGGCGGCCGCGAGCGCGATGATGGCCGCGAATGCGGCGACGGGTCGTGCAATCATGAAATTAACTCTTTGTGGCTGTGCTGCTGTTGGATGCGCGGACCGGCGCATGGTTCCCTGCGGTCCCATGCGCCAGCCCATTGCGCGCTGGTCCTCTCAGTCTAGTCGACGCTCGCCTTAGTTGACGTCGACGCTGATCCGCCGCGGCATGACGCGCTCATGCTTGGGAATCACGACCTCGAGCACGCCGTTGTGGCTCTTGGCGGTGATGCCTTCGGCGTCGGCGGTGTCGGGCAGCGTGAAGCGGCGGAAGAAGCGGCCGGCCACGCGCTCGACGCGGCGATAGCCCTCGCCGTTTTCTTGGCTGCTGTGCGCGCGGCTGCCCGAAATGGTCAGCACGCCGTTCTCCATGGTGACCTCGATGTCGTCCGGCTTGACGCCCGGGATGTCGGCGTGCAGCAGGAAGCGGTTCTCTTCCTCGCGGATGTCCACCGGCGGGGTCCAGTTGGCGACGCTGCCGGCGGTCTCGTCCATGCCGAGGCGCTGCTCGAACAGCCGGTCCAGGTCTTCGTGCATGGAGCGCATCAGGCCCCAGGGCTGGTAGCGGATAAGGCTCATGGCTTAGCTCCTGTAAACGATGGGATGAAGTGGTTCATGTCCCGGTAAATAGGGGCGCCGGAGCGGTTTTCAAGGGCTTGGAAAATGGGGCCAATCCCCATTTTCGGATGAAAATGGGGATTGGCCCCATTTCCACAACAACACAACATCTTGTGCTGCAGCGCGAGAAAAGATTTTTTTGTATCGACCAGCCAAAAATCATAGACGGTTTCTATAAAAGATTTATAAGCCAATGTTTTTCCTAGGAAAAGCGTATATAGGTAGTTTCCGACATGTGGCTTGACAGGCTGTCCCCCGAGCCTTACCTTAACCGTCCCGTAACACAACATATTGTGTTCGGCCGCGAGCCGCCCCCAAGAGCGGCAGCGGGTCAAGTCGGCCGCCGGTTCACGCGCGGCCGCGCGAGGAGAATCTTTTCGAATGGACGAGGGGCCCTGGGGGATCAAGGCATAATGAAGACAGCGCTGCAAGAACGGGTGAATCCGGTGGAATCGGTCAATGACATTCCTTTCCAGGCCGCTTCCGTGGATATCTGGGAGAAGAAATATCGGCTCGTCGCCAAGGACGGCACCGTCCTCGACGAGACCATGGACGACACCTACCAGAGGATCGCCCGCGCGCTGGCGGACGTGGAGCCCGAGGACCGCCGCGAGCACTGGTACGAGCGCTTCGTCTGGGCGCTGCGCAACGGCGCGATCCCCGCGGGTCGCATCGTCTCGAACGCCGGCGCGCTGGCCCACAAGCCGGCCACCTCGACCATCAACTGCACCGTCTCGGGCACCATCCGCGACTCCATGGACGACATCCTCGGCAAGGTGCACGAGGCCGGTCTCACGCTGAAAGCCGGCTGCGGCATCGGCTACGAATTCTCCACGCTGCGCCCGCGCGGCGCCTACGTGACCGGCGCCGGCGCCTACACCTCGGGCCCGCTGTCCTTCATGGATATCTACGACCGCATGTGCTTCACGGTCTCCTCGGCCGGCGGCCGCCGCGGCGCCCAGATGGGCACCTTCGACGTGGGCCACCCGGACGCCATGGAGTTCGTCCGCGCCAAGCGCGAGAACGGCCGCCTGCGCCAGTTCAACCTGTCGCTGCTGATCACCGACGAGTTCATGCAGGCGGTGGCCGACGACGCGCCCTGGCGGCTGGCCTTCCCCATCAGCATGAAGGAGCTGAAGGACGAGAAGCTCGACCTGGAAGACGGCGAGCAGGTGGTGTGGCGCGAGTGGCCCTGCGACGGCGACTACGTGCGCGACGAGGCCGGGCTGGTGGCCTGCAAGGTCTACAAGACGGTGCCGGCGCGCCGCATGTGGGACGTCATCATGACCTCCACCTACGACTTCGCCGAGCCGGGCTTCGTGCTGATCGACCGCGTCAACGAGATGAACAACAACTGGTGGTGCGAGACCATCCGCGCCACCAACCCCTGCGGCGAGCAGCCGCTGCCGCCCTACGGCTCCTGCCTGCTGGGCTCGGTCAACCTGACGCGCTTCGTGGTGGACCCCTTCACCCCGCAGGCGCGCTTCGACTGGGACCGCTTCCGCGAGGTGGTCAAGGTGTTCACGCGCATCCTCGACAACGTGGTCGAGATCAACGGCCTGCCGCTGGGCCCGCAGCGCGACGAGATCTACCGCAAGCGCCGCCACGGCATGGGCTTCCTCGGCCTGGGCTCCACCATCACCATGCTGTGCATGAGCTACGGCGACAAGGGCTCCGTGGGCTTCACCCAGGAAGTGGCGCGCGAGCTGGCGCTGGCCGGCTGGGAGAGCGCGCTGGAACTGGCGCGCGAGAAGGGCCCGGCGCCGATCATGGACGAGGAGTTCACGGTCACCGAGGAGATGCTGCGCAAGCGCCCCGAGATGAAGAAGGACGGCTGGCGGGTCGGCGCGCGGGTCAAGGGCCGCGTGCTGCATGCGCGCTACAGCCGCTACATGCAGCGCGTCGCCGACGTGAACCCCGAGCTGGTGGACGAGCTGGCCGAGGTGGGCGCGCGCTTCACGCACCACAGCTCGATCGCGCCCACCGGCACCATCTCCCTGTCGCTGGCGAACAACGCCTCCAACGGCATCGAGCCCTCCTTCGCGCACCACTACTTCCGCAACGTCATCCGCGAGGGGCGCAAGAGCAAGGAGAAGGTGGACGTGTTCTCCTTCGAGCTGCTGGCCTACCGCTCGCTGGTCAACGAGCAGGCGCTGCCGGGCTCGGAGCAGGAGGGCGAAGAGCTGCCCGAGTATTTCGTCACCGCCGACGACATCTCGCCGCGCCAGCACGTGGACATCCAGGCCGCCGCGCAGATGTGGGTGGACTCGTCCATATCGAAGACGGCCAACGTGCCCACCGACTATCCCTACGAGGATTTCAAGGACATCTACACCTACGCCTACGAGCAGGGCCTGAAGGGGTGCACCACCTTCCGCTTCAACCCGGCGGCCTTCCAGGGCGTGCTGGTCAAGGAGCAGGACCTGAAGAACACCACTTACGTCTTCGAACTCGAGGACGGCAACACGGTCGAACTCAAGGGTGACGAGGAAGTCGAATACGACGGCGAGATGCACACCGCCGCCAACCTTTTCGACGCCCTCAAGGAAGGCTATTACGGCAAATTCTGAGGCGCGCGCGACGCAGCCCGGAATTCCCCCGCCGCAACGAACACGAAGGACAGCAGAACCCATGGCAGCAACCAAGATTGGCAAGAAGATCGTCGGCTATCACGTCGCCAAGCCCGAGGAGAAGCCCGCGCCCAAGCCGCGCGTGGAAGAGGGCACCGAGGGCAAGGTGATCCGCATGCACGAGAAGCTCGAGCGTCCGGAGATGCTCATCGGCGCGACCTACAAGATCAAGCCGCCGGTGGCCGAGCACGCCATGTACGTGACTATCAACGACATCCTGCTCAACTACGGCACCGAGCACGAAAGCCGCCGGCCCTTCGAGATCTTCATCAACTCGAAGAACCTGGACCACTACCAGTGGATCGTCGCGCTGACGCGCATCATGTCCGCCGTGTTCCGCAAGGGCGGCGACGTGACCTTCCTGGTGGAGGAGCTCAAGGCGGTGTTCGATCCGCGCGGCGGCTACTGGAAGCCGGGCGGCAAGTACATGCCGTCGCTGATCGCCGAGCTGGGCGAGGTGGTCGAGAAGCACCTCATCAGCATCGGCATGATGGCGGCGCCGGGGCTGGACGAGCACCAGCGCCAGCTGATCGACGAGAAGCGCGCCGAGTTCGAGGCCCGCACCGCCCAGCAGGACGCCTTCGCCGAGAACTCCTTTCCCGAGGGCGCGCAGCTGTGCGCCAAGTGCAACACCACCGCCGTCGTGATGATGGACGGCTGCATGACCTGCCTGAACTGCGGCGACTCCAAGTGCGGCTGACCCCTGCCTGAATGATCAGGCTGCTGGCGCTGCTGGCGCTCGGCCTGGGGGCCGCGGCGACCCGTGCCGCTCCGCCCTATGACCTGCAGCGCGAGGGCGTTGCGCCCGGCGTGGTTGAAGTGGCTCTGGCCGCCGACCTGTCCGGCATCAGCCTGCGCCAGGCGCGCATCATCCGCCTGCTGGTCCGGGCCGCTGACATCGTCGGGGAAGTCCACCGCGCGCAGCTCGCGCCCGGCGGCCTCTACCCCGAGGACATGACGCGCGCCGAGTTCGAGGCGTGGGACGACCCGGCCGCCGCCGACCCGCTCACCGTGATCCGCCGCGACGCCGCCGGCGCGCTGGTGGCCGTGCCCTACCACCAGGCCTGGCCGATGGAGCTCGGGCAGGTGGCGCGGCTGCTGGCGCGCGCCGCGGAGATCACGCAGGACGAAGACCTGCGCCATTACCTCACCCAGCGGGCCCGCGCGCTGATCGTCGGCGACCACCCGCGCGCCGAGCGCGCCTGGCTGGCGCTGGCGCACAGCGACATCGACGCGCTCATCGGGCCGCTGGGCACCGACGAGGACGCGCGCTTCGGCCTGAAGTCGACCTTCGGCGCCTACCTGCTGCTGCGCGACTGGGGCTGGGGGGCGCGGCTGGCGCGCTTCAAGGTGTTCCTGCCCGAGCTGCAGCGGGCGCTGCCGGTGTCGGCGGCCTTCAAGGCGGAGGTGCCCGAGGTGGACATGAAGCTGGCCGTCTACGACCTGCTTTACCACGCCGGTTACGGCGCGGCGCGCGCCGGCGTGATCGCGCCCGACGCGGCGGACGACCGCCGGGTGCGGCTCGAGCGGGGGCCGCGGCAGCTGCAGTTGCGGAACGTGATGCGGGCGCGCTTCGAGGCGCTGGTCGCGCCGGTCGCCGATCGCATGCTGGTCCCGGAGCAGCGCGAGCAGGTGCGTTTCCCGGCCTTCTTCCTGGACGCGATGCTGCGTGAGATGGCGCACGCGCTGGGTCCGCGCCGGACGGTGAGCAGTGGCATCGAGGTGGCGGCCGCGCTGGGGGAGCAGGCCGGCCTGGTCGAGGCGGCCAAGGCCGCGGTGCTCTCGCTTTGGATGGCCGCCGAGCTGCACGCGCGCGGCGAGCTGCCGGAGACGCGCCTGGCCGAGCACTACGCCAGCTTCCTGGCCGGCGCCTTCCGGGCCATCCAGCTCGACCCCGGCAGCGACGCGGGTCGCGCGCAACTGCTGCTGTTCAACCATTTTCGCGACTGGGGCGCCTTCCGGCGCGACCCGGACAGCGGCCTCTACCGCGTGCAGGCGGACGACATGACGCGCGCCGTGGAAGCCTTGGCGGCGCAGCTGCTGACGTTGCAGGGCAGCGGCGACCGGGCGGGCGCTGCGGCGCTCGCGCAGGCCATGGCGGTCACGCGCAGCGACTTTCGCATCGACCTGCAGCGCCTTTCGGCGGCGGGCGTGCCGGATGCCATCGTGTTCCGCCAGGGGCTTGAGCAGCTGGGGCTGTGACCGGCTGTCCGGCCGCGCTATCCTGTGCGCGCCCATGAACGCCGCCCGCCGCATTTTCACCCGCCCGGCCGCAGCGCCGGCGCAGCGCCCGAGCGGGGCCCCGGCCCTGTTCCTGCTCGTGCTGCTGTCACTGGCCTGCAGCCCGCCCGCCGCGGCGGACCGCGCCGTCGCGCCCGACCCGGCGCCGCTGCCGATGGCGGACGAGGTGGTCGTGTACAAGGCCGAGCGGCGCCTCGAGCTGCTCAGCCGGGGCGAGGTCCTGAAAACCTTTCCCATCGCGCTGGGCGCGCGCCCCGAGGGCCACAAGGAACGCGAGGGCGACCAGCGCACGCCGGAGGGCCGCTATGTCCTCGACTGGCGCAACCCCGACAGCGCCTACTTCCTGTCCCTGCGCGTCTCCTACCCGAACGCGGAGGACCTGCGCCGCGCAAGTGAACTCGGCGTCAGCGCGGGCAACAGCATCATGATCCACGGCCTGCCGAACGAGCCGGAGCATCCCGCGCGCCGCTACCTGCAGTCGGACTGGACCGACGGCTGCATCGCGGTCAGCAACTCGGCCATGATCGACATCTGGCTGGCCGTGGCGGACGGCACGCCGATCCACATCCGCCCATGAGCGACAAGCTGCGCGACACGGTCACCATCTCGCCCGTGGGCAGCATGGACCTGCTCTCCCAGCTGGAGGTCGCCAAGCTGCGCGACATCGGCCACGGCGGCCTGCAGTCGCTGTTCCGCCGCTGCGCGCTGGCGGTGCTGAACACCGGCAGCACGCTGGACGACGCGCGCGCGGTCTATGAGCGCTTCGCCGACTTCGAGATCGAGCTGTTGCAGGTGGAGCGCGGCATCCGCCTGCGCATGAGCAACGCGCCGGCGCAGGCCTTCGTCGACGGCCAGCTGGTGCGCGGCATCCGCGAGCACCTGTTCGCCGTGCTGCGCGACGTAATCCACATGAGCGACATGGCGGAGGAAGAGCCGGCCACCGACGACGCCCGCGCCGGCGTCACCGACTCCGTGTTCCGCCTGCTGCGCAACGCCCGCATCCTGCGCACCCGGGTGGAACCCGACCTGGTCGTGTGCTGGGGCGGCCACTCCATCGGCCGCGAGGAATACGATTACTCCAAGAGCGTGGGCTACCACCTGGGGCTGCGCGGCCTGAACGTCTGCACCGGCTGCGGGCCGGGCGCGATGAAGGGGCCGATGAAGGGCGCCGCGGTGGCGCACGGCAAGCAGCGCATCAGCGACGGCCGCTACGTGGGCATCTCGGAGCCGGGAATCATCGCCGCCGAGCCGCCCAACCCGCTGGTCAACGAACTGGTGATCCTGCCGGACATCGAGAAGCGGCTGGAGGCTTTCGCGCGCTTCGGGCACGGCATCATCGTCTTCCCGGGCGGCGTCGGCACCACGGAGGAAATCCTGTACATCCTCGGCGTGCTGCTCAACCCCGCCAACGACGCCATGCCGTTTCCCCTGGTGCTGACGGGACCGGCGTCTTCCGCGCCCTATTTCGAGCAGGTCGACCGTTTCCTGCGCTTGACCATCGGCGCGCCGGCCACGCAGCGCTACAAGGTGATCCTGGATGACGCCGAGCGCGCGGGGCGCGCGATGCGCGACGGGCTGGCCGAAGTGAAGGCCTACCGCGAGCGCCACGGCGACGCCTGGTACTTCAACTGGCGGCTGCGCGTGGAACACGACTTCCAGCAGACTTTCGTCCCCACCCACGAGGCCATGGCCGGGCTGGACCTGGGCCGCGACCAGCCGCCGCACCGGCTGGCGGCCAACCTGCGGCGCGCCTTCTCCGGCATCGTGGCCGGCAACGTCAAGGACGAGGGCATCCGCCGCATCGAGGAGCACGGTCCCTTCGAGCTGCACGGCGACCGCGAGATCATGGACCTGCTGGACGGGCTGCTCGAGTCCTTCGTCGCGGACCACCGCATGCGGCTGCCCGGCGTCGAATACCAGCCCTGCTACCGCCTGGTTTCCTGAGGCGCGCGGCGCGCTCGTGACGTCCTTCACATTACTGCCCGGCCGTGCCGAAAGTGTGCGCCGGGCTGTGATGCCGGTCACGGTGAGGGGCGAAGCTCGCTGCCTAAGCTGGCGTCCATTCGATTCACCAGGACGCCCCTCATGGCCGACCCTCCCCGCAAGCGGCAGCTGTCCAGGACGCGCTTGCCGTCGCTGCCGCCGAGCTTGCCCGGCCGTGTGCCCGCCCGCGGATCGCCCGCCGCGAGGAATGGCGTCCTGGAGGAAGACTCCATCTACACGCTGCACGGCTACAAGGCCTGGGCGGCCCGCGTCAAGGCGGCGTGGGACGCCGAGTCTTGAGCGGGCCCAGGGCGGACGATCCGTCGCCCCGCGCGTCCCGTGCGGCGGGACTTTCGGCGAGAGGCAAGCAAATGAGCATGGATTCCGGGGACGAGCAGGCGGCCGCGAGCCGCGGCCCGCAAACGATGGACAGCTGGGCCTGGATCGGGCGCGCCCGCGCCGCGGCGCGGCGCGCCGCGGAAGCCGCGAACCGCACGGCAAGCGCGGACGCCACGGAAGCGTCCGACCCGGAGGATCCGCCCGGCGGCGGGCCGGGCCGGCGGACGCCGCCCGCCGGGTGACGCCATGAGCGGGGTCGGCGCGACCCGCCGCGGGGACGGTCCATGCCGCTGTTGACCCTGTTGCTACTGCTGGCGCTGCTCGCCGGGCTCGGCTGGCTGGCGCGCGCGCGCCGCTTGCGCAAGGAGCGCTTCGCCCGCATCCGCGAAGTATTGCTGCAGGTGAACGTCGGCGACGAACACTTCAATCCCGACAGCGTGGACGCGCTGCCGGCGCCGGCCGCGGCCTACCTGCGCCACGCGCTGGACCCGGGCGCGCTGCTGGCGCGCTCCGCCGACGTGCGCATGAGCGGCATGCTGCGCGTCGGCGCCGACGACTGGGTGCCGTTCGCGGCGCGCGAGCGCATCTGCGCCGAGCGCGGCTTCATCTGGGAGTCGCGCATCACCGTGATGCGCCACCTGGGCGCGGAGGGCGCCGACTGGCTGCTGTCCGACGACGCCGGCGTCGAGTACGCGCTCGCGGGGTGGTGGCCGTTCCTGGAGCGTCGCGGGCCGGAAATGGTGCGCTCCGCGGCCGGGCGGCTGATGGTGGAGCTCGCCTGGCTGCCCTCGGCGCTGTCGCCGCAGCACGGCGCGCGCTGGTCGCGGGGCGGCACCGACCGCGCCGTGGTCACCCTGCCCAACGGCGCCACGCCCATGACGGTGGTGGTGGCGGACGACGGCCGGTTGCGCGAGGCGAGCATCGTGCGGCGCCGGGTTTCGGCCAACGGCGAGGTGTCGCTGGCGCCCTACGGCATCAGCGTGGAGGCCGAAACGCGCTTCGGCGACTGCCGGGTGCCGTCGCGGCTGGTGGCGGCCTGGGGCATCGGCACGGACGACCGCGAGGAGTTCATGCGCATCAACGTGGACGACGTGCGCTGGCTGTGACCCCTGTGCGCGCCGCGCCGCTGCGCGCCCTTCGGTTGCCGATTTCGCGAGGGGCGTCACGGTAAGGACCGCCGGCCGGTGGCAAGCTCGAGCTCATCCTGGGAACCGTGGAACAGAGTCCGTGGAGTTCATGCTGCAGTGGGTCGACGAGCTGGACGACTGGTTGCGCGCCGCCGGCGCGCGGCTGGCGCGCCTCGGCCGCCGCATCGCCGGCGTGCTCAACGAAGAGCGGAGCTGGCGGGGCGACGACGACCCCTACCTGGCGGAACTGGCGCGCCGCAGCCGCGAGCCGGCCGTCGCCGAGAACCCGCCCGCGGTGCTGCCGGCGGGACACGGCGACCCCTACCTGGCCGAGGTGACGCGCCTGCGCCGCGGCGGCTGAGCCGGCGGGCGCTTGCGCCGCGCGCGGCGCCTGCACTATGGTGCGGACTTCCCCCCGCGAGGAGTCCCCCATGCGACTTGTGTTCCCGTCGACCGCCCTGCTGTGCCTGTCCCTGCTGTCGGGCTGCGGCCCTTCCGCCGAATCGCCCGAGCCGGTGGTGTCCGGCGAGCAGGTCGAGGCGCCCGCCGAGCTGACCATCATCGAACTCGAGCCCGGCGACGGGCCGACCATCGCGCTGGGCACGACGGCGGTGGTGCATTACACGGGCTGGCTGTTCGATCCTGCCGCCGAGGACAACAAGGGCGAGAAATTCGACAGCTCCAGGGACCGTGGCCAGCCCTTCCGCTTCCCGCTGGGCGCCGGCCGCGTCATCCCCGGCTGGGAGCAGGGCGTGGTCGGCATGCAGGTCGGCGAGCAGCGCCGGCTGATCATCCCGCCCGCGCTGGGCTACGGCCAGCGGGGCGCCGGCAACGTCATCCCGCCGAACTCCACCCTGGTTTTCGATGTCGAACTGGTCGATATCGAGTAAGCCGGCCTCCGGTCGAGCAGGACAGCTATTGATGAAGATTCCGTTCCCGTACTTGTGCGTCGGCCTGGCGGCGCTAGCGCCGTGAGCCGGGTGCTGCGCTTCATCGCGTTCGCCGGCATGGCCAGCGTGGTGGTGACCGCGCTGATGGTGGGTGCGCTATGGGCTTTCGGGCTGTTCGAGCAGCCGGAGGACAGCCTCGACATCCACCCGGTGGAACTGCTGTCGACCAGCGACCGCGTGGACGTGGCGGCGCTGCTCGGCCAGGAGACGCGCGCGTTGCCCGAGCGCCGGCCGGTGCGGGAGATCGAGCCGCTGGTGATCCCCGACCGCGAGGTGTCCGGCTTCGTGCAGCTGGAGGTGGCCGTGGACGAGACGGGCCGCGTGCGCGCGGCCGAGGTGGTGAACGCGCTGCCGGCGGGGGTCTACGAGGCGCAGGCGCTGCGCCAGGTGCAACAGCGCCGCTACCCGCCGCGCCCCGGCGGGGCGCGCCACATCGAGGTGGTGCACTTCAGCGTCAGCCCGGACGCGCTGCCGGCCACGTCGGCGGACGCGCCGCCGGAGACGCGT
>Ga0209943_1002038_pt1 | contig 11490 bp, 8 predicted proteins | sample SalPonR1_B_D2_MG_FD_185698 | JGI IMG/M metagenome (GOLD analysis project Ga0209943, IMG submission 185698) | Salt pond soil microbial communities from South San Francisco under conditions of wetland restoration - Salt Pond MetaG R1_B_D2_MG... ... | reverse complement strand
TCTCTCGGCCTTGCGGCGCGTCGGGCGCCTCGCCGCGGGCGCCGCGAGCCGCTACCCGGGCGGTCGGTCGGGAGCGCCGGCGCTGCTGCCCGCCGAGCTGGTGGACGAGGTGCGAGCCGGCGGTGGTCCACGCGGCGACGTCGGGATGGGGGCCTGGCTGCGGTCGCGTACCGACCTCGCCGAGGTCGCGCTGGACGACCCGGCGGACCTCGACACGGCCGAGGCGGCCCGTGCGCACGGCTGGTTCCCGCCGCGCAGCGAGGCCGAGGCGGTCAGGTCGGATCCCGAGGCACCGGAAGCGCCAGGTTCAGCGCCCGGCTTCCGAGGCGGACGGTCAGGGTCGTGACCACGCCTGCACCGGTACCCAACGCCTCGGGGGCTTGCAGCGTCGCGAGGATCCACACGGCCAGCGCGCCCGCCGCGGCGGCGGAGGCGTAGAAGTCGCCGTTCCGGTACAGGATCCCGGGCACCCGCCCGCTCAGCACGTCGCGCAGCACGCCGCCGCCGACGCCGGAGACGGCGCCCGCGAACACGGTGCCCCACGGACCCAGTCCGGCGCTCACGCCCGTCGACGCGCCGAGCGCCGCGAAGATCGCCAGTCCCACGCCGTCCAATGCGTACAGCAGACGCGGGAGCGAACGCACCCGGCCGTGCAGCGCGAACGTCGCGACGGCCGTGGCAGCGACCGCCCAGAGCAGCGGCTCGTTGCGGAACGTGTCGGGCGGGAGGCGCCCGACCAGCACGTCGCGGATGGCGCCCCCGCCGACCGCCGTGACGGAGGCCAGCACCAGCACGCCGACGAGGTCGAAGCGCTTCTCGATCGCGGTGAGGGCGCCCGCCGCGGCGAACGTCAACGTGCCCGCCCACGCCAGCGCGTCGATCCAGGTCACGTGCCACGCCTCCAGCGAAGGCCTACGAAAACGGCGCCCCGAACCCCTCGATCGGACCGATCGGCCCGCGACGAGGCGCCGGTTCGGCCGGCCGCAGGCGCGGTCGCGTGCAAAGGGTTGACGAATCCCGCATAACGTCGTATTCTTTGGACTATCAAAGCAAGAGGGTTCGCGCTCGCCACGGCGAGCGATCTTTTTTGGCTCGCGCCGTCTACGCGGGCCGAAGCGGCGAGGCTCGCGGGCCTCACTCCCCTAAGAACCGGTCCAGCTCGTCCGCGCTGGGCAGCGCCGGAATCGCGCCGGGACGCGTGGTGGTGAGCGCCGCGTACGCGTTCGCGCGCCGCAGGGCGCCCTCGAGCGCGTCGTCGTCCGACGCCAGCTCCGGCTCGCGCGCCAACGCCGCCAGCAGCGCGGCCACGAACGCGTCGCCCGCCCCGGTGGTGTCCTCCGGCTTCACGGAGAAGCCGTCCACGCGTCCCGAGCGATCGCCGGCGAACCACGCCACGCCCGCCTGTCCCAGCGTCACGGTCAGCAGCCGCAGCTCGTCGTGCATCAGCGACCGCGCGGCCTCCAGGTCGCTGGAGCCGGTCAGGAACGAAAGCTCCTCCTCGCTGATCTTGATCACGTGCGCCAGCTTCCACGGACCCAGCATCCCTTCCCGGGCCGCCTCTGCGCTCTCCCACAGCGGGAGCCGCAGGTTCGGGTCGTAGCTCACCAGGCGCCCGGCGCCCCGGGCGGCGTCGATCGCCGCCAGCGTCGCGCTCCTCGACGGCTCCTGGATCAGGCTGATGCTGCCGTGGTGCAGGATCGTCGCGTCCGCGACCGCCTTCAGGTCGATCTCGTCCGCGCGGTGCAGCTGATCGGCCGACGGGTGGCGGTAGAACATGAAGTCCCGCTCGCCCTCCTCGGTCAGCGACACGAACGCCAGCGCCGTGCGCGCCGCGTCGTCGAAGCGGAGCTGCGACACGTCGACGCCGTCGCGTTCCAGGATCGAGGCCAGCCAGTGGCCGAACGGATCGTCGCCGACCTTGCCGATGAAGCCGGCGTCGACGCCCAGCCGGCGCACGCCGACGGCCACGTTGGCGGGCGCGCCGCCGGCAGCCTTGAGGAACCGCTCGGCCTCGCCCAGCGTCACGCCGGTCCGGTCGGGCACGAAATCGATGAGGAGCTCGCCCAGGGTCAGCACGTCCGCCATGCCCGCACCGTACCGCAGTGCCCCGCGAGCGCGCCCAGGGTGCGTCCACCACGACGCGCAGCGCCTCCCGCGGCTCGTCACCCAGCCGCCAGACGCAGCGTACCGACCGTGGTACAAAGGCCGACGGCGTTCGCGCCGTGAGGCGCGGTCGACACGGTGATGCAGCCCCCGGTCCGCAGCGACCCGGTTGCTACCATCACCCGAGCCGACGCGAGCCCCGACGTGAGCCTCCTGACATGAGCCCCACCGTCCGGTGCGACGCGATCCCCGAGGCAGGCGGTAGTGATGCGACCAGTCGAAGAGAGCGATCCCCCCTTGAATAGCTCCAGCCTCGCGTTCGTCGAGGAGATGTACCTCGCCTACCTACGCGACCCGGACGCCGTGCCCGACGCGTGGCGCCGCTACTTCGACGACATTCCCGGCGGCGAGCTGTCGGGCCGCGAGGCGATGGGTCCCAGCTTCCTGCCACGCAGCGTGTTCCGCGGCGCGTCCGGCCGCGGCGGCATGGAGGACGGCGGCCTGCAGCACCGCGCGGACAAGCTGACGCGCAACTACCGCGTGCGCGGCCACCGGATCGCGGACGTCAACCCGCTGGGTCGCGACGGTGCCGAGATCCCCGAGCTGGATCCCGCCCACTACGGCTTCGACGAGGCCGACATGGCAGCGCCCGTGCTTGCCACCAGCGTCGAGGGCGCGAACACGCTGGGCGAGCTGATCGAGGGCCTGCGCGAGACGTACACGCGCGCCATCGGCGCGCAGTTCATGCACATCGACGACCTGGGCGTTCGGGTGTGGCTGCAGGAGCGCATGGAGCGGCAGCGCAACCGCCGGGCGCTTTCGCGCGAGACGCAGCTGCGCATCCTCACCAAGCTGACCGACGCGGTGATCTTCGAGGACTTCATCCAGAAGAAGTACATCGGCGCGAAGAGCTTCAGCCTGGAGGGCGGCGAGAGCCTCATCCCCCTGCTGGACCTCGCGATCGAGAAGGCCGGCCGGCAGGGCGTGCGCGAGATCGTGCTGGGCATGGCGCACCGGGGCCGCCTGAACGTGCTGGCGAACATCCTGGGCAAGAGCCCGCGCACGATCTTCCGCGAGTTCGACGACGTCGACCCCGAGATGAACCGCGGCAGCGGCGACGTGAAGTACCACCTCGGCTACTCCAGCGACTGGACGACCGAGGACGGCTCGACCGTCCACCTGAGCCTGGCGTTCAACCCCAGCCACCTGGAGTACGTCAATCCCGTGGTGCTGGGGCGCGTGCGCGCCAAGCAGGACCGCGCCGCCGACGCCCGCCGGGTGCGCGGCATGCCGATCCTGATCCACGGCGACGCGGCGTTCATCGGCGAGGGGGTCGTGCAGGAGACGCTGAACCTCTCCGAGCTGCCCGGCTACCAGGTGGGTGGCGCGCTGCACGTCATCGTGAACAACCAGCTGGGCTTCACGACCGGGCCGGAGCAGAGCCGCAGCACCACCTACGCCAGCGACATCGCGAAGATGCTTCAGGCGCCGATCCTGCACGTCAACGGCGAGGATCCTGAAGCCGTGGCGCAGGTGATCGAGCTGGCGATGGACTTCCGCGAGCGCTTCCAGCGCGACGTGGTGATCGACATGTACTGCTACCGCCGCCACGGACACAACGAGGGCGACGAGCCGGGGTTCACGCAGCCCCGCATGTACGACGTGATCCGCAAGCGCCCCACCGTCCGCGAAAGCTACATGGAGCGGCTTCTGACCCTGGGCGAGGTGAGCCGCGAGGAGGCGGACGAGATCGTCGAGGCCCGCCGCGAGCACCTGGAGCAGGAGCTCTCGGTCGCCAGGAGCGACGAGTTCAAGCCGCACTACTCGGCGGGGGAGGGCGTCTGGGCGTCGTACCGCGGCGGTCCGGACGCCGACGTCGACGAGGCCGACACCGGCCTGGCCGTCACGGACGCCGCGCGGCTGCTGACGCGCACGACCGCGGTGCCCGACGGCTTCACGGTCAACTCGAAGATCGCGCGTGGCCTGAACGCCCGCCACGAGATGGCCGCCGGCGACAAGCCGCTGGACTGGGCCGCGGGCGAGGCGCTGGCGCTGGCGTCGCTGGCCGATGCGGGCGCGCGCGTTCGGCTCACCGGTCAGGACAGCGAGCGCGGCACCTTCTCGCACCGTCACGCCATGCTGCACGATCCGACGACGGACGCCAGCTGGATGCCGCTGGCCCACCTGTCGGAGGGGCAGGCGCCGGTCGAGATCCACAACAGCCCGCTGTCCGAAGCGGGCGTGCTGGGGTTCGAGTACGGCTACAGCCTGGACATGCCGGAAGGCCTGGTCGCGTGGGAAGCGCAGTTCGGCGACTTCGTGAACGCCGCGCAGGTGATCATCGACCAGTTCATCGCCAGCGGCGAGGACAAGTGGCGCCGGCTCTCCGGTCTCACGATGCTGCTGCCCCACGGGTTCGAGGGCCAAGGTCCGGAGCACTCCTCGGCCCGGCTCGAGCGGTTCCTCCAGCTGTGCGCCGAGGACAACATGCAGGTGGCGTACCCGACGACCCCCGCGCAGATGTTCCACCTGCTCCGGAGGCAGGTGCTGCGCCCCTGGCGCAAGCCGCTGATCGTGATGACGCCGAAGAGCCTGCTGCGCGCGCCGCGGGCGGTGTCGCCGCTGGACGACTTCACCAGCGGACGTTTCCGGCGCGTGCTGCCCGACGCCGAGGTGGTGCCCGACGGCGTCACCCGGATCCTGGCGTGCAGCGGCAAGGTGTACTACGACCTGCTGGCCGAGCGCGAGAAGCGCGAGCGCGACGACGTCGCCATCGTGCGCCTCGAGCAGCTCTACCCGCGGCCCGACGAGCAGATCGAGGAGGCGTTGGCGCTCTACCCGGCGGACGCCCCGCTGGTCTGGGTCCAGGAGGAGCCGGAGAACATGGGCGCCTGGCGGTTCCTGCGCGCGCCGTGGGGCAGCGAGGCGTTCGGTCGCCGCTTCCACGGCGTGACCCGACCGGCGTCGGCCAGCCCGGCCACCGGCTCCGGCAGCGCCCATAAGCTCGAGCAGGAAGAGCTTCTGCGGGACGCGTTCGAGGGCGCGTCGTGACGACGCGGTCCGGCGGCGCGGCGACGCTCGCCCGAAACGAGGAGATTCGATGACGGACGTCAAGGTGCCCTCCGTGGGCGAGTCGATCAACGAGGTGTTCATCGGAGCCTGGCTGAAGCAGCCCGGCGACCGGGTCGAGAAGGACGAGCCGCTGGTCGAGGTCGAGACCGACAAGGCCACGCTGGAGGTGCCCGCCTCCGAAGCCGGCGTTCTGCAGGAGGTGCTCAAGTCCGAGGGCGACACCGCCGAGGTGGGCGAGGTCATCGCCCGCATCGAGGCGGGCGCCGCTGCGGAGGCTTCGGAAGAGAAGCCGGCCGACGCCGGCGAGCCCGCGGAAGCCCCGCAGCCGGAGGAGGCGCCCGCGTCGACGGCGGATGCGCCCCCAGCCGCGACGGAGGCGGCTACCGGCGAGGAGCCGAGCGCCGTCATGCCGGCCGCCCGCAGGCTGCTGGACGAGCACGGCCTGTCCGCCGCCGAGGTGCGCGCCACCGGTCCCGGCGGTCGCCTCCTGAAGGAGGACGTGCAGCGTCACCTGGACGCCGGAGGAACGGCGGGCAAGGCCCAGGCCGCGCCTTCAGAGCCCGCCGCGACGACGCGGCCCGAGGCGGGCGTCGCCGGAGCCCGTCGCGAGGAGTCGGTCGCGATGAGCCCGCTGCGGCGCACCATCGCTCGGCGGCTGGTCGAGGCGCAGCAGACCGCGGCGTTGCTGACGACGTTCAACGAGGTCGACATGAGCGAGGTCATGGCGCTCCGCTCGGAGTACAAGGACGCGTTCGAGAAGCGCTACGGCGTCCGCCTGGGCTTCATGAGCTTCTTCGTGAAGGCCGCCATCGACGCCCTCAAGACGATTCCGCAGCTCAACGCCGAGATTCGCGACGACCGCATCGTCTACAAGGACTACTACGACGTCGCCGTCGCGGTGTCCACGAAGAAGGGCCTGGTCACGCCGGTCGTGCGCGACGCGGAGACGATGAGCTTCGCCGAGCTCGAGGCGGCCATCGCCGACTTCGGCGCGCGCGCCCAGCAGAACAAGCTGACGCCCGACGAGCTGCAGGGCGGCACCTTCACGATCAGCAACGGCGGCGTGTTCGGCAGCCTTCTCTCGACCCCGATCGTGAACCCGCCGCAGTCGGGCGTTCTGGGGATGCACACCATCCAGCAGCGCCCCGTCGCGATCGACGGCCAGGTCGTGATCCGGCCGATGATGTACCTGGCGCTCACCTACGACCACCGCATCGTCGACGGCCGCGAGGCGGTCACCTTCCTCAAGCGCATCAAGGACGCGATCGAGCGGCCTGCGCGCATGCTGATCGAGGTGTGAGGTCATGCCCGAACACGATCTGATCGTCATCGGCGCGGGACCCGGCGGCTACGTGGCGGCCATCCGCGCCGCGCAGCTCGGCCTGGACGTCGGCATCGTCGAGAAGGAAGCGGAGCTGGGCGGAACGTGCGTCCGCGTCGGCTGCATCCCCAGCAAGGCGCTGCTCGAGTCCAGCGAGCGCTACGCCGAGGCGAAGCACGGGCTCGAGGCGCACGGCATCGAGCTGGGCGAGGTGGGCCTCGACCTGGCCGCGATGATGAAACGCAAGGACGCGGTCGTGAAGGCCAACACCGACGGCGTCGCGTTCCTGATGAAGAAGAACAAGGTGACGCGCTACGCGGGCACGGGCCGGATCACCGGCCCGGGCACGGTGGTCGTGCGAAGCGGCGAGGGAGGCGACGACGGCGAGCAGGAGCTCGCGGCCGAGCACGTGCTGATCGCGACCGGCTCCAGCGTGGCGACGCTGCCCGGCGTCGAGATCGACGGCGAGATCGTCGTCGACTCCAGCGGAGCGCTGGCGTTCGACGAGGTGCCCGGCCGCTTCGTCGTGATCGGCGCAGGCTACATCGGCCTGGAGCTGGGCTCGGTCTGGCAGCGGCTGGGCTCCCAGGTGACGGTGCTCGAGTACCTGGACCGGGTGCTGCCCGGCATGGACGCGGAGCTGGCCAAGGAGGCGAAGAAGGTCTTCGCCAAGCAGGGGATGCGCTTCCAGCTTGGTGCCAAGGTCACCGGCGTCGAGGTGAAGGGCAAGGGAGCGAAGCGGCACGCCGTCGTGCAGATGGAGGGCCACGACCCGGTCGAGGCGGACCGCGTGCTGGTGGCGGTCGGCCGCACGCCCAACACGGCGGACCTGGGTCTGGACGACGTCGGCGTGGAGCTCGACGAGCGCGGCCGGGTGAAGGTCGACGAGGCGTTCCGGACGAGCGTGCACGGCATCTACGCGATCGGCGACGTGATCGCCGGTCCGATGCTGGCCCACAAGGCCGAGGAGGACGGCGTGGCCGCCGTCGAGCGGATCGTCACCGGCGCCGGCCACGTCGACTACGGCCTGGTCCCCGGGATCGTCTACACCGAGCCCGAGATCGCCACGGTCGGCAAGACCGAGGAGGCGCTGAAGGAGCAGGGCGTCCCCTACGTCAAGGGCGTGTTCCCCTACCAGGCCAACGGCCGGGCCCGCGCCATGGACCGCACCGGCGGCAAGGTCAAGGTCCTCGCCCACGCGGAGACCGACCGGCTGCTGGGCGTGCACATCATCGGCGCGCGCGCCGGCGACCTGATCGCCGAGGCGGTGACGGCGATGACGTTCGGCGCCAGCGCCGAGGACCTGGCCCGGACGGTGCACGCCCACCCCACGCTGTCCGAGGCCGTGAAGGAGGCGGCTCTGGCCGCCAGCGGAGCTGCGCTGCACATCTGAGCGATCCCGCAGCCGATGCGACGCGCCCGTCCCCGTTCCGTCTGGAATTTTGCGGGGGCGGGCGCGCTCAGGTGACAGAGTGCGTTTGCGAAAGGAGGTGCGCATGCGCACCCTCGTCACCACCCTGTCCTTGACCACCCTGTCCGTCGCCGCGATGATCGTCCTCGGCGCCGCCTTCGCCCAAGAGGGCGAGACCGTCACCATCACGATGAACACCCAGGACGGCCAGTTCTACTTCGATCCCGTCGGGGTCCACATCGAGCCGGGCACCACGGTCCGCTTCGTGATCGAGAACGGCAGCCACAACACCGTCGCGTACGCCGAGGCGAACGGCAAGCCGCAGCGGATCCCGGAGGGCGCGGAAGCGTGGTCGTCGGAGATCGGCGAGGACTTCGAGATCACCCTGACGGCCGAAGGGGTGTACGACTTCTACTGCCTCCCGCACGAGTCGCTGGGCATGGTGGGACGCATCGTCGTCGGCGATCCTGACGCCTCGCCCGCGAAGGATCCCTCGGAGCTGTCGTTCGACGCCGCCGCGCAGCGCCTTCCCGCCGTCGAGGCGATCCTGGCGCAGGAGGACGGGCAGCTGAGCTTCGCGGAGGCCGGCTCGGACTGAGCCCGGTCCGGACCGGGGAATCGCGGCGCGTACGACCGTGCGCGCTGCGCCCCACTGCTACCGTGGGCGGATGACCGTCGCCGCGCCGTTCGCCTTCCCGATTCGCGACGCCGCCCTCGAGCCGATCGCCGACAAGGTCCTCTCCGGAGGCCGCGTGACGTTCGAGGACGGCATGACCCTCTTCCGCACGCACGACCTTCCCGCGCTGGCGGCGCTGGCCGATCACGTCCGGCGCGACAAGGTGGGGGAGAAGGCGTACTACGTCCACAGCCTGCGGCTCTCGCAGACGAACGTCTGCTACGTCGGCTGCACCTTCTGCGGGTTCCAGCGCAAGCTGGGCGAAGAGGGCGTTTGGGACATGGACCTGTCCGACGTCTGGGCGTACGTCGAGAAGCACGCGCACCCGGACCTGACCGAGATCCACATCAGCTCCGGGCACCACCCCAAGCGCGACTGGGCGTACTACCTGGACCTGACCCGCGGCCTGACCGAGCGCGGCTACCAGGTCAAGGCGTGGACGGCCGCCGAGATCCACCACTTCACGCGCATCGCACGTCCCAAGGGGGAGCGCCAGCCCGTCTCGTACCGCGAGGTGCTGCAGGAGCTCAAGGATGCCGGCCTGGTCGCCATGCCGGGCGGAGGCGCCGAGATCTTCGCCGAGCGGGTCCGCCAGCGCATCGCGCGCGCCAAGGTCGACGCGGACGGCTGGCTGGACGTGCACCGCACCGCGCACGAGCTGGGCATCCCCACGAACGCCACGATGCTCTACGGCCACATCGAGACGCTGGAGGAGCGGCTGGACCACATGATGCGGATCCGCGCCCTCCAGGACGAGGCGCCCGGCTTCATGAGCTTCGTGCCGCTGGCGTTCCAGCCGGACAACAACGAGCTTGCGCGCGAGCTCGGCAAGACCGAGTTCACCACCGGCGTCGACGACCTGCGCAACCTGGCGGTCGCGCGGATCGTGCTGGACAACGTTCCGCACGTCAAGGGCTACTGGATCATGATCACGCCCGAGCTGGTGCAGGTCACGCTGTCGGCCGGCGTCAGCGACGTCGACGGAACGATCAAGGACGAGCGCATCGCCCACGCCTCGGGCGCCTCGACCGAGACCGGCATGACGGAGGCGGAGCTGCTCCGCCTGATCCGCGACGCGGGCCGCGTGCCCGTCAAGCGCGACGCGCTCTACAACGAGCTCGAGGTGCACGGAGCGGCATGAGCGACGCATCGGACGCCCGTGCCACGGCCGGAGCGCTGCCAGCGCCGAAGGTGGAGGCGTCCGGAACGACCGAGCGTCTGGGCATCGTTTCGTACACGAACGTGGCGCCGCTCCACTGGCGGCTGAGGCCGTGGGACGAGGACGGGCACCGCGCCAGCTTCGTGCGCGGCGTTCCCAGCGAGCTCAACCGCGCCCTGCTGGACGGATCGATCGACCTGACGTTGATCTCCTCGGTCGAGTTCCTGCGCCACCGCGACGTGCTTCGGGCCCTGCCCGACTTCTCGATCGCGACGCTGGGACCGGTCTACAGCGTGAGCCTGTTCCACTGGCGACCGTGGCCGGAGCTGGACGGCGCCCGGATCGCGGTGTCGACCGACTCCGCGACCAGCGTGGAGCTGCTCAGGAGCCTGCTCCGCCGCGACGGGATCGAGGCAGAGCTGGTTCCCGCCGCGCCAGACCTGGACGCGATGCTTCAGCGTCACGATGCGGCGCTGCTGATCGGTGACGCGGCGCTGACCGAGGGTGTGGCACGGCGGCCGATCGGCGACCGGACCCCCGGCATGACCGACCTGGGCGAGGCCTGGTACGACCGCACCCGGCTGCCGTTCACCTTCGCCGTGTGGGCGTCGCGGCGCGAGCGACCGCCGTCCGATCGGCTGGTCGCCAAGCTTCGCGCGGCCCGGCAGCAGGGCCTCGGGCACCTCGCCGACGTCGCCTCCGAGGCGGCGGGTCGCGTGGGCGTCACGCCAGAGGTGATGCTTCGCTACCTCGCCAACTTCCGCTACCATCTCGAGCGACCCGACCGCGACGGCCTCGTGACCTTCGGACGCTGGGCCGTTCCGGGCTTCCGCGAGGACGAGCTGCGCTTCTGGGACGTCTGACGCCTCGGCACGGCGCAAAAACCGTACATCCCCGCTCGCCGGGAATCGAGTACCGTCGGTCCTGAACGTCCTCCGCTCCTGGCCATCCTCGGCGTGCGCAGCCTCGCAGCTCGCGACGTCGGCCTTCGATCGATTCCGCGAAGAGGTGTCGCATGATCCGAACGAACCGCGTTCCGTCCACGTCCCGAGACCGCCTCGCGCATCGGCTACGGGCCGCGCTGAGCCACCTTCTGGTCGCCGCGCTGCTGTTCATGGGCCCCGGCACCACGGCGGCGCTGGCGCAGGCCACCGATCCGGCGGTGCAGACCGCGGTCGAGCGGCTCGCGGAGATCGAGCGCACCCTGAACGGGCTCGAAGCCGCCCAGCCCGACGCGTACTGGACGAAGGACGATCTGGCGTTCGACCTCGCCTTCGAGGAGCCCGAGACGATCGCCGCCTGGGTCCGCGACGAGATCGCGTACCAGGCGTACCGCGGCGTCCTCAGGGGAGCCGACGGAGCGTTGCAGGCCGGGGCCGCCAACGCCTACGACCAGTCGCTGCTGCTGGCGAGCCTGCTGTTCGACGCGGGATTCACCGCACGGATCGCCCGCGCGACCCTGCCCGACGACGCCGCCGGGGAGCTCGTCTCCACCATTCGCTCCCCGGCACCGGTCGCCGTCGACCAGACGGCCGCCCTGGACGCGTACGTCGCGGACGGACCGGGCACGCGCCAGGATCTGGAGCAGGTGGACGAGCGGACCGAGGCGCTCAAGCAGGAGCTCGAGGGCGAGGCGCTGGACGTCTCGGCCTGGCTGCGGACCACGCTGCAGGACGCCGGCGTGACGCTGGGCGGGGCGGACATGACGGCCGTGATGGACGACGCGCGCGACTATGCATGGGTCCAGT
>Ga0209943_1002037_pt1 | contig 11498 bp, 7 predicted proteins | sample SalPonR1_B_D2_MG_FD_185698 | JGI IMG/M metagenome (GOLD analysis project Ga0209943, IMG submission 185698) | Salt pond soil microbial communities from South San Francisco under conditions of wetland restoration - Salt Pond MetaG R1_B_D2_MG... ... | reverse complement strand
GTTACACATAATAGGATATATTTTGATTATGAGGCCTCCGCAAATACTTTTACTTATGCATACCATGGACTTCCTTTGGTCTTTATAGAAAGCTTTGATCAAACTAGTAAAAGTGTTTATGATTTTTGGCCAGAGAAAGAACTGAGTGACTTTAACATAGAGTTAACTCCTCAGCCAAGTCATGTAAGAGCACCCGTTAGTTCAATAGCTCAGGATCTATTTGTAAACAAAAATAAAATCTATTTCCGGCTAGAAAACGAAATAATAGTGTTTAACCACAAAAATGGAAGTGTAGAGCATGTGATATCTTTAGTCGATGACGAGGGATTTCCAGCGATTTTTCAGCAAATGGTATATTCGGATGAGACGTTTTTCTTAATCAATCGCTTCACATCTGATATTTATTATTTTACAGAGGATGATATCTCAACTTTGTAGGTCTGCAGGTTAGATCTGCCCGTTAAAAATCAGTTTTAAAAAATCTCTGGATTAACCCCATCTTGGGTGAACAGACGCTTAAAAAAAATGCGAAGCGCTCGCTTTAGACGGCAATGGTTTTTTTGTTGAGGGTGAAATTAAGAAATTAGATGATCCAAAGTATTCTTAGCTCAACATCCTCTCTCTCATACAATTAGTGTAGCTACCACCAATGTTATTTAAACTGTCATCTCGCCCGACTGAACTTTCCATAACTGGTTGTAGATGCCTTCAGAATTGACCAGTTCTTCATGAGTCCCTTCTTCAACAAGCTCTCCCTCATCAAGTACAAAAATTCTGTCGGCATGGCGAACAGTCGAGAGTCGGTGGGCAATAATTATGGTTGTTCGGTCTTTTGAGATTTTGAACAATGAACGCTGAATAGCTGCCTCGGTTTCATTGTCTACGGCTGATGTGGCTTCATCAAGAATCAGCACCGGGGGATCTTTGAGAATGGCCCGTGCAATGGAGATTCGTTGTCGCTGGCCGCCGGAGAGTTTCTGGCCTCGCTCACCGACAACCGTTTCGTAGCCATCCTGCAGGTCCGTCACAAAGTCGTGTGCTTCCGAAAGTTTTGCGGCCTCGATAAGCTCCTCGTCTGTTGCATTAAATGTACCATACCGGATATTTTCAGCCACTGTGCCGTGAAACAGGAATACGTCCTGGCTCACCAGACCCGCAGCACTCACCAGGTCGTCTATCTTATACTCCCTGAGGTCCCGGCCATCGAGCAGGATGCGCCCGCCGGTTACGTCATAGAAGCGCATCAGGAGTTTTATCAGACTGCTTTTACCGGCCCCTGTGGCCCCAACGATTCCAACTGTCTCTCCTGCCGGTATTGTCATATTCAGCCCGTTTAACACTTTTCCGCCTGTTCTGTACCGGAAGGATACATCTTTAAACTTATACTCACCTTCCACCTCATCAGACGGGAGCGGCACGGTGCCATCTTCAAGGTTTTCATCTTTCCTGAGCAAACTCATCACCCGTTTCGTACTTGCCATGGCCCGCTGGTAAAGATCGAAGGTTTCACCGAGGCGCGTCAATGGCCAGAGCAGGCGCTGAGTCACAAATATAAGAACACTGTAGAGACCCACTTCCATGTTTCCTTCCAGTGTTTTAAATCCTGCAAATATCAGGATGCCGATGAAACCGGCGAGAATCAGCATCCGGATGAGCGGCACAAAGGCGGCACTGAGACGAATCACACTTTGATTCGCTTTCTTATACCGGTCCGACAGCTTCGCTATTCGCTCGTTTTCATACTCCTGGGTTCCAAAGCTCTTGATGGTGGCCATCCCGCCAAGATTGTTTACGAGCTGTGAACTGGTTTCTCCCGCCCGCTCCCGCATGTTACTATATCGAGGCGCCAGTTTCTTCTGGAACCAGACTGATCCCCAGATAATAAACGGCATGGGAACCAGGGCCATCCAACCTATTTCAGGAGCTGAAAATATAAATATCGACCCGATAACGACCACGGTTACCACCACCTGGATCAGGTCGTTCGCACCGTTATCCAGAAAACGCTCGAGCTGGTTAATGTCATCATTCAGGATAGAGATGAGATCGCCGGTTGACCGGTCTTCAAAAAAGGCCAGCTCCTGTTCCTGCATATTGCTATAGGCATCCTTCCGAAGGCTGTCCTGCGTGAACTGAGCCAGATCACGCCAGTATATTTCAAACAGGTACTGAAACACCGATTCAAACACCCACACGATCACTGTAATACCGGCCAGCCACAGCAGCTGTTCAAACGGATCGGTCACGCCGAGCCGGCCAATCAGGCTCTCTTCACCCTGAACCACAACGTCTACAGCAGCACCTATGAGTACAGGTGGAGCGAGATCAAACAATTTGTTGAGAATAGAAAAAAGAGTTGCCAGCCGCACTTTGGTGCGATACGGCTTCATATAGCTGAGCAGCTGTTTAAGAGGGTGTTTGTCAGGCTCGGGTGTTGAACTCATATACGTCAGGAAGTTAAATATCCATTTGGCTTCATAAACGTACCGTGATACAAAATGAATTGCTACTCTCGTTTTCAGACTTGTGTACACATAAGACAATGATGATTCATCCGATACCTGCAACTGGTGGCTGAATATCGTTTTGCCCCACACAATTGATGCATCTATCCCTCGATAAACATTACAATATTGATACTATTTGTCGTCTCGGGATTTTTTCTTCTCCTCGTCCAAATTCCCAGGGCGTTGCCCTGGGCTGCATTATGTGACCCTTTCAGGGTTTTTTTGGATATTGGGATACGTATGGTGATCAATCATATAGCATACGGGCACTTCACTGAATAATCCTCTTTTAAATTAACTTTACTTTACTCCATCCTCGCCGCAGTAAATCTCTCCACTCGATTTTCAACCGGCTCAATGGTTCGGAGGTAATCGTACATAGCACCGAGATCTTCTTCAGTCATTCCCGCATACATGAGCCACGGCATAATCGTCTGAAATTCCCCGGGAGCCACTTTGTGCGGCACGTAGCTGCTGTCTGCATACATTTTGAACCGCATCACAAACTGCTCTTTGCTCATGTAGCCTATGCCCGTCTCATGTGGGGTAATGTTTGCTGATCTTACTACAGATCCGCCCGGCATCACAAATTCACTGCCACCTGCAAAAGGCTCGCCCACTACTGCTCCGTTATCACGTTTAACGTGACATTCAATACAGGCGGCAGCCGTGACTAGATACCTGCCATAGGCAATTGGGTCGTCTTTTGAAGGAATGGGCTGATTGTCGGCTTTAACCGGCATCGTATTGATCAGCAAATTGACCGGGAAATTTGCCACTGATGTTTCATTTTCTCTCTCAACAGGATCCAGCGTCCGTAAATAGGCAATGACGGAGTAGATATCCTCTTCCGCCAGTTTTGAATACTGTGTATATGGCATGACCGGGAAAAGTGCGGATCCATCACGTGAAACGCCTGAGGTAATGGCACGAAAGATTTCACCGTCTGTCCAGCTACCAAGTGCGGACGGAGTCAGGTTCCGGGAGACAAATCTTCCCGGGAATCCCATGTTTTCATCAAACACATCGCCGCCGGCTCCGTGTGTTCCCGCTTTTGGCGGGCCTGCAAATGTTGAAAAATCTCGTTCAGCGTGGCAGTCCATACAGAGCATCACATGGTTTGCAAGGTATTTTCCGCGCTCAATGCGTTCAGCTGTTGGTTCAACAGTGATGTCCGGAGCCGGTTCTGCATTAGGCAGAATCACGGACACGTAGCCAATCAAAAAAACCAGGGCTACAATTACGATTGCTAATAAATATGCCAGGTACTTTAATCCTTTTTTCATAAATACATTTTTTGGGTTTAGTGGAAAGCTGATATTTCTACCGGGCTCCCGATTCTTTCTCCCGGCGGGCAATGCATATACTGAAAGCTGTGTAAAGCATTCGCTGAGAGATATTTACGTAATTGGAAAATCATTTACAACATCGAAAATATTAAGTGAATCAAGGGTTTTGGGGATGAGGTATTGAGTATTGGGCATTGATGGTTAAAAGAAGTGTCTTTACAGATCTTTACGCATCGCCCTGAAAAGCACAGGGCTGTCATGTCGAGCGAGCTTTGCGAGCCGAGACCTCTCCTCGTTCGCAGAGCCATTCAAAACAGCGGCTATTTTCCTCCCCTCTCGAGAGGGGAGATCGCATGAGTGGTCGCTATCTGAGTATTCTCAAAAACAATGCACTATGTTTTAAAAAATGACCTTGCCCTAACAGATCCTTCCTCATCGCTCTGAAAAACGCAGGGCTTGCGTCTGGATGACCACATTCCCTGGATTTGGAAAGGCGGCGTGGTATAAGAATCTGAAAAAGCATGGTGTCAGCAAAGAATGCACCTAGCAGTATAAAGCCTTTCCAACACCCCTCACATCAAAAACAGATGGTACCGTTTTAATAGTCTCCCCTCGAGGTGAGATGAGATTCACCGCCAACTCAAAAAACTTCATCTTTCAGGATTTAAGATTATTATGATACATTCGATATCTGTGGTAGTCAGTAAAACCAGCTGATCTACCTGTTTTAAACCATACCTGATTTTCTATGCGGACTGATTTACTCATCGGACTCTTGTTCTTCCTCGCGCTGTCGCTCAGCCGGCCTGACGGTGATGATGAGACTGATCTTGCGCGAAAAATAAAGAATGGCGACAAAGCCGCCTTCGATACCTTCTATCAAAATCATAGTTCGGCACTTATCTCTTTTTTATGCTCAAAGGGACTTAGCCAACAGGAAGCGGAAGATCTTCTGCAGCAGGCATTTTTGATTATCTGGGAAAAACGTGAGGAGATTAAACCGGAGCTATCGCTGCGGTCGTTTCTCTTTACAACCGCCTACCGGCGGATGCTGAATCTGTTTCGGGACAGAAAAGATACCGTCTCGAATTACGCCTATGTACTTGAATCAGACGTGCAAAACCCGGAAGAGTCTACAGAAACACGTGAGGCTATTCAGCAGCTGCATGCCGCGCTCAAAGAGATGCCTGAAAAGAGAAGAAATGTATTTGAGCTCTGCTATCTGCAGGAATTTACTTATAAAGAGGCTGCTGAAGCGCTTGGGGTAACCCGAAAAACAGTAGAAAACCATATGGCACTGGCTCTGAGGGATATCAGAGAGGCATTGAAGAAATTTTCACCGCCGGGTTGGGGGTAATTCGGAAGTGGTGTGTACAAGGGGCAGAACCAACTTGTAACAAAACAAACAAACCTATGAAAACTTATAAATATTATCTCATCATTTTGGCGCTTGCAGCATCCACCCTGTTTTACGGATGTAATACAGTAAACAGCACCGAGCCCGACATTAGCGAAGAGGAACTTGAAATTGCCGGTGAAATCATTGGGGCGTCTCTCTCCGAAGAACAAGATGGCGTGCTTTCATCTGTATATGACGCATTTTCTAATGTCTCACAAACAGGAATCTCATATGCCGATCCAAATATGACGATGCAAAAATCATCAGCAGGGTCCATGGACAGACCCGGACGTGGCGGCGAAAAGAACTATTCTGTCGACTACAATCCGGAAACAGGTGAGCATACCGTCTCTTTTGACCGTTCATTTGAAGGCCCGAATCTGGAAAAAAGCATGAGCGTGCTGAATACATACATTTTCACTGACGTTGACCAGGAGTTTCTGGAATTTCCGCGGCGCGACAGCGAAATGATTGAAACTATCGATTTTAAAGGAATGAGAACCGGCTCTGCTGAAACAGAACGGCGATCATCTAGTTTTACCCGAACTGATACACTTTTCGCATCTGGCATCTCAAATGAAAGCGCCATCCTTACGATCGACGGCAAACATAACGGCGAAGGCCAAATGTCTATAGAACTGCCACGGCTTGAGCGCAGCGGCGAGCGTACTTTCGAGGTAGAGTTCATATTTCAAAATATTCAGATCGACAAAGCCATCGTCCGTGAGAACGGGAACCTGGAAGAGGGTATCACCGGGCTGATCACGTACAGTATGGAAATGACAAAAACCAAAGATGGTGACACAAGAGAAAAATCACTCTCCGGTACCATCGAACTGACCGGCGACGGAAGTGCACTGCTTCGCTTCGATCGATTCAAAAATACGTTTCTTGTAAGACTTAGAGACGGAATGATCGAGTAATCAGGAATTGATTATCACCAAAAGCAACGCAGGCAGGTTCGCTTTCCGCAACCTGCCCTGCTTGTTTTAATGAGTGTCCTCTTTTAATTAACCACATAGGATCTAACAAACACACATGATCCCTTCAGACAGACATCAACCCAGTCAGGAAGAACTTGACCTCGCACGCCGGCTCATGGACCGCGTCGAGACCGGTGCATCCCAATCTGCCGGGAAAGATCCGCTGTTTGATGTTCTCGAAGCCTACAAACAGAGCGCCTCACTTAGTACCAACAGCTCCCCTTCAAAATCTGTCCGAAACGCCATTTTTGATACAATTGAATCAGAAGAGAAAGCTGGAGAAACAAAACAGTTAACGCTCGTCTCCACATTCTGGAAAATCGCCGCCGTCTTTTTAGCAGTTGCGGGTCTTGCACTGGCCTACATAATTTTTCAACCTGCCGAACCGGTGTTGCTGGCTCAAAGCGGGGCAGTACAGCAAGTCACTGAACTCCCGGACGGGTCCATCGTAACGTTGCGCCCAAACAGCAGTCTCTACGAGCTGAAAGAAACAGATACGCAGCAGACCTACAGAATTGATGGCGAGGCTTATTTTGAGGTTGCCGAAAACAGAGACCGTCTCTTTACCGCTATCTCCGGCGATGCAAAGGTAGTGGTAACAGGAACCGAATTTTCACTGGGTAACTGGGGATCCGCCGTGCGGGTCTACCTGGAATCGGGCAGCGTCCGGTTTTCTACGCTCGACGACTCGCGGTCGGTCAGCCTTGATCCGGGCGAGTTCAGCGAGAGCTCCGGTGGAACCATTTCAGAGCCTTCAGCTGTTGTCGGGCGGATTTACACCGGCTGGCTGGAACAAGAGCTCAGGCTCAACAGCCGAACCGTAACAGACGTGGCAGCCGAGATTGAGCACCATTTTAATATTAGGCTGGACATACCCGACTCTATCGCGGACGAACGGCTGACCGGCAGCCTCGACCTGCGAACATCGGACCAGGTGCTGTCTGACCTGGCACTATCGCTGAACGGTAGATTTGTGAGGGTTGATGATAACCGCTACCGGTTTGAGACGGAGCCTTAAGAAAGGAGTCAGATTATGATCGCCACTCTTATTCTGCTGCTTTTGATGAGCTTGCCCCAGGCCCAAACCGAGACGTCCCGGGATCAACGGGATAAGTCTCTTCATACTATTTTTCAAACCATTGAGAATGAGACCGGCTACAAATTTCTCTATCGCGATGCGATCATCGCTGGAAAAAAAGCCGACTTTACCATGAGCGACAACTGGCAGGCGTCTCTTCATCAGCTGCTTCACCGGTCCGGCCTTGCCGCCTCAATTGATGACATACGGCAGCGGGTGGTCATCTACCAGGGTGATGCGTCGCAGGTAAAAAGCACACGTATTGAGGGAACCCTGATTGATAACAAAACGGGTGAGCGCCTGCCGTTTGCGACCGTCTGGGTGAAAGCGGGCAGCCGGCCTATCCGTCAAACCCAAACCGATATCAACGGACGCTTTTCGCTGATGCTGTCATCAACCACCGGCGAGGATGTGACGATCGGCGTGAGTTATGTGGGCTATCGGCGGGCCGAATTGACATTTGATTCCGGGTCCATACAGCTCAATTCGCCGCTCCATATCCGGCTTGAACCTTCCCGGGTAGAGATCTCCGAGATTGTGGTCACAGGCGCATCAGGGAGCACGCCGGCAGATTCTGTTTATCGCGGGATGCTGGACATGGGAACGTTCAGTCCGCTCGGCGAATCGAACAGCGTTCGGATGCTTCAGATCCTGCCCTCGGTCAGCCACGGGGCGTCGCTCTCCGAAGGGTCATACATCAGGGGCAGCAATTCCGACGCGCTGCGGGTGACACTCGACGGATCGGTCATCTACAGTCACTCGCACCTGTTTGGGCTGATCGACAGCTTCAACCCCGACGTTATCCGTACCGGGAGCTTTTATTACGATGTGGCTCCCGCCCGCTACCATGCCCCGCCGGGCGGCGTGCTGAACCTGGTCACGCAGACGGGATCGCTCCACGACTACGGCGGCAGTTTTGGGTTAAGCAACTCTGTAGTGAAAGGAAGCCTTGACGGGCCAATCCAGAAAGGCCGGTCCAGCTGGATGCTTGCCGGGCGGCACTCCATCCTGAACACCATCGATCTGTTCAACAGCTCGGAGATGGTTTCGTGGGGGCTCGGCATTGACCGTGAAAACTCCCTTGACGAAGATGCCACCGATCTGAATGAGCGCATTCTGGATCCCGGCAGCTACTCGGTTTCGTTCTATGACTTCCACGGCAAGCTGTTTATTGAACCGTCACCCTCGGGCATTTTTACGCTCAGCGGCTACCTTGGCGGCGATAGCACCTCGCAGACCGTCAACCGTATTATCCGGGCATCCACCGGCTCGCCGGGTCGGTTTGACCGTGACGATTTTGAGACCTCCAACGAATGGGGGAACCGCTCCGCCAATGTCTCCTGGTTTCAGCGGCTGAACAAAAACCGGGAGCTGCAGGTGCAAGCGGGGTTCAGCTACCTTTATACCGGATACCTCAAGGAAGATTATGTGTACACCAGACCCCAGAACGATCCTGACCGCCCTCCCCTGCTTCTGAGTGACTTTGAAAACGAGAGCGAACTCAATCACGGCTATGCCAATGTTGAGCTGAAAGCGGGCCTGCTTCATGCAGGCACTTCCATTAATTGGTATGATGCCGCCTACCGGGAGAACTCTCTGAACCGCTCGGAGTTCTTCCAGCGTACGCGGCCGGTGATGGCTGAACTTTACGGCGAATACCGTCTTGAAAACCAAACCGGGAATCATTCGGCCGATGCGGGCATCCGGTTTCAGCACTACACAGACGGCAATTTTACACGGTCTTCCCCGCGGCTGAGCGCCTCGTTCTTTCAGAACAGTTTCCTAACCCTGGGGCTGAGCGCGGGCCGCAACTACCAGTATCTCTACCAGCTTTCCATCTACAACCAAACCACGTCAGACATTTGGGTGATGGCACTCGACGGCCAGCCTCCTGCGCGCAGCGATCATCTCTCCGCCTCCTTGTCCGCAAGCCCGTGGTCGAACGCATTTATCCAGGTGGAAGGCTACCTCAAGATGCAGGAGAACCTCCGGTTTCACGAAATCAACTTTCAGAATATTGAGGCCTCGTTCAACGGCAGCCCGCTCTTTAACGACAATGAGGGCTATTCGAGGGGTGCAGAGGTGCTGTTTCGGCAGACGGGCCGGCGATGGGAAGTATCACAGTCTTACACATACTCCATCACCGAACTGCGAAACGACAGGTTTCAGGACCGCGGCTGGTTCTATGCCGACTGGGACCGCCGCCACCGATTCAATACGGTTGCCTCTTACAGGTTTTTCGACGGCCTGAAGGCGAGCGTAAACTGGGTGGCCTCGAGCGGACGACCTGACCGCATCCGGCTTTCAGAACCTGAACAGGACCGACTCGGCAAGTACAGCCGCGTGGACCTGAGCCTGGAATATTCGGGTGAACTGGGGGAAAGCGGCGGCACTCGTCTCCGCCTGCAGGCGGGGGTTTATAATCTCACCAACCGCAACAATCCGTGGTACCGCGAATGGGTGCAGACTATTGACGATTCCGGCCTCCGTTCGCAGCTCTCACCCGAGCAGGTAGACGTGTACGACCTGGGCTTTCAGCCATCGGTTTCTTTGGGGATTTATTTTTGAGGTAAGGTTTACCTTTCTCCTTTCTTACGGCCCTCATAATAGCCAATCCATTATGAAGTCTAACACTCCCATGGGCGGATAACATAAGAAAGCTTATTCCCCCCTTTTAATTAACCCTTTTATTTGAGAGGGGCATTTATTATTTAACCTAATGTACATTCACACAGAGAGTTAGCCGACACCTTACGGTTATTTGAAATTTTAAACTCTGCATGAATGGTGCATAAATACATGTTATACTCAAAAAAAGCATATTCATTGATGATTAGAGACATTGCAAAATTGTTCACTTACTTAATTATGTTTGGGGTCTTCTTTTCTTGTTCTGTTGATTCAACAGATGAATTGCCGGCACATATTCAGTCACTTGAAAACCTTACTGTTTACGATAATAATACCTCACCGGAATCTTCTATATCAATATCCAAGTTAACAGAGTTTGGCAATTCTGAAGAGGTGCCGATTGGACGCGTTTCATATGTGGATGTAGATGATACTGGTAACGTATACCTTTCAGAAGGTTCACATAGTAATCACGGGATACACGTGTTTGATTCTGATGGCAATTATCTCCAAAAAATAGGTAGGTCAGGTGAAGGTCCTGGAGAGTTTCTTTCGATTTATGATATGAAGGTATATAAGAACAGGCTTTATGTACTTGATGGAAGTCTTCTCAGAATTCAATTCTTTAATATTGATGATTACTCCTTAGTTGATCAAGCCAGTTTAACACACTCCGAGTGGGACTTTTCAGGAGATCAGTCAATGACATTTCCAGAAGATATTTTTGTATTGAGTGATAGTACACTGCTCGCATCTTTTAATCACTTGACGTTCGATATTGACACAAAATCGTATTATCAAATAGATTATAAGGGGAATGTGATTTCGGATCAGATTATTAAGCATGATTATATAACGCATTTCGAAGATCCGGGAACAAAAAGTTATTTTTACGACCCATTTGGTGGAAGAGGAAGTGCAGTGCTTTCTTCAAACAATAACATTTATTCCTCATGGTCAAAAGAGATGCTATTTAAAGTGTATAATTCAGACGGAAAATATCTGAGGGCGTTTTATCATCCATTCCAAAATAGTCAATTAAGCCAAGTTGAAGCATTAAACTACTATGAAAGTGAACAGTTCAAAAGTGCACTAAATAATCACGGTGTACCTGGAAATTGGCGTGCTTTTGAGCATATGATAATAGACGATGAAAATCGCTTATGGATCTCAACGATTATAGATGATCAAGATGTATATAAATGGTGGGTTATGGACAGGAATGGAAAAATTTTGGCAAAAAAAGTATTACCGAGGACCAATGAGATAAAAAAAGTACAAAATGATATTATCTACTCAGTGCGAACCGATGAGGAGACAGGTTTACAGAACATAGTTAAGTATGATGTTGAGTGGGGTAAATAGTGAAGTATTTCAAATAAATTATACGAAGAAAGTTCATGGAGTATAACCAACAATTCCTGCTGACGGGATAGCGATAGTTACTTAACTTCAAAATTGATATCCCCGCAGCAGAATTGCCAAACCGTTAACCTCCTTTTCCTCAATTTATGATATCTTCCTTGTTTTAAGTAGATTTGTAATAGGCACCAACAAAATTTCACCAAAATGAAAGACTGGAGAAAACGAATAACTATAAATCCCGATCAA
>Ga0209943_1002035_pt1 | contig 11503 bp, 5 predicted proteins | sample SalPonR1_B_D2_MG_FD_185698 | JGI IMG/M metagenome (GOLD analysis project Ga0209943, IMG submission 185698) | Salt pond soil microbial communities from South San Francisco under conditions of wetland restoration - Salt Pond MetaG R1_B_D2_MG... ... | reverse complement strand
ACTCCGGCCATGAGATTCCCGCGCCCCCGATCACTGAACGGCCTGCTCTTCCTGGGCTTCGGCCTGGTCACCATCCCGCTCATGGTGGCGGTCGTGTGGGCGCTGGTGCAGCTGGAGCGTTACGCCGACGAGAGCGAGAGCCTGGTGCTGGAGAGCGTCACCGCCACCCAGAACACCCGTCTGCTGCTCGAGCGCCTGCGCGAGCTCGAACGCCTGGCCAGGCTCTATCAGGTGCAGCAGACCGAGGACTACCTGGATCTCATGACCCAGGACGCCGCCCGCTTCGCGTCCGGCCTGGCGGCACTGACGCCGCTGGCCGAGCGCGCCGGCGCCGGCGAGGCGGCGGACCTGCTCGGCCGGCGCACCAGCTCCGCGGTGTTCACCATCCGCACCCAGCCGGCGGACTCGGACCGCGTGCTTCAGGCCACCCGTGAGCTGGAGGCTCTCTCGCGCGAGGCCGGCGAGTTCAGCGTGGCCGTCAACGACTTCATCGGCCGCGAGCTGGCCGCCCTGCAGCAGGACGCCAGTGACTTCCAGACCACGCTCGCCTGGCAGACCGCGGCGCTGATCCCGGTCATGCTGATCCTGGTGCTGATCTTCGCGCTGCTGATCACCCGGCCCATCCGCCAGATCGACGACGCCATCGACCAGCTGGGCCAGGGCGGCTTCTCCCGGCCCATCCGCGTGGCCGGGCCCACCGACCTGCAGGCGCTGGGGCGCCAGCTGGAGTGGCTCAGGGTGCGCCTGCTCGAGCTCGCCCAGGAGAAGAACCGGTTCCTGCGCCACATGTCCCACGAGCTGAAGACCCCGCTGGCCAACATCCGCGAGGGCACCGATCTGCTGCTGGACGGCGCCGTCGGGCCGCTGGAGGACCCCCAGCGCGAGGTCACCGACATCCTGCGCTCCAACGGCCTGAAGCTGCAGCGTCTCATCGAGAATCTGCTTTCCTTCAGCGCCTGGCAGACCAAGAGCGAGATGCTGATGTTGTCGGACTTCTCGCTGAAGCCGCTCGTCGTCGGCGTGCTGAAGGACTACCGCCTGCCCATCAAGGCCCAGGGCATCCGGCTGGCGCTGGACGTCGAGGAGATCACCGTCAACGCCGACGAGGAGAAACTGCGCACCGCGCTGGACAACCTCATCTCCAACGCCATCAAGTACACGCCCCGGGGCGGGCACATCCAGGTGCGGGCGATTGCGACCCACACGAGCCTCGTCATCGACATCGCGGATTCCGGGCCGGGCATCCCGGCGGAGGAGCGCAGCCGCATCTTCCAGGCCTTCTACCAGGGCGCCAACCAGCAGCACGAAGGCCCGGTAGCGGGCACCGGCATCGGCCTCTCGGTGGTGCTGGAGTGCATCCAGGCCCACGGCGGCAGCGTGGAACTGGTGGACTCGCCCTGGGGCGGTGCGCACTTCCGCCTGCACATCCCCCAGGAGCAGGTCAGCGTCAATGACAGGATGGCAGCCAATGCGTAGCGCAAGACACGGAGGGATGCCGGCCCTGCTCGCCGCCCTCCTGCTCGCCGGTGGGTGCACTTCTACCACGGGCTGGCTGGACCGGGACGGAGACGACCGGAGTGAGAACCGCGACGTTGATGGCGCCGACGTCTCCGGCTACCTTCGGACGATGCGCGACCTCGCCGCGGGCGACCCCGCGACGAAGGCCGAGGTCTTCGCCCGGGTGGACGACGCCGTCCTCCAGGCGCCGACCACGACCAACAAGCTGCGGCTGGCGCTGGCGCTCGCCACCCCGGGCCACGCCGGCGCCGACCCGGAGCGCGCCCGGGAGATGCTCACGGAGATCCTGGCGCGCGCCGAACTGCTGCTGCCGGCCGAGGTCACACTGGCCGAGCTGCAGCTGGAGGTGGTCGAGCAGCGCCTGCTGCTCGAGACGGAGAACCGCCAGCTGCGGGCGCGCTACGAACGCGCCGCCGACGAGGACCGTCGGCGGCTGGAACAACAGCTGGCCGCGGCGCGGGCACAGAACCGGGAACTCGCCCGGGCGCTCGAGGAGGCGGAGGAGAAGCTCCGCGCCATCACCACCATCGAGAGATCAATCAGGGAACGCTCCGATGCCGACGAACAACGCTGAGCGCAAGGCCCAGGCCGGGTCCGGCAACAAGGGCAGAATCCTGCTGGTCGACGACGACCCCGGTCTGCTGCGCCTGCTCTCCATCCGCCTGCGCGCCGAGAAATACGAGGTGGAGGCCGTCGAGAGCGCCCACCGGGCGCTGGCGGTGCTGAACCGCTTCGAGCCGGACCTGGTCATCACCGATCTGCGCATGGACAAGATGGACGGCATCGGCCTGCTGAAGGAACTGCAGGAACGCTCGCCCGGCCTGCGCGTGCTGATCATCACCGCCCACGGCACCATCCCGGACGCCGTCGCCGCCACCCAGAGCGGCGCTTTCGGCTTCCTGACCAAGCCCATCGACAAGGCAGAACTCCTCGACCACGTCGGCCGCGCGCTGAAGGTCTCCACCAAGGCGCCGGCGGAAGACGACTGGGCGGACGACATCATCACCCGCAACCCCCTCATGCGCGAGCGCCTGAACCAGGCCCGCATGGTGGCGGACAGCGGCACCCGGGTGCTCATTACCGGCGAGAGCGGCACGGGCAAGGAACTCATGGCCCAGGCCATCCACCGGGCCAGTACCCGCCGCGACGGCCCCTTCGTGGCCATCAACTGCAGCGCCATGGCCGAGCACCTGCTCGAATCCGAACTGTTCGGCCACGAGAAAGGCGCCTTCACCGGCGCCACCCGCGCCCACAAGGGCCTGTTCCAGGCCGCCGAGGGCGGCACCCTGCTGCTGGACGAGATCGGCGACATGCCCATGCGCCTGCAGGTCAAGCTGCTGCGCGTCCTGCAGGAAGACCAGGTGCGCCCGGTCGGCGCCACCGAGTCCGTCCCCGTGGACGTGCGCGTGATCTCCGCCACCCACCGGGACCTGCGCGAGATGATGGCCGAGGGCGCCTTCCGCGAAGACCTCTACTACCGTCTCAACGTCGTCAACATCCACATCCCGCCGCTGGACGAGCGCCGCGACGACATCCCCCTGCTGGTCGCCCACTTCCTGAAGTCCGTCGCCGGGGAGGCCGGCGGCGAGCGCAAGGTCTACGCCCCGGAGGCGGTCGAGATGCTGGTCACCGCCGAATGGCCCGGCAACATCCGCCAACTCTACAACGTGGTGCGCCAGAACGTGGCCCTGTCCCGCTCACCGGTCATCAGCGCCGAACTGGTGCGCTCGTCCCTCGGCGAACACGGCGGCAAACTGCCCTCCTTCTCCGAAGCGCGGGACGAGTTCACGCGGAATTACCTGAGCCAGATCCTGCAGATCACGTCGGGGAATGTCAGCCAGGCCGCACGTCTGGCGAAGCGCAACCGGACGGATTTCTACAAGCTGCTGGCGCGGCATGAATTGAATCCGGATGTGTTCAAGCCGCATTGATCCGCCGGTCGCGCGGCCCCTGCCTTTTTATCTATGGGATCGGGCCTGAAGGCCCTCCTACATGCATCAGGGATGTTGGTGGGGCGTTCAGCGCAGGCGTTTCTCTCGATGTGAGGGGTAAACGCGGCGCGCTCGGGTTTGCGGTCGCGGGCATGCTTTCGGCATGGCTCATCTGCGACCACGGCAACGGGGATTGCGGTGCGGGCGGCGTTCCGAAACCCGACGAATCTACCTGGTGACCACCTGCACCTACGCGGATCGCACGATATTCGGGTGCCTGATATGCGGCTCCATCGTGGCCGAAGAGATCCAGCGACAGGATTCGCTGGGTGCCACGGAAACGATGGCGTACGCCGTGATGCCCGACCATCTGCACTGGCTGTTCGAACTCCGCCCGGCACAATCGCTGGAATCGGTCGTGGCGCAGATGAAGGGGCGCTCCGCTTTACGCATCAACAAGGCGCGCGGCTGCGCAGGACGGATCTGGCAACCGGGATTCCACGACCGCGCCGTCAGAGCCACCGACCAACTGAGGCGTTACGGTGATTACGTCGTCCACAACCCGGTGCGCGCAAAGCTGGTGGAGCGGCCGGAGCACTACCCGCTGACCTACGCGGTCTGGTGGCAGCGCAAGACAACGTAGGAGGGGATTTATCCCCGATTCATCAGATCAATCGGGCCTGAAGGCTCTCCTACACGGAGATCGCGGCGCGCCGGCGGGTGTGCCAGACGAAACCGAGCGCCAGCAGACCTGCGCCCAGGAGACCCAGCGAACCCGGCTCGGGGACGGAGACGGCGCACTCGTCGTTGGTGGCAAGACTCATTTCGCCGATACCCCACCAGAAGTCAGGATCGACGACGACTTTGCTGATCCTGGCGCAGTTGCCCGTGTCGCTGAGGAAGACACCGTACAACGGCGACGTCTCCGGATAGATGCCGTTGAACCAACCCGTCTGCAGAGACCCGCTCTCGCCATCCGAATCGATGTACTCGGCACGTATCCACGCCTCTGCAGGCATGTTCGCCCCGATCCGGAAAGTGAAGCCGGTGACGAACAGATCCTCGAAGGCGACCCGCATGGTGTTGGTGTCGGTCACGAAGATCGAGCCGTCGCCCTGCCACCAGCCGACGTCCTCCTTCTCGATCAGCGGATCGCCATACTTGTCTTCGAAGCGGATGGCACCGTCCCCGAAATGGACCTCCACCAGCTCGCCGTCGTCCGGATCGAGGACCAACGCTACCAGACCATCGGTGTCGGGGTCCGTCTCGATGGATACGTCGTCGTTATGCAGGATCGGACCGGCGGAGACCGGCGCGGCAATGAAACCGCTCGCGAGAAACAGAACGGCGGCCATGGGTGCAATTAGCGTCTTCAACTTGCGGACCTCACAGAAAGTCACTCCTGATCGGAATACAGCAGTTTCCGTGCCAACCCTCTGAAAGCCCGAAAAATGGCCACCCCGCATCAGGGGGTTGGCGCCGCCTGTAAAGGCCGTCGACAATGGCGCGCGACAACTTGTACCACGGGCGTCGAATCAGGCATCTTGCGGATGTTCCTGACGGCTGCATCGCCGGCGAGCGTTTACCATAAGGTCTCCTCAAACCTCATCACTTCGGGCGAACAGAGCCATGCGAAAGCGTACTCTCCTTTTTCTCTCCGCGTTGCCGCTGCTCACCCTCACCGCCTGCATCCAGCCCCCGCAACCGCCGGCTCCGCCGGACACCATCACCCAGGGCATGGCCGGCGCGCTGATCGACACGGGCTTCTTCCGCGACGTCACCATCACGCGGACCATCGGCCGCCACTACAACCCGGCCGAGAACCGCTGGACGATCCTGGCCTGCTACGAGTTCACCCGCGCCGGTGACGCGGAGGGCCGGAGCGGCGCCGCCTGCGTCGACAGCTTCACGGCCTTCCGTCTCGACAACGGCACCTGGGTGGCCACGGTCACCGTCAACGGCGAATACCGCTGGCGCGCGCTGGGGGTGTCGCTGGAGGCGGAAACGCCCGAGGGAATGTAGGCGGGCCCTATTTCAGCGGTAGCTCGAACCTCAGGATCACGGCATCGGTATCGCCGTGGTCGCGCAGATCCGTGCGCCAGTGGAATGCTGCCGTGAGCGCATCCTTCCCGAGCAGCTCGACGCCGATGCCGGCGTCGTAGAGCGGACCGCCGAAGTCGGAGGCGATCACCATCGGGTCGACGCCTGACGGCGCGCCGGCGAGCCGCGCACGCACTTCGGTGCTCGAGCCGCCGAGGTATTCCCGCAGGCCGAGGGTCAGGTTCAGCCGCAGGCTCGCGTCCTCGGCCACCGCGAACGCACGGCCGACCTCGAACGCCGGCCGCACCCAGGGATGGAGCTCGCTGTCGCCCTCGAACACCAGGTCCGCCGGACCCGCGCCGCTCTCGGCGGCGGCGTCGCTGCTGATCCGGGTCATGCCGGCGTCGAGCATCGGTCGCAGGTACCAGGTGTCGTAATCCAGGTCGCGGGAGAGCCGCAGCAGGCCGGTGGTCACGTCGAGCTCCCGGCTCACGCGCGTGGCGGGGTCGCCGACCAGCGAAATGGTGCGGTAGCTGTCGGTCTCGTTCCAGCCATGGGCCAGGATGCCGGAGAGCTTGGTCGGCCCCCAGCGCCGCTTGGCGGAGAGACCCAGGTGATAGGTGTGGCCGCGGGACGACCAGCGCTCGTCGTAGCCGTCGCTGCGCACGTCCTCCCGCGCGACGCCGAAGCCGAGCGACCAGTCGCTGGCCAGCGTCTTCTGCGCACCCAGTGACAGCCGGCTGGTCTCGCCGTTGTAGGCCTTGTAGTCGCCGTGGGAGTCCAGGCTGGTGTCGTAGTTGTCGTACTCGATCCAGACGCAGCTGCCTTCGCGGGTGAAGCGATACTCGCCGCCGAGCTGACGGCAGCTCATCAGCCGCTCCGTGAAGTCGATGCTCGCGTCGATCAGCTGCAGCTGGTGGTCGGCGTAGAACTGCGGCGAGAGCTGCGAAAGCGACTCGCGGTAAGTCCCGAGGTCCGGGTCGCGGACCAGCTTCGTGATCAGCAGGTCGTAGGCGTCGTCGCCGCCGCCGGCCGTCTGGCCCCGGTTGAGGTAGCTGCCGATCGCCGTGAGGTTCCCGCCCATGCCCGCCGGCGCGAAGTCCACCGTGTAGTCCACGCCGACCCGCTGCTCGCCGACGTCCAGGCTGTAGTCGACAACCGCCGAGGGCGCCGTCTCCAGAATGAGGCCGCTGTCGGTGATGCCGGCCGCGCTCTCGAAGATGACCTGGCGGAAGGTGCCGATGCCGATGTCGCCCACATTGAAGAGCGAGAGCTCCAGCGCGCCGGCCAGATCCATGCCGGCGTAGGCGACCACGCGGTCGCCGGCGCCCGCGGCGAAGTCGATCTCGGCCAGCGTCGTGCCTGCCGCCGACTGCTCGAGGCGGCCGTTGACGGCGACGAACTCGGCCCGCTCCATGCCGCCCGGGGCGAACAGCCCGTCGTTCGCGAGCAGGCCGCCGCCGAGGTCCACGCCGGCGCCGGCGGCGAACACCGCATCCGCCCGGTTGAAGAAGCGGTTGGCAGCCCGGGTCAGGGAGACGTCGCCCGCCAGCACACCGTAGTTGTCGATGGTGGTGGTGGCCTCGTCGGACAGCACCGCCAGCCCGTCGACGCCGTCGGCGGTCAGGATCGTGCCCCGGTTCAGCAGGCGGTTGGTCCTGCCGCCGGAGAACCGGACCGCAACGCCGTCGCTGCCGCCCGCGATGTAGTGGCCGTCGGCCAGCTCGATATCGATGGCGCCCTCGCCCGCCGACGACTGCGACTGCGCGAACACGCCCACGCCGCCGGCGCCTTCGGCCACCGCGCTGCCATCCAGCTCCAGCGTGACGTCGCCGGCCCGGCCCGCGCCGCCGGCGCTGCCCAGGAAGGCCCGATCCAGCGCGCCGCCGCCGCCGCCGAGGCTCTGGGCCAGCACCGCGATGGCGCCGTCGCCGGACACCAGGATATCGCCGGCCTGGCGGAAGAAGACGTCGCCGCCGGTGCCGTCGTTGTTCCGGTTCAGCCGCCAGCCCGCACCGCCGGCCTCCGCATCCGTCAGCACCAGACCGCCGCCGCCGCCGATGCTCTGCAGCACCACGCCATGGGCGAGCCTGCCCCGGGTGACGATATCGCCGGTGTGCGCCAGGGTGATGTCGCCGCCGTCGCCGGTGGCGCCGTCGGTACCGCCGAAGGTCACCTCGACGTCGTCGAAACCGGTCAGACGGACGTCGCCGCCACCGCCGCCGATGCTCTGTACCACCAGGCCGGGCGACAGGTCGCCCTCCGTGAGGGTGTCGCCGTCGATGGCGAGATCGATCGCGCCGCCGTGGTTGCCGGCGCCGGCCTTCGCACCCAGCGAGATCGTCGCGGCACCGGCCGGGTCTTCCCCGCCGGCCGCCAGGCTCGCGATCAGGTTGCCGCCGCCGCCGCCGACGGACTGGATCAGCGTGCCGGTGGAGGCCGCGCCTGCGGTCATGGTGTCGCCGCTGCGCACGATGGTGATGTCGCCGCCGGCGCTGTCCGCAGACCCGGTGGCGCCGAACAGCGCGTCCAGCACGGCCTCGGTGCGCTCGTTACCCGTCAGCCCGACGAAGCCGGAGCCGCCGCCGCCGCCGATGGACTGGGTCAGGGCCGCGACGGAATGATCGCCCATCGCGACCAGGTCGCCGGCATGGCGGCTGTCGACGTCGCTGCCCGCACCGTCTTCTACGCCCTCGGCGCCCAGCGTCAGGCTCAGCGATACCTCGGCGCCGCCCGCCTCTCGGGCCTTCAGCGATGCGCCCTCCGGCACTGCCCCGCCGCCGACCCGGCTCACGTCCACGCCCAGGGTCAGGTTGCCGCCACCGCCGTTCACCGCCTGCACGAAGTGCGAGCGGCTGTTCGCCCCCAGCATCGCGATGGAGCCGGCCGTGTTCACCGTCACGGTGCCCGCCTCGCCGGAGACGCCTTCGCGCCCGCCCAGGATCACCGGCAGCGCGAAGTCCACCGCGCTGCTGGCCGTGCTGCCATAGCTCACGCCCAGCGTGCCGCCGCCGCCCGCGACGGACTGGGCATGGATGCCGTAGGCGTCGTCGCCGTGGCTGACAATACTGCCGGTGTGGTCCACGAACACGTCGCCGCTGTCGGCGCCCGCGCCGCCCACGCCGCCCACGGACAGGTTGCGCTCGATCAGCCGGCCCGGCAGCAGGCCGCCGCTCTCGCGGAAGCTCGCGCCGCCGTTGCCGCCGCCGCCGCCCACGGACTGGGCGAAGATGCCGTGGGCGCCGTCGCCGTAAGTGACGATCTCGCCCTCGTTGCGCACGGTCACGCGCCCGCCCGTGCCGCCCTCGCCGCCGGCGCCGCCCACGTTCATGGAGAAGGCCACCGCCTCCGGCGCTTCGAACGACAGCTCGCCGTCGCCGACCTCGCTGGTCACGACGCTGCCGTTGCCGCCGCCGCCGCCGATGCTCATGGCCACGATGCCGTGGGCCGCGTCGCCGGTGGTGACGATGCGCCCGGGCTCGCCGTCGGCGCCGACGCGATTCTCGACGGTCACGTCGCCGCCGGTTCCGCCCTTGCCGCCCGTACCGCCGATGGCCATGCCGAGCTTGCCGGCCGGGCCGGAGAACTTCTGCACGACCTGGTCGGCATTGCCGCCGCCACCGCCGACCGACTGCGCAAAGATGCCGTGGGCGCCGTCGCCTTCCGTGCCGACGCTGCCCGTGTTGGTGACGATCACCTCGCCGCCCGCGGCGCCGGTGCCGCCGTCGCCGCCGATCGCCAGGCCCAGCTGGCCGGCGAAGCTCTCCTCTTCGTCGTCTTCCGCCGCCGCGGACGACTGCTCCTCGTCTTCCTCCGTCTCCAGGCTGGTCACCGTCATGTTGCCGTTACCGCCACCGCCACCCAGGCTCTGCGCCAGGATGCCGTAGGCGCCGCGGCCGCGGGTGAGCACGCCGCCGTCGTTCGTGACGGTGACGCGGCCTGCCACGGCGCCTTCGCCGCCGCTGCCGCCGAGCGCCATCACCGCGCCGGCCTCGGTGCCCTTCAAAGTGGCCTCGGACTTGCCGGCCGTGCCGCCGCCGCCGCCCACGGACTGCGCAATAATGCCGATGGCGCCGATGCCCGAAGTCTGCACGTCAGCGCCACTGGTGACGTCCACATTGCCGCCGGTGCCGCCGATGCCGCCGGTGCCGCCGATGCTCAGGCTCGCGTTCGCCGAGGTCGCGCCGGCGTCGCCGCCGTTGCCGCCGCCGCCGCCCACGCTCTGGGCAAAGATGGCGTGGGCATGGCCGCCCTCGGTGATGACGCGGCCGGCCGCGGCCACGGTCACGTTGCCCGCGGAGCCGCCCTCGCCGCCTTCCAGGCCCACGGACAGGCTCGCGCCCCGGGCGGGCGTGTCGTCGTCCTCGGGCACGTCCACGGAGATCGTGGTGGCGGTGCTGTTGCCGCCGCCGTTGCCGATGGACTGCGCCAGGATGCCGTAGGAGCGCTCGCCGAGGGTCGCCACGGTACCGTCGGAGGAAACGCTCACGTCGCCGGCCTCGCCGCCGGTGCCGCCGCGCCGGCCGATGGAGATGCCGATCTTGCCGACGTCGGCCTTCGAGTAGCTCAGGTTCGCGGCCGCGTTACCGCCGCCGCCGCCGATGGACTGGGCCAGGATGCCGTGGGCATCGTCGCCGTGGGTCAGGATGACGCCGTCGTGGGTCACGCTGACATCGCCGCCGGTGCCGCCGTCGCCGGTGGCACCGCCCAGCGCCACGCTCAGTCCCTTGTTGCGGGAGTCACTCTTGATATACGTGAGCTCGATGTTGTGGGCCGCGTTGCCGCCGCCGCCGCCGATGGACTGGGCCAGGATGCCGTGGCTGCGGGCCTGCAGGGTCTCGATGTCGCCGTGGTTGGCCACGGTGGCGTCGCCGCCGTCGCCCGCGCCGCCGCCGGAGCCGCCGATGGCGAGCTGCACGGCGAAGGCGGACTGGCCTTCCTCTTCGTCTTTCGCGTCTCCCGCGTCCTTCGCCTGGCGGCCTTCCAGCTCGTCCAGCACGCGGTCGTAGTTGTCGAACACTTCCGGGTCCACCCCGGTGTGCTGCGGATGGGGCCGCTCTTTCGTGTCGTCGCCGTTACCGTCATCGTCGCCGTCGTCTTCGTCGCCGCCGGCCAGCAGCACGGAGGCCACGATGTTCACGCCGGCGTCGCCGCCGCCGCCACCGATGCTGGTGGCCTCGATGCCGATGGCACCCTCGCCGTCGGTGGTGATCAGGCCGGCGAACTCGTCGGCGCTGCCGCGGGTGACGCTGACGTCGCCGGCGTTGCCGCCGCCGGCGCCGAAGCCGCCGATGCCCATGGTGATGAGCGAGGACTTCTGCGCCAGGTTGCCGCTGAAGTTGATGCCGCCGTTGCCGCCGCCGCCGCCGATGGACTGGGCGAAGATGCCGCGCGCGTAGTCGCCGGCGGTGGTGATGTCGCCGGTGGAGGCCACGGCCACGTCGCCCGCATCCGCGCCCTCGCCGCCGTGCCCGCCGATGCCGGCGGTGATGGAGAGGTCCTTGTAGCCGCCGGAGCTGTTGTCGTCGGCGAAGATCAGGCTGGTGGAGACGTTCATGCCGCCGTTGCCGCCACCGCCGCCGATGGACTGGGCGAAGATGCCGTGGCCGCGTTCGCCCACGGTGCCGATGGAACCGCGCTGGGTCACCGTAACGTCGTCGCTCGCGTTGCCCGCGCCGCCGAAGCCGCCCATGCCAAAGGTCAGTGACGACGGGGTCGCCTCCTTGCCGAGCGAGATGGCGCCGCTCACGTTGAGCCCGCCGTTGCCGCCGCCCCCGCCCACGCTCTGGGCGAAGATGCCGCGCGCGTTGCGGCCGCTGGCGAAGATGTCGGCCGTGGCCGTCACGTCCACCGTGCCGGCCGTGCCCGCGCCGCCGCCGAAGCCGCCCATGCCGAAGATGAGCGGGGCGTCCGAGGCGATGCCCGCGCTCACGTTCACGCCGCCGTTGCCGCCGCCGCCGCCGATGGACTGCGCCAGTATGCCGGAGCGGTCGTCGCCGGCAGAGACTATGCTG
>Ga0209943_1002034_pt1 | contig 11518 bp, 10 predicted proteins | sample SalPonR1_B_D2_MG_FD_185698 | JGI IMG/M metagenome (GOLD analysis project Ga0209943, IMG submission 185698) | Salt pond soil microbial communities from South San Francisco under conditions of wetland restoration - Salt Pond MetaG R1_B_D2_MG... ... | reverse complement strand
ACAGTTCGAGTGGTGTTGATTACGACTGAAATTGGCCTGATGCGGACATTGAAGTGAAGCACCCGCGCGGAATCAAGGGCGAAGCCCGCCGCGCATCGCCGTGCCGCCCCCCGGCGCGGCGATTTGGCTGCAACCTGCTACGCGCTCGGATGTTTTTCGGGCTTGGCGGGCATAAAGCACTGCCAACCTAGCCTAAGGTCGCCACACCGCGGCACGACGATGCGCGGCTAACTCCAACGGCAACTCCAGGCCAAAAAAGCCCCCTGCCCCGCCTGACAGCCCCTTGTCCCTAGCTCTCCTGCACCGGCCCCACGGCCAGCACGGCGCCGGTCGGCGCGCCTGTGGGAGACCCGCCTTGGGGTTCGTCCGAAATCGCCAGCACGGCACCGGCGACACGCCGGCGCAGGTCGTCAGGCACCGCGAGGATCGCCTGCGCATCCTGCGGCATCACACCAAGCGACACCGGTGCACCCTCGCCAGCAATGAGCCAAAGCTCCAGCGCTCGCCCGGGGGCGGCGCCTCCGGCCTCGCGGTCGACGAAGAGCGTGCCGGTCGCGTCGTCGTAAACCGCCTGCACCACGAGACTGCCATCCTCTGCCGCGATCTGCGCCACATAGGGCGGGTCGACCGGCGGCACCGGCCCGCGCTCAACCAGATCAGGCAGGAACACGGCCAGCAAAAGTACCGCCGCCGCCACGAGGCCGCCGCCCCAGAGTGTGAAACGGCGCAGCCATGAGCCGCGTGCGCGGGTGTCGTCGAACAGCCCCGCCTCGATCTGCTGCCAGACCAGGGCAGGCGGCGCTTGCGGTGTGATGTCATCGGTCAGGCCCGCGAAATCCTCGGCCCATTGCGCATAGAGCGCGCGCAGCGCAGGGTCCTGCACCATGCGCGCCTCGAACGCCGCCGCCTCCTCGGCCGAGAGCAGCCCGAGGGTGTATTCCCCCGCAAGGGTCCGGTCGTCCCGGTCTGGCTGATCCTGATCGCTCATCGCGACAGACACTCCCTCAAGCTGAGCAGGCTGCGGCGCAGCCAGGTTCGCATCGTGTTGAGCGGCACGTCGAAGCGCGCCGCGAGATCGGCATACGTCTCACCCTCGAGATAGGCGCGGCGCACCGCCTCTGCATGTTTGGCGGCCAGTTCCTCGAAACAGGCCACGAGGCGGCCCCGCTCAGACGCCGCGATGGCGAGGGCCTCGGGCCCCGCCCCGTCATCGGCGATCCGCTCTTCGAGTTCCGCCGGTGTTTCGGCACGGCGCAGCTTGCGCAAGCGGTCCACGGCGCTGTTGCGGGCGATGGTGATCAGCCAGGTCATCGGGCTCAGCCCGTTGACAGTATACCTGTCCGCATTGTGCCAGACTTTGACATAGATCTCCTGCAACACCTCTTCTGCCTCCGCGCGATCGTTCAAGACACGCAGCGCCACGCCAAAGAGTTTCGCCGAAGTGGCGTCATAAAGCGCCTTGAACGCGGCCCGATCCCTCTGAGCCACGCGCATTATCATGTTTTCGATGTCCGCGCGTGTCGTCATTCAGCCGCCGAAGTCCTGTTCGTCGTTCAACCTAACATGCCTGTACCATATGACCAGACCTGCCCGCGATTTGGGGCCAGTCCAATCTTGCCCCTTCCCCTTGCCCTCACCTGCGATATGTTGCACGACGAGACGCGAATAACGACCCGATTGAAGGACCGGCGACATGGCTGACGGCACGATTGACATCAACGCGAAACCGACCGAGGAAATCTCCGTCCGCGACACCTTTGGCATCGACACGGACATGGTCGTCAAGGGGTTCCCGGATCGCAGCGAGCGCGTGCCGGAATTCGATTCGACCTACAAGTTCGACCCCGACACGACGCTGGCCATCCTCGCAGGGTTTTCCCACAACCGCAGGGTGATGATTCAGGGCTATCACGGCACCGGCAAATCGACCCATATCGAGCAGGTCGCGGCCCGGCTCAACTGGCCCTGCGTGCGGGTCAATCTCGACAGCCATATCAGCCGGATCGACCTCATCGGTAAGGACGCGATCAAGCTGCGCGACGGGGTGCAGGTGACCGAGTTTCACGAGGGCATTCTGCCCTGGGCGCTGCGCAACCCGACCGCGATCGTGTTCGACGAATACGATGCGGGCCGCGCCGATGTGATGTTCGTGATTCAGCGGGTGCTCGAGGCCGACGGCAAGCTGACGCTGCTCGATCAGAACGAAGTGATCACCCCCAACCCGTTCTTCCGCCTGTTTGCCACTGCCAACACGGTGGGTCTGGGCGACACCACCGGCCTCTATCACGGCACGCAGCAGATCAACCAGGGCCAGATGGATCGCTGGTCGCTGGTCGCCACGCTCAACTACCTCAGCCATGACGCCGAGACCGCGATCGTGCTGGCCAAGAACCCGCTTTACAACACCGCCGAGGGCCGCAAGACCGTGAGCCGCATGGTGACCGTGGCCGACCTGTCGCGCACCGCCTTCATGAATGGCGAGTTGTCGACCGTCATGAGCCCCCGCACCGTGATCGCCTGGGCGCAGAACGCCAATATCTTCCGCAATGTGGGCTATGCGTTCCGGCTGACCTTCCTCAACAAATGCGACGAGTTGGAGCGTCAGACGGTGGCGGAATTCTACCAGCGCTGCTTTGACGAGGAACTGCCGGAAAGTGCGGCGAATGTGAGCGTGCAGTAAAGCCGCGTCTGGGACATCATGAACAAACCCTCCGACAACCCCGCCGATCCGTTCAAGAAGGCGCTCGCCAACGCCACCAAGGTGATGGCGGATGACACCGATCTGACGGTCAGCTACTCGGTCGATCCGGCGGGGATTTCGGGCGATGCGATGCGCCTGCCGCAGGTCAGCCGCCGGATGAGCCGCGAGGAGGTGCTGATCGCACGCGGCACCGCCGATGCGCTGGCCTTGCGGCACAAGTTCCACGACGTCGCGACCCATGCCCGTTATGCCCCGCCCGGCGACATGGCCCGCGATCTCTACGAGGCGATGGAAACCGCCCGCTGCGAGGCCGTGGGCGCGCGCGACATGCCCGGCACCGCCACCAATATCGACGCCAAGATCGCGCAGGACGCCACGCGCCTCGGCTTTGAGCAGATCACCAATTCCGCCGACGCTCCCCTGCCCGCCGCTGCGGGCTACCTGATCCGCCACCTCGCCACCGGGCGCGACATGCCCAAGGGTGCGCAAAACGTGATGGAGCTGTGGCGCGGCTTTATCGAGGAGCAGGCCGGCGGCACGCTGGAAAACCTGCAGGACACGCTCGCCGATCAGACCGCATTCGCGCGTTTTGCCCGCCGGATCATCGAGGATCTGGGCTATGGCGATCAGTTGGGCGAGGACCCTGACAGCGCCGAGGACGACAAAGAGGATGAGGCCGAGGAGACCGGCGAAGAGCAGGAAGAGCCCGACAGCAGCGGCGAGGATGACAGCGACGAGGAAGAGGCCGACGCCGATCCCGAGCGCAGTCAGGACGAGCAGCAGGATGCGCAACAAGCGCAGGTCAGCATGGACGAGATGTCCGACGAGGAGATGGACGAGGAGACCGAACTGCCCGAGGGCGAGGCCCCGCTGGAGCCGCCCGCACCGCAGCCGATTTCCGACGCCGACCCGAATTACATCGTTTACAACACCGAGCATGACGAGGAAATCCGCGCCGAGGATCTCGCCGACCCGGTGGAGCTGGAACGCCTGCGCGCCTATCTCGATCAGCAGCTGGAGCCGCTGAAAGGGGCTGTGTCGCGGCTGGCCAACAAGCTGCAACGCCGCCTTCAGGCGCAGCAGAGCCGGTCCTGGGAATTCGACCGCGAGGAGGGTATCCTCGATGCCGGCCGGCTGGCCCGGGTGGTCGCCAACCCCACCACGCCGCTCAGCTTCAAGGTGGAAAAGGATACCGAGTTCCGCGACACGGTGGTCACACTTCTGCTGGACAATTCCGGCTCGATGCGCGGCCGCCCGATTTCCATTGCCGCCATCTGCGCCGATGTTCTGGCGCGCACGCTGGAGCGGTGTTCGGTCAAGGTCGAGGTGCTGGGGTTCACCACCCGCGCCTGGAAAGGCGGGCAGAGCCGCGAGAAATGGCTGGCCGAGGGCCGCCCGCAATTGCCCGGTCGCCTCAATGATCTGCGCCATATCGTCTACAAATCCGCCGACGCGCCGATGCGCCGGACGCGCGACAATCTCGGCCTGATGATGAAAGAGGGGCTGCTCAAGGAAAACATCGACGGCGAGGCGCTGGAATGGGCGCATAAGCGCACTGTGGCCCGCAAGGAGGCACGCAAGATCCTGATGGTGATTTCCGACGGCGCCCCGGTGGATGACAGCACGCTGAGCGTGAACCCGGCGAATTATCTGGAGAAACACCTGCGCGACGTGATCGCCATGGTCGAGCGGCGCAAGCAGGTGGAATTGCTGGCCATCGGGATCGGCCACGACGTGACGCGCTATTATGACCGCGCGGTGACGATCACCGATGCCGATCAGCTGGCCGGTGCGATGACCGAGCAACTGGCGGCGCTGTTCGACAGCGATCCGCGCGCGCGGGCACGGATGATGGGCATCAGAAGGGCCGGATAAGGTCTGAGATTGGCCTTGAGCGGACGTTGCAGCGAGCCGCGCATCGACGGGCTGCGGTGCGGCGATCCAACGCTTATTCGGCAGCACTTTATCCCTGCCAAGTCAGGAAAACATCCACGCGATGCGCAGGTTGCAGCCAAATCGCCGTGCCGGGGGGCGGCGTCATGCCGAAGGCATGCCTCTGGCATGACGATGCGCGGCGGGCTTCGCCCTTGATTCCGCGCGGGTGCTGCGCGTAAACGGCAGCAACACGCCAATACACCCTAGCCCGCCGCCCCCACATCCGCCTGCGCGACCGACACCGCCTTGACCACCACGTGCACCTCGGCGCCGGGTGCAAGCGAAAGCGCCGTTGCCGCGCGCCGGGTGATCCGGGCCAGCACACGGCCCGCCTGCGTGTCGACGGCGACAATGGCCCCCGGGCCCGCTCCTTCGCGCACCGCCTGCACCACGCCGGGCAGCACGTTCAGCGCCGACAGCCCGTCGGGTCGCCCGCGTGCCACGATCACGTCATGCGCCGCGATGCGCACGCGCAGGTCCGCGCCCTCGGGCCGGTCCACGCGCGGCAGCCACAACGCCATGCCGCCCGCCTCGAGTTCAGTGAGACCATCAGCGTGGTGTCGCACCACGCGTGCCGCCAGCACCGCCCCTGCCTCACGCGCGCCCAGGGGCGTGATCGCGGGATTGCCCAGCACTGCCTCGGCCCGGCCCTGCGCCACCACCCGGCCCTGATCCAGCGCCACCACCGTGGTCGCCAGTCGCGCCACTTCCGAGGCGGAATGGCTGACATAGAGGATGGGAATGTCCACCTCGTCGCGCAGCCGCTCCAGGTAGGGCAGGATCTCGGCCTTGCGCGCCTCGTCGAGCGAGGCCAGCGGCTCGTCCGCGAGGATCGCGCGCGGGGTCGACAGGAGCGCGCGCCCGATGGCGACGCGCTGTTTTTCACCGCCCGAAAGCGCCCCGGGGCGTCGTGACAGCAGATCGCCGATGCCCAGCATCTCGACCACGCGGGCCATATCCTCGGACCGCGCGCCCCTAGGCGCGAACCATTGCCCGTAGCGCAGGTTCTGCCGCACGCTCAGATGCGGGAAAAGCCGCCCCTCTTGAAAGATATAGCCCAGCCTGCGCCGATGGGGCGGCAGATGCAGACGCTGAGCGGTGTCGCACAGGACCCGCTCACCGATGGCGATGCGCCCGCTCGCCGGTCGGAGCAGCCCCGCCACCGCGTTGACAATCGTGGTCTTGCCCGAGCCCGAGCGGCCGAAGAGCACCGTCACCCCCTTCGGGGCCTCGAACGCCACATCGAGCCGCAGCGCCCCGAGCGTGTGGGTCAGACGCACCTCCAGCATCAGCGCCCGCCCACCCGGGCCGCAACGCGCCGCGCCATCCATTCGGAGAAGGCCAAAGCCGCGGCGGCCATCAGGATCGACAGCCCCGCCAGACGCGCTGCCCGCGCCTCGCCCCCCGGGGTTTCCAGCAACAGGTCGATCGCCAGCGGGATGGTCTGGGTCTGGCCCGGAATGTTTGACACGAAGGTGATCGTCGCCCCGAATTCGCCCATGCCCTTGGCGAAGGTCAGCACCGTTCCGGCGATGATGCCGGGCAGGATCAGCGGCAGCGTCACAGTCAGGAAAACCCAGGCCCGCGACGCCCCGAGCGTGGCCGCCGCCTGTTCCAGTTTCGGGTCTACCGCCTCGATCGAGAGGCGCACGGCGCGCACCATAAAGGGAAACGCCATGACGCCCGCCGCCAGCGCAGCCCCCGTCCATCGAAAGGCGAAGGTAAACCCCAGCGTGCTGTCCATAAACCCGCCGATGGGCCCCTGCGTGCCGAAGGCGAGCAACAACAGATAGCCGGTCACCACCGGCGGCATGATCAGGGGCAGGTGCACCACCACGTTGAGAACCTCGCGCCCCGGAAATCGCCAGCGGGCGAGGGCATAGGCCACGCCCAGACCGAGCGGCAGGCTGAACAGCGTGGCCCAGAGCGCAACACGCAGGGACAGGCGCACCGCCTCCCATTCCGCAGGGCTGAGCCAGTCCTGCATGGGCCTAGTCCGCCATCACGGCAAAGCCCTGCCGCTCGAAGGCCGCGCGGGCCTCGGCCCCTTGCAGGTAGTCGAGCAAGGCCGATGGGGCCACCCCTTCGCGTCCAGCGATCCCGGCCACCGGATAGAGGATCGGCGGATGCGTCCCGCCCGGGAAGGTGCCGATAACCGACACCGCGTCCTCGGCCGCCGCGTCGGTGGCATAGACAATGCCGTAGGGGGCTTCGCCAAGTGCCACGAGGGCGAGCGCCCCGCGCACGTTGTTGCTTTGCGCCACGCGGGGTGCGACGGCCTCCCATTGCCCTAGGCTTTCGAGCGCCGCCTTGCCGTAGATGCCTGCCGGGACGGCCTCGACCAGCGCCATGGCGAGCCGGTCGTCACCCAACATCGCGGCAAGATCCATGTCGGGGCCAATTCCGACCACGGGGTGCTGCGCGTCATGGGCGATGAGCACGAGGGCGTTGCCCAACAGGTCGCGCCGCGTGCCTTGGGCGATCAGCCCGTCGGCCTCCAGCGCGTCCATCCAGCCGGGATTGGCGGAGATGAACACATCCGCCGGGGCCCCCTGCTGAATCTGGCGCGCGAGCGCCGAGGACCCGGCCAGCGACACGGTCACGTCGTGCCCCGTCGCGGCCGCGAACCCGGTCTCGATCTCGGCCATGGCATTGGTCAGGCTGGCGGCGGCAAAGACGGTGACCGTCTCGGCATGCACGTCCGAGGGGCCAAGCACGGCGAGGCCGAGCGACAGCGACAGGATGGATGAGCGCACTCCGTGAAACCGCACGAAAATTCCTCTTAGATATGTCCGAGCAAACATATCGCCGAGGCAAGCCCCGCGATCAAGCGTTATTTTCCTTCAAACCTATCGGCCAGCAGGGCATGCAGCGCGCTGATCCGCGCCGCGCCTGCCTCGGCGGTGATCTCCTGCAGCTTGCGGTAATGCATCAGCACCGTCTCGCCGGTCTCGGTCAGAGCTGCGCCGCCGCCCTTGGCCCCGCCGCGCGAAGAAATCACGAGCGGGTCGCAAAACGCTGTATTCATGGTTTCGACCAAGTTCCATGCGCGCTTGTAGCTCATGCCCATGCGACGCCCGGCCGCAGCTATAGAGCCGGTCTCGCGGATTCCTTCCAGCAGATCCGCCTTGCCCGGCCCCAGCATCGCATCCTCGCCGAACACGATCCTGAGACGCAGGCGGGGGGCCGTGGCCCCGGTATCGGGCGCGTCGCTCATGCCGCTTTATGCCTCGCCTGCGATATGTATTGCAAGACAGATCGTGACGGGCCGGGGCTTGCAAATCCCCTTGCGCTCAGGCGCGGGGCGGCGCATGGAACGGGAATGACGAAAACCGCCCCCGCACCCTGATCATGCCGGTCACCCTCGACAGCCTTGGCGCGCTCGCCGCGCTGCCCTTTGACGAGATCATCGACGTGCGCGCGCCATCGGAATTCGCCGAGGATCATATCCCCGGCGCGATCAACCTGCCGGTACTGTCGGACTCTGAGCGCGCCCGCGTCGGCACGATCTATGTGCAGGAGGACAAGTTCCTCGCGCGCAAGATCGGGGCCGCACTGGTGGCGCGCAATGCCGCCGCGCATATCGAGGGGCCGCTCGCGGATCGCGGCGGCGGCTGGCGGCCGCTGGTCTATTGCTGGCGCGGCGGGCAGCGGTCGGGGTCGTTTACCGTGATCCTCAAGCAGATCGGCTGGCAGGCGGACACCGTCGCGGGCGGCTATCGCAGCTATCGCCGCCTCGTGGCGGACATGCTCTACGAGCAGGATTTTCCGGCGCGTGTCGTACTGATCGACGGCGGCACCGGGACCGCCAAGACGCGACTGCTGGCGCACATCGCGGCGCAGGGCGGTCAGGTTCTGGATCTCGAGGAAATGGCGGCGCATCGCGGCTCGGTCTTTGGCCCGGTGGCGGGCGGGCAACCGCCGCAAAAGGCGTTCGAGAGCACGCTTGCGGCACAGATCGCGGCGCTTGATTCCGCGCGCCCGGTCTATGTCGAGGCCGAAAGCACCCGGATCGGGCGGATCAACCTGCCGCCCGCGCTCGCCCGTGCGATGAAGGCGGCCGAGGTGGTGCGCATCACCGCGCCAATGACGGCGCGGGTGCGGCACCTGATCTCGGACTATGCCGATCTGGTGGCCGATCCGGACACGCTGGATGCGATCCTCGGGCGGCTGGTGCGCTATCACGGGCATGACCAGGTGGCGGAGTGGCGCGCTTTGGCCGCAAGCGGCGATCTGGCGCGACTGGTCGAGTCGCTGATCGTCACGCATTACGACCCGCGTTACACGCGCATCGCCGGGCCGGGACAGGCCGCGCCGCTTAGCCTGCCCGATCTGGAAGAGGCAACACTGGCCACAACCGCGCAGCGGCTGATCGCCGATCACGGCTGAGCAACACCCTGCAACCGCACGCCCGACGCGCCCTCTTCCATCTGTCCGATGATCGCCGCGTCATGGCCTGCCGCATGCAGGGCGCGCAGCCGGTCCTCCGCCACGTCGGAGGCCACAGCCGCCAAGAGCCCTCCCGCCGTCTGCGGGTCGTGCAACAGGACGGCGCGCGCATCCTCACCGGCCCCGGCCACGGGCGCCGCGCGGTGATTGGCCGCCCAGATGGTCGAGCGGATCCCTTGTGCCGCCAGTGCCTCGGCCCCGGCGAAGAGCGGGATCGCCGCCGGGTCGAGTACCGCGCCACAGCCTGAGGCCCGGCTGATCGCCCAGAGATGCCCGCCAAGGCCGAACCCCGTCACATCCGTCATCGCCCGAGCGTCGGACAGGATTGCCGCCGCGTCGCCCTGAGGGGTGGCCAGCACATCCCAGAGCGCGCGGACATCCCCGCCGCGCGCCTGTCCGCGCATCTCGGCGGCCAAGAGCGTGCCCGAGCCGATGGGCCGGGTGAGAACAAGCACATCGCCGGGCCGCGCCCCGGCCGTGGTGATCGCGTCGCCCTCCAGCAGCCCGGTCAGGGTGAACCCGAGGCTCAACTCTGCCCCCATCGTGGAATGCCCGCCAATGATCTCTGCCCCGGCGGCACGCAAGGAATCGCCCGCCTGCGCCATGATCTCGGATATGCTGCGGGCCTGCAACGTCTCGGACATGCGCGGCAGGGTGATCGACACCAGCGCCGCCTGGGGGCGCGCGCCCATCGCCCAGATATCGCCGAGCGCATGCAGCGCCGCGATGCGGGCCATCAGCCCGTGGTCCGCGCTAAAGCCGCGCAGGTGATCCGTGGTCAGCACCTGCCGCACGCCACCCATGTCGAGCACGGCGGCATCGTCGCCCGGCCCGGTCAGGATGTCGGGGCGCATCACGCCGCCCTGCGCGGCCAGCAGACCCGACAGCACGTCCGGGGCCACCTTGCTGCCGCAGCCGCCGCAGAGCGGCTCTTGCGCCGTATCCTCGCTGAGTGCGGCCACGCGCGGCGACGCAGGTGCGGGCATCTGTGGCAGAGGATCGAACTTCGCCATGAACTTGCGGTCGATCCGGTCTTTCCAGCGCCACAGCAGCGGAGCGGCAAAGGCCAGGCCCGCCTTTTCGGCGAGGGCAGATTTGCGCCCCAGCGAGATCAGCTTGAGGTAATGGCGCTGCGGGTGGAAGGGGCGCAACGCCTGCCCGCTGAGCGCCGCGCGCAGGTTGTCACGCAAGACCGGGGCGGCGCGCACGGCATAAACCCCGGCCTTGGGGCGCGGCGCATGGGCCAAGTGCGCACAATCGCCGGCGGCAAAGAGCGTCTCAAAGCCCTCGACCCGCAGATCGGCGCCGACACGCAGAAAGCCCGTATCAGTCAATGGCAGGTCCGACCCGGCCAGCCACGGATGCGCCCGCGCGCCCGCCGCCCCGGCAATGAAACCCGCCGGGATAGGCGTGCCGTCGGCCATCTCGACGCGCGTCTCAGAGATCGTGCGCACCTCGGCACCGGTCAGCACCTGCACGCCATAGCCCCGCAGCGCCGCCAGCAAACGCGCGCGTGCCACCGGCGCGTCGGGTGCGATCTCGGACGCGCGTTCGATCAGCGTGATCCCGGGGCGCGCGCCCGCGCCCTGCAGCCGGTGCGCCATGGCGAGCGCCAGTTCGATCCCCGCGATGCCGCCGCCGATCACCGCCGCCTGCGCCGCCGCCTCGCCCGACGCGACCCGTGCCACGAACCCGTCCCAGGCCTGCGCGAAGGGGCCGAGCGGCTTGGCCGCCACGCCATGAGTGGCAAAGCCCGGAAGGTCCGGCATGCCCGAATGAATGCCTACATCGACCGAGGCCACGTCATAGGCAATCTCGCCGCGGCCCGCGACGGTGATGCGCCGCGCCCCTGCGTCGATCCGCGTGGCCGCCCCCACGACCAGCCGCGCACCGGCAAAGCGCGCCAGCTTCACGAGGTCGATCTCCAATTCCTCGCGCCGGTAATGACCGGCCACGAGCCCCGGCAGCATGCCGGTATAAGGGGCAACGGGATTGGGGTCGATCACCGTCAGCCGCGCGCCGGGCAGCGGGTTCATCCCCCACATCCGCAACACCAGCGCATGCGCATGCCCGCCGCCCACAAGGACGAGGTCGCGCGACAGCGGTGCAGTGGATTGCATCATGGAACGGGCCTCCGGTTTTCCGGTTCGGCATAGGGCATATCCGCGCGGGCGAAAAGCGCGACGACGCCACGTTTCCCAAATCCCGGAGCCTGTCGCCACCGGAATGGCGACCCTATCGCACCGTCGCCCCGCCGCGCGGCCTTTTTCCTCGTCAAATTTCCTCGTCAAAATACTCCGGGGGTTTGGGGGCAATGCCCCCAATCCGGCAAAACCTGCGCGGCGCAGCCGCTCCGCTTGAACACACCCGGCCCGCGTATCAATCCACCACTCAGTGCAGGGTGAATTCGCCGGTCACGTTGCGCCACTCGCC
>Ga0209943_1002030_pt1 | contig 11526 bp, 10 predicted proteins | sample SalPonR1_B_D2_MG_FD_185698 | JGI IMG/M metagenome (GOLD analysis project Ga0209943, IMG submission 185698) | Salt pond soil microbial communities from South San Francisco under conditions of wetland restoration - Salt Pond MetaG R1_B_D2_MG... ... | reverse complement strand
CAGCACGCCGCCACCTGAAGCAGGCGCGCCCGGCGACGATGGTACGGCAAAAGCCCCGGCGGCATGGCCGGGGCTTTGACGTTCTCGCATTCGGGCGATTGCGCCGAAAGGCGGCTCAGCCGCCGCTCTCGATGTCGAAACCGAGATGGCGTGCGACGGTATAGATATCCTTGTCGCCGCGGCCGCACATGTTCATGACCAGCAGGTGATCGCGCGGCAGGTCGGGGGCGATCTTGGCCACGTGGGCAAGCGCGTGGGAGGGTTCGAGCGCCGGGATGATGCCCTCGGTCTCGCAGCAGAGCTGGAACGCCTCCAGCGCCTCGGTGTCGGTGATCGAGACATACTTGGCGCGCCCGCTCTCGTGCAGCCAGCTATGCTCGGGGCCGATGCCGGGATAGTCGAGCCCCGCCGAGATCGAATGGCCTTCGAGGATCTGCCCGTCATCGTCCTGCAGCAGGTAGGTGCGGTTGCCGTGCAGCACGCCGGGCCGCCCGCCGGTGAGCGAGGCGCAATGCTCCATCCGGTCGTCGACGCCGTGGCCCCCGGCCTCGACCCCGATGATGCCGACCTCCTTATCGTCGAGGAACGGGTAGAACAGCCCCATCGCGTTCGATCCGCCGCCGATTGCGGCCACGAGCGTGTCGGGCAGGCGACCCTCGGCCTCGTGCATCTGCTCGCGGGTTTCCCTGCCGATGATCGACTGGAAATCGCGCACCATCGCCGGATAGGGATGCGGCCCCGCAACCGTGCCGATACAGTAGAACGTGTCACGCACGTTCGTTACCCAGTCGCGCAGCGCGTCGTTCATGGCATCTTTCAGCGTGCCGCGCCCGCTCGTCACCGGCACAACCTCAGCGCCGAGAAGCCGCATCCGGAACACGTTTGGCGCCTGCCGCTCGACATCGTGCGCGCCCATGTAGACCACGCATTTCAGCCCGAACTTGGCGCAGACCGTGGCCGTGGCGACGCCGTGCTGGCCAGCCCCCGTCTCGGCGATGATGCGGTCCTTACCCATGCGGCGGGCGAGGATGATCTGGCCAAGCACGTTGTTGATCTTGTGCGCGCCGGTGTGGTTGAGCTCGTCGCGCTTGAGATAGATCTTCGCCCCGCCCAACCGCTCGGTCAGCCGCTCGGCGAAATAGAGCGGCGAGGGACGGCCCACGTAATGGGTCCACAGATGATGCATCTCGGCCCAGAAATCGGGATCGGTCTTGGCGTGCTCGTAGCGCTCCTCGAGCTCGAGGATGAGCGGCATCAGCGTCTCGGACACGAAGCGCCCGCCGAAATCGCCGAACCGGCCCTTTTCGTCGGGGCCGGTCATGAAGGAATTGAAAAGGTCGTTGGCCATGTCTCGCGCGCCCCCTGTTGCCTTGGCATTGTCCTAGTGCGCCCTACCCCGGAGGGCAAGGCGCAGGCGCGCCCGCGGCATCAGTATTCCACGACCGCGCGGATCGATTCGCCCTTGTGCATCAGCTCGAAGCCTTCGTTGATCTGCTCGAGCGTCAGTTTATGCGTGATCATCGGGTCGATCTCGATCATGCCGTTCATGTACATGTCGACGATCTTCGGGACATCCGTGCGCCCGCGCGCGCCGCCGAAGGCCGTGCCGCGCCAGACCCGGCCGGTGACGAGCTGGAACGGGCGCGTGCTGATCTCGGCACCCGCCGGGGCCACGCCGATGATGATGCTCTCTCCCCAGCCCTTGTGCGCGGCCTCGAGTGCTGCGCGCATCACCTGAACGTTGCCTGTTGCATCGAAGGTGTAATCGGCACCGCCCCCGGTCAGGTCCACCAGATGCGCGACGAGATCGCCCGGGACATCCTTGGGGTTGACGAAATCGGTCATGCCGAAATGGCGCGCCATTTCGGCCTTGGACGGGTTGAGATCGACGCCGACGATCTGCCGCGCGCCCGCGAGCCGCAGGCCCTGGATGACGTTGAGCCCGATGCCGCCGAGACCGAAGACGATGGCGGTGCTGCCAAGCTCGACCTTGGCGGTATTGACCACCGCGCCGATGCCGGTGGTGACGCCGCAGCCGATATAGCAGATCTTGTCGAAGGGGGCGTCGCGGCGCACCTTGGCGAGCGCGATCTCGGGCACAACCGTGTGGTTGGCGAAGGTGGAACAGCCCATGTAGTGATGGATCGGCGTGCCGTCGAGCATCGAGAACCGCGTGCTGCCGTCGGGCAGCAGCCCCTGCCCCTGCGTCGCGCGGACCTTTTGGCACAGGTTGGTCTTGGGGTTGAGGCAGTAGTCGCATTCGCGGCATTCGGGGGTGTAGAGCGGGATCACGTGATCGCCCACTTCGAGGCTGGTGACGCCCTCGCCCACCTCGACGACAACGCCCGCGCCCTCGTGGCCGAGGATCGCCGGGAAGATGCCCTCGGGATCGTCGCCCGAGCGGGTGAACTCGTCGGTGTGGCAAAGGCCCGTGGCCTTGATCTCGACCAGCACCTCGCCGGCCCTCGGGCCGTCGAGATTGACCTCCATGATCTCCAGAGGCTTGCCCGCCTCCATCGCTACCGCAGCTTTCGTGCGCATCGTCACCTCCCTCGTGTTGTCGCTCCTATCAAGCCCTAGTCGGACATGATCGCAAAGGCAATCTCGGACTGTGCGGGACGGGCGGCGAAGGGCTTTGACAGGCACCGCGGGGCGCTGTATCTGAACGGGTGTTCATTTACTGCGGGAGGCCCGAATGCGCATGACAGAGACAGCCGCGATCATCACCGGCGGGGCCTCGGGCCTCGGCGAGACGACGGCAAGGCATTTCCGCGCCATGGGTGCGCAGGTGACGCTGCTCGACCGCGACGCGGAGCGCGGGCAGGCCATCGCCGCAGAGATCGGCGCAGGGTTCGCCGAGACGGATGTGACCGACGAGGCCTCGGTCGCCGGGGCCATCGCGCAGGCGAAGGCGGCGATGGGGCGGATCACCGTTGCGGTCAATTGCGCCGGGATCGCCACCGGGTCCAAGACGCTCGGCCGCGATGGGCCGCACCCGCTGGACGCGTTTCAGCGCACCATCGACATCAACCTCGTGGGCACGTTCAACGTTGCCCGCCTCGCCGCCGCCGAGATGGCCGACAACGCGTCCGACGAGGACGGCGCGCGCGGGGTAATCGTCAACACCGCCTCGATCGCGGCCTTCGACGGGCAGAAGGGACAGGCCGCCTATGCCGCCTCCAAGGGCGGGATCGTGGGGCTCACGCTGCCGATGGCGCGGGACCTCGCGCGCGACGGCATCCGGGTGATGGCCATCGCGCCGGGCATCTTCGCCACGCCGATGATGCGGGGGCTGCCGCAAGAGGTGCAGGACAGCCTCGCCGCCGAGGTGACATTCCCCAAGCGGCTGGGCGACGCGGAGGAATACGCGCGGCTCGCCGCGTTCATCGTCGAATGCGGCTATCTCAACGGCGAGGTGATCCGGCTCGACGGGGCGCTCAGGATGCAGTGATGCCCGCCTGGGGGCCAGCCCCCACACGCAGGTTTCGTGGGGGCCAGCCCCCACACCCCCCGGGGGTATTTGGACCAAGAAGAAGGTCAGCCGGGGGTGAGGCGGTAGGCGGTGCCGTTGCCGACGCTCAGGAACCAGATCGCGCCGTCGGGGGCCTCGCGGATGTCGCGGACGCGGGCGGTCTCGGGAGACTCGATCCGTTCGATCTCGCGCAGCGGCGTGCCTGCGAGATGCGAGATGAGGCCGAACTTGAGCGAACCCACGAAGATGTGGCCGCGCCATTCGGGCCAGAGCGCGCCGGAATAGATCATCATCCCCGAGGGCGCGATGGACGGGTCCCAGTAGAAGGCGGGCTGTTCCATCCCCTCCTTGTGCGTGCCCTCGCCGATCTTCGCGCCCGAATAGTGCCGCCCGTAGGAGATGACCGGCCAGCCGTAATTGGCCCCGCGGCGGATCTCGTTGATCTCGTCGCCGCCGCGCGCGCCGTGCTCGACCACCCGGATCGTACCGTCGAGATCGCGCGCAGCCCCTTGCGGGTTGCGGTGGCCGTAGGACCAGATCGCGGGGCGCGCGCCTTGGGTATCCGTGAAAGGATTGTCCGCCGGGATCGCGCCGTCGCGGGCGATGCGGATGACCGAACCGTTCTCGCGCCCGAGATCCTGCGACGAGGGGCGGTCGCCGCGGTCGCCGATGGTGGCGTAGAGATACCCGTCCGCGCCCTCGACGAGGCGCGAGCCGAAATGCCGCCCGCCGGAGGAGCCGGGGGTCAGCTCGAAAAGGACGCGCCAGTCCTCGAGCCGGGTGGCGTCCGGCGACAGCCGGGCGCGGGCCACCGCCGTGCCCTCGCCGTTCGGCTGGGGCCTGGCATAGGTGAAGAAGAGCGTGCGGGTCTGCGCGAAATCGTGTGGCACCAGAAGGTCGAGCAGCCCGCCCTGCCCGCGCGCGGCCACCTGCGGCACGCCCGCGACCTCGCGCAGGTCCCCGTCGCGGCTGAGCAGCAGCCGTCCGTCCCGCTCGGTTACCAGCACGCCGCCCTCCGGAAGGAAGCCGAGCGCCCAGGGCTCGTCGAGCCCCGTGATCATGCGGGTGACGGTGACGGGTCCGGCGCTGGTATCAAGCGCGTGGCCGGGGGCGGCGGTGGCGAGCGCGAGGCAGAGGGCGAGAAGGCGGATCATGCGGCACGGTCCTTTCCTGCGATGGCGGTCAGGCGCGCTTGTCGCGCACCTGCCCCAGCCCCATCAGGGACAGCACCCGCGCCTCGATATCGGCGGCGGAGAGCCGGGCGGTGGCGTACATATCGGCGGGGCCGGCCTGATCGATGAAGATGTCGGGCAGCACCATCGAGCGGAACCGGAAGCCGGCGTCGAACACGCCCGCCTCGGCGAGACAGTGCGACACATGGCTGCCGAAGCCGCCGATGGCCCCCTCCTCGATGGTGATCATGGCATCGTGCCGCGCCACCAGATCGAGGATCAGCGCCTCGTCGAGCGGCTTGGCGAAGCGGGCGTCGGCCACCGTCGGCGTGATGCCGCGGGCGCGCAGGGATTCGCAGGCGGTCATCACCTCCGACAGGCGCGTGCCGAAGGACAGGATCGCCACGTCCGCCCCCTCCTGAACGATTCGCCCGCGCCCGATTTCCAGCGGCCTGCCGCGCTCGGGCATCTCGACTCCGGTGCCCTCGCCGCGCGGGTAGCGAAAGGCGATGGGGCCGCTGTCGTGCCGGGCGGCGGTGGCGACCATGTGCTTCAGTTCCGCCTCGTCGGCGGCGGCCATGACGACGAAACCGGGCAGGTTGGAGAGAAAGGCGATGTCGAAAGCCCCCGCGTGGGTGGCCCCGTCGGCCCCCACCAGCCCCGCACGGTCGATGGCGAAGCGCACGGGCAGGCGCTGGATCGCCACGTCATGCACCACCTGGTCGTAGCCGCGTTGCAGGAAGGTGGAATAGAGCGTGCAGAAGGGCCGCATCCCGCCCGCCGCGAGCCCGGCGGAGAAGGTCACCGCGTGCTGCTCGGCGATGCCCACGTCAAAGCACCGCGACGGGTAGCGCCCGCCGAAGAGGTCGAGCCCGGTGCCGTCGGGCATGGCCGCCGTGATGGCGCAGATGCGCGGATCGTCCGCCGCTTCGGCCAGCAGCGCATCGGCAAAGACGCGGGTGTAGCTGGGCGCGTTCGACGGGGCTTTCTTCTGCTTGCCGGTGACGAGGTCGAATTTCGCGGTGGCATGGCCGCCGTCGCGCGCGTCCTCGGCGGGGCCGTAGCCCTTGCCCTTCTTGGTCAGTACGTGAATGAGCATCGGCCCGGCGGCGCGCGCCTTGACCGTGCGCAGGACGGGCAGGAGCTGGTCGAGATCGTGCCCGTCGATGGGCCCCACATAGCTGAAGCCCAGCTCCTCAAACAGGGTGCCGCCGACAGCGAGCCCCTTGAGCATGTCCTTGGCGCGGCGCGCCCCCTCCTGGAAGGGCGGCGGCAGCATCGAGATCGCCCCCTTGGCAGCGGCCTTGAAATCGTGGAACGGCGCACCGGCATAGAGCCGGGAAAGGTAGGACGACAGCGCGCCGACCGGCGGCGCGATCGACATCTCGTTGTCGTTCAGGATGACGATAAGGCGCTTTTGCAGGTGGCCGGCGTTATTCAGCGCCTCGAAGGCCATGCCCGCCGACATCGCCCCGTCGCCGATCACCGCGATGGCATCGCCATGGCCGGTCTCGCAGGCGCCGCCCAGATCGCGCGCGACGGCAAAGCCGAGCGCGGCGCTGATCGAGGTGGAGGAATGCGCGGCGCCGAACGGATCATAGGGGGATTCCGAGCGCTTGGTGAAGCCCGACAGCCCGTCCTTCTGGCGCAGGGTGCGGATGCGGTCGCGCCGCCCGGTGAGGATCTTGTGCGGGTAGGTCTGGTGCGAGACGTCCCACACGATCTTGTCGCGCGGTGCGTCGAAGACGTGGTGCAGCGCGACGGTCAGCTCCACCACCCCGAGCCCCGCGCCGAGATGGCCGCCTGTCTCCGACACCGCCGCGATGGTTTCGGCGCGCAGCTCGCGGGCGAGCTGCGGCAGCTCCGCGTCGCTCAGCCGCTTGAGATCGGACGGGATGCGCACCTGATCGAGAAGCGGCGTGTGCGGCGTTTCGGACATGGGGCCCCTCCCCGGGGTTCATCAGTTCTGGCGCGAGATAACGAAGCGCGCGAGCGCCTGCAAGGTACACGCCTCCTCACCGAAGAGAGATAGGGCGTCACAGGCGGTGTCCACAAGGTGCGCGGCGCGGGCGCGCGCCGGGTCGAGGCCCAGAAGCGAGACGAAGGTGGCCTTGCCCGCCGCCGCGTCCTTGCCCACGGCCTTGCCGGTGAGGGCCGCATCACCCTCGACATCGAGAATGTCATCGGCGATCTGGAAGGCGAGGCCGAGGCATTCCCCGTAGGTCTGCAAGGCCCGCACACGCGACGGCGGGGCCTGCGCTATCACCGCCCCCGCCGTCGCCGCCCAGCAGATCAGCGCGCCGGTCTTGCCCGCCTGGAGCCGCGTGATCTCGTCGAGCGTGAGCGGCATGGCCGCGCTCTCGGCGGCGATGTCCTGCGCCTGCCCGCCGACCATGCCGTCCACGCCCGCCGCGCGGGCAAGCCCGCGCACCAGCACCAGCCGGGCCGCATCGGGGCACACCGTGTCGCACAACAGCTCGAACGCCAGCGCCTGCAGCGCGTCGCCCGCCAGCACCGCCGTCGCCTCGTCCCATTCGCGGTGCACGGCAGGCTTGCCGCGCCGCAGGTCGTCATCGTCCATAGAGGGCAGATCGTCATGAACGAGCGAATAGGCGTGGACCGCCTCGATAGCCGCCGCGGCGGGGGCCGAGAGCGCCCGGTCGATCCCGAAGAGCAGCGCCCCTTCCATCACCAGCACCGCGCGCAGACCCTTGCCGCCCGCGACGGCATAGCGCATCGCATCGGCCACTGGGTCCGTCTGCCCGTTCAGGGCGCTCTCGATGCAGGCGCGGGCAAGCTCGGCGTCGAGCGCCAGTGCCGCGCGGTGATCGGCGGGGCCGTCGGCCATCACTGCCCCTCGACCGGCACCGTGCCAGTGGGATTGCCCTCGGCATCGAGCGTGATGGCGGCGACCTTTTCCTCGGCCTCCTTGAGCTTGGTCTCGCAGCGCTTCTTGAGGGCCGCCCCCCGCTCGTAGAGCTTGATCGACTCGTCGAGCGCCACATCGCCGCGCTCAAGACGGCCCACCACCTCCTCGAGCTCCGCCATCGCCTGTTCGAAGCTCAACTCCGTGACCGGTGTCTCTGCCATGCCGTGCTCCCGCTGCCTGAATTCAGGGTCCGACCATAGCGGCGCGCGGGCGGCTGTGCAATTCGGTTGACGGCCCCGCGGGGCTGGGAAAAACTCGGCCATATGAGCGATCCCGCCGCCCTTCCTGCCCTGCCCGCCGAGACCGATCTGCCCGACGGGGCCGAGATCGGCGCGCTGATCCGGCACATCCCCGGCAAGCGCCGCATCCACGAGGGCAGCTGGCAGGGGCGCTGTGCGGTCTTTCGCCTCGCCGCGCCCGAAACCGCCGAGATGCAGGCGCGCGAATGGCAGGAGGCGTGCCGTATCTGGCCGCACATGCAGGGCGCGCGTTTCCGCGTGGCCGAGCCCCTGGCCTACCTGCCGGAAATGCACCTGATGGTGATGGAGCGCGCGCCCGGGACGCCGCTTCTCGACCGTGTCGCGCGGTTGCGCGCGGGGCGGCGCGCGGCGCGGCTCGCGCCCGCTGCCGCGTGGCTGCGGCGTTACACGGACGTGTCGGAGGGCTGGCGCGCAGCGCGCTGCCAAGGCTGGCTTGCCCGCGCCGAACGCGCGACAGATGGCCAGCCCTTCCCGGTGCTGCGAGAGATCGAGGCGGGCATCCTGGACGGCATGGGGCTGATCGCCGGGCGCATCGACGGGGCCGACTGGCGGGTGGCGATCTGCCACGGGGATTTTCACCCCAACAACCTGCTCGTGAACGGCAGGACGCTCACCGGCATCGATACCGGCGGGTCGGGGCGGATGCCGGTGCTCAAGGATATCGCCCGGTTCCTCATGCACATGGCGCGGCGCGGCGTCTGCCCTTCGGGGCGGGCATGGTGCGGCGTGGACGCAGGGATGCGCGATGCCTTTGTCGAGGCGTTTGCCCTGACCGAGGCCGAACGGCGGCTGGTGCTGCCGTTCTTTCTCGGTGTCGAGGCGCTCATTCGGGTGGAGACGCCGGCGCTGCGCCCGCGTCGCATTCGCATCGCCGAACGGGTCTATGCGGCGCTGCGCGACGACCTGGCGGCGCGTGATCTGACCTGAGCCGTCAGCGCCCGCGGAACAGCCCGCCGAGGATACCGCGCACGATGCGCCGGCCCGTGGTGCCCTTGAGCTCCTTGACCACTGCCGAGGCGATGGCATGACCGAGACTCTCGGTGGCCGCACCGCGCGTGGTGCGCCCGGCCCGCGCGCTGCCGGAATAGCGCCGCGCCGCGCGAAACTCGCGCTCGGCCTCTGCCTCCGCCTCGGCGGCTGCCTCTGCCGCTTCGGCCTCCTTCGCCGCCTCAGCGGCACGGGCGGCGAGCATCTCGAAGGCCGAGAGCCGGTCGGCTGCTGCCTCGTATTTCCCGGCCACCGGCGAGGCGGCGATGACGGCGCGGCGTGTGGCCGTGTCGCAGGGGCCGAGCGTCGTCGCGGGCGGACGGATAAGCGTGCGCTCGACCACGCCGGGCACGCCCTTCGCCTCCAGGAGCGAGGTCACCGCCTCGCCGGTGCCCACATCGCGGATCGCCTCGACGGTGTCGAAGCGCGGGTTGGGGCGGTACGTCTCGGCGGCGCGTCGCAGCGCCTTCTGGTCGCGCGCAGTGAAGGCGCGCAGCGCGTGCTGAAAGCGGTTGCCGAGCTGGCCGAGGATGTCCTCGGGCACGTCGTCGGGGTTCTGGGTTATGAAATACACCCCCACCCCCTTGGAGCGGATGAGCCGCGCCACCTGTTCGACCTTGTCGACGAGCGCCTTGGGCGCGTCGTCAAAGAGCAGGTGCGCCTCGTCGAAGAAGAACACGAGCCGCGGCGTGTCGGGGTTGCCCACCTCGGGGAGTTGCTCGAACAGTTCCGACAGGAGCCACAGCAGGAAGGTGGCGTAGAGCCGGGGCGATTGCACCAGCTTGTCGGCGGCGAGGATGTTGACATGGCCGCGCCCGTCGGGCGTGACGCGCATCAGATCGTCGAGCGCCAGCGCCGGCTCGCCGAAGAAATGCGCGCCGCCCTGGTTTTCCAGCACCAAAAGCGCGCGCTGGATCGCCCCCACCGAGGCCGTGGCGACGTTGCCGTAGCGCAGCGACAGGTCCGACGCACTCTCGCCCACGAAGGTCAGAAGCGCCTGCAGGTCCTTGAGATCGAGCAGCGGCAACGCCTCCTCGTCGGCCACGCGGAACGCGATGTTGAGCACCCCCTCCTGCGCGTCCGTGAGGCCCATCAGCCGCGACAGCAGCAGCGGCCCCATCTCCGAGACGGTGGTGCGCATCGGATGGCCCTGCTCGCCGAAAATATCCCAGAAGATCACCGGGAATGCGTCATAGCGATAAGCGTCGAAGCCTATGCGCGTGGCGCGCGACGTGAACGCGGCGTGCAATTTCTGATCGGGGCTGCCCGCCACCGCCATGCCCGACACGTCGCCCTTGATGTCCGACAGGATCACCGGCACGCCCGCATCCGAGAACCCCTCGGCGAGGATCTGCAGCGTCACCGTCTTGCCGGTGCCGGTGGCCCCGGCGATGAGTCCGTGCCGGTTGCCGTATTTCAGCAGCATCTCCTGCGGCGCGGCATAATCCGGCCCGCCGCCCCCGGTGAAAATCGTTTCGCTCACGTGCTCCGCGCCCCCATCCAGAAATCGTCACGCCGTGACCATACAAAATTAACCCTTTCGTGCCAGCCTCTATCCATGCCCGGTGCCGAATGTTCTCTGGTGCCGGGCGCTTCCTCCCTGTCAGACTGGCCGCGCCTCCGGGTGCGGCCCTTTTTTCGACACATGGTACCAACTGGCCTGTTGACGGAGCACCGGATGTGGCCTAGCGTCTGCTCCAATGACTAAGTCGGCCAGTCCGACGGGGAGAAAACCGGAAAGGGGCCTGGCGGCCTCTTTCTTGTTTTTTCGGGTCGCTGGTATGCCATCTCCATCCCGGTCCGGAACGGGCGCGCGCGAAGAGCCGCCGCCGATCACGCGATTTCGCCCTGACAGTCGCGCATCTCCATGCTAGAGCCAACATCGTGAATTTGTGCAGACACGAAGGGGAAGACATGACCAAGACCCTGTTCCACCTGTCCCTCGCCGCGCTTCTCGCGCTGTCGACCGCCGCGGGCGCGCAGCAGGCGGCCACCGACGAGGGGACCGCGGCCGATGACGCGGATGGCCGCTCCGCGCCCGTGACCGGGCTCGACACAGGGCGCGCGGTGGCCGAGGAGAACGACGCCTACATCAAGGAAACCCATGGCGACTGGTCGGTGCGCTGCTTTCCCAACGAGGGGGGCGAGGATCTGTGCCAGATGTACCAGCTCCTGACCGAGTCCGAGGGCAACCCGGTGGCCGAATTCACGCTCTACCGCCTCGCCGGTGCCGGCAATATCGCCGCCGGTGCCACCATCGCCGTACCGCTAGGCACGCTGCTGACCGAGGAGATGAAGCTCTCGGTCGATGGCGGCAAGGCCAAGAGCTATGCGTATTCGTTCTGCACCATGGGCGGCTGTTTCTCGCGGATCGGGCTGACCGGCCCAGAGGTCGAGGCGCTCAAGATGGGTGCGCAGGCCCAGATCGGGATTATCCCGGCGCAGGCCCCCGATCAGACCGTGCGCATCGACGTCTCGCTCTCGGGCTTTACCGCCGCCTATGACGCGTCCTCGACGCTGAACAACTGACGGACCTGTCCTTCCCGGGTCCGGCCCGGGGAGCCCGACCGGGAGACCCTTACGTCACCCTCCGGCCAGGCCGGAGGGTGACGTGCATTGTCAGGTGAACCGCCTGAGCGCCAGCACCGCGTTCAGCCCGCCGAACGCGAAGGCGTTGGACAGCGCCACCTCGATATCGGCCTCGCG
>Ga0209943_1002027_pt1 | contig 11534 bp, 8 predicted proteins | sample SalPonR1_B_D2_MG_FD_185698 | JGI IMG/M metagenome (GOLD analysis project Ga0209943, IMG submission 185698) | Salt pond soil microbial communities from South San Francisco under conditions of wetland restoration - Salt Pond MetaG R1_B_D2_MG... ... | reverse complement strand
GTGGACAACCGGCGAGCCCTGGTCTATTCGGCCCTCGGCGCCGGCAGCGAAAAACTGGTGACGGAGGTGAGCAATTTCGAATTCGGCCCGGCTCTGCAAACCCTGAAGACCTTGCGCGGAGACTGAGGCAGAGGAGGACTGCGGGCGCCGGCCGGAAACGGCTCACCCCAGGAAGAGCACGGCCACTATTGCGGCATAAAGCAGCAGCACGATCGAGCCCTCGAAGCCGATGTTTGCGACGCCGCGTTTCTGGCGCCGCAGCAGGCCCATCAGAAGCACCGTCGTCATCAGCAGTGTGGCGGTGGCCAGGAAGACCGGCTGGGTACCGACCGCGTGGTAAATCGATCCGTCCCGGTAAGCCAGGTCGCTGACCGGCACGAGCAGGGCGTCGAAAGCATTTCCGCCGATAATGCCGCCCACGGCCAGCGTGAGCGCGCCGCGCCGGACCGCGGCGACCGAGGTCACCAGCTCGCTGAAGGAGGTGGTGGAGCTGGTGAACAGCACGCCGACCAGCGTTCCGGACAGCCCGGTTTTCTGCGTCAGCGCGATGCCGCTTTCGGCGATCAGGTAACCGGCAAAAGCAACCACGGCGGCCGCCAGCGCGAACTGGACCCACAGGAAAGTCATGGAGAAAACATTGCTGCGCGCCTCGGGAAGGTCGGTCACGGTCTCGCGCGTCCGCGAAGGACGCCACGCCGGCTCGTCCCGGTGCCGGCGCGCCATGCGCTGCACCAGCACGTACACCAGGAAAATCAGCGGCGTCACCGGGTGAACGCCGAGCAGAGCGGTGGGCGGCGTGGTGAATGCGACCAGCGGCAGGGCCAGCAGGACGATGAGCAGCGTGGCCTGGAAAAGATTGGTCAGCGAAGCGGCCGCATGCTCGAGGTTCGAGCGGCGGTAAGTCAGGTCGGCGATGACCAGGAAGACCGTCTGAATGGCAATTCCGCCGAGGGCGTTGCTCAGCGCCATTTCCGCGTGGCCCTCGTAGGCCACCGACGACGAGACCACCAGGTCCGGGAGCGAGGTCGTGGCGCCAAGCAGGATTCCGCCGCTGATCGCTTCCCCAAGCTGGGTGCGGTCCGCGAGCTGATCGACCAGGCCCGTGAGGCGCGTACCCGCCACGGCGATCATCACCCCGGACAGGACGAAGAGCGCGAAAACCCAGGGCAGGGCGAGATCTTGAATAGAAAATCCCATCAACATCAATATAGTCCAGCCAGGGGGGAGGCCGGAAAGCCCGGCAGCGTATAATCCCGCCGCATCATGCCCCTTCGATACACCCTGCCGAAATGGCCGACACTCAATCTCGAGCGAGAATGCGCGGGCACGGTGTGCGGCGTAGACGAGGCCGGCTGTGCGCCGCTGGCGGGCCCGGTCGTGGCCGCCGCCGTGGTGCTGCCGCGGGGCGCCAAGCCGAGGCAGCTGCGGGGCCTGACGGATTCAAAGCTGCTCGACGCCGGAGAGCGCGAGCATTATTTCGATCTCATCCAGCGCATCGGCCAGGTCGCGGTCGGGATGGCCACGGTGGAAGAGATCGACGAGCTGAACATATTTCACGCCGACATGCTTGCCATGCAGCGGGCGGTCGCCGGGCTGGCCAGCTGCCCCGATTTTGCGCTGGTGGACGGCCGTGCCGCGCCGGCTTTGCCCTGCGGCGTAAAACCGGTCGTCAAGGGCGACCGCCGCTCCCTGTCGATCGCGGCCGCGTCCGTCGTGGCCAAGGTGGTGCGGGATCGATTGATGCGGGAACTGGCCGCCCGTTTTCCTGCCTACGGGTGGGAAACCAACGTCGGTTACGGCACCGACGCGCACTACCTGGGCCTGCTGCGCGCTGGGCCCACAGAGCACCATCGGCAGAGTTTCGCGCCGCTCAACACGATTTTCGGTCCCGGCGGGCCGGTGCTGGGACGGTTTCGCTTCCAGCCGCTCCGGGAGCCGCCGGATTTCAGCGGCCTGGCCCTGCTGGAGCTCCGCCAGGACCTGTACGCGGTGTTCGACGGCAACGGCCACCACCTGGGCGTTCTCAAGAGACTTCGCGGCCATTGGACCTTTTCGGCCGTGGCCTACGGCGAAGATGGAGAACCCGTGCGGGGCGCCGGTCCCTGCGCGCCTTTCCAGGGCGCGCGGCTGCCGGCGCCGGAAAGGGCTGAACTGCTCCGCTTGTTTGCCCGGCAAAGCGCCTGAGTTCCCGTCTGCCCGCCTTCCCCTGGGCGCCTGCAGGTGAGCGCGCGACGTCTATACTTTTTCACACGAAGTGTTTTCGACGCGCGCAGGTTTTGCGCAGGAGGTTATTGCAATGGCCAGGATCGCCATATTGCTGGGCGAGGGTTACGAGGACTCGGAATTCGACGAACCTTATGCCTGTTTGAAGGACGCGGGACACGAGCTGGTCGTGACGGGGACCGAGAAAGGCAGCACGGTCCACGGCAAGAAAGGCGGCAGCGAGGCGAAAATCGAGCACACGGCGGATGAGCTGCAGCCGCGGGACTTCGACATGATCGTCATTCCCGGCGGGCACGGCCCGGACAATCTGCGGCTCGACCAGGCGGTGGTCGGTTTTCTGCAGGACTTTTCCCAGACCGGCCGGCCCGTGGCTGCCATTTGCCATGGGCCGCAACTGCTGATCGAGGCCGACCTGGTGAAGGGCCGCACGCTGACGTCCTGGCCCTCGGTACGCAAGGACCTGGAGAACGCCGGCGCCGACTGGCGGGACGCCCCCGTGGTGGTGGACGACAATCTCATCACCTCGCGCAAGCCTGACGACCTGCACGAATTCTGCGGGGCCATTCTCGACAAGATCGAGTTGCGGCCGGAGCGGGAGAGCAGCGCCGGCTGATCCGGCTTTCGGATGCCGGTCCCGGCGGGGCGCCACGCCCGGCCGGGCGAGCGTCCGCTGCGCGGTACAATGGCGGCTGGATCAAGGGGAGGCCGCGGGTGACCGTCGAAATCGGGCTGGTTTTTGCGATTATCGCCGTGGCGCTGTACCTGTTTGCCAGCGAGAAGCTGCCCGTCGACATCACGGCGTTGCTGATCCTGATCATCCTGATCGCGATCCCCCAGCTGTTTCACTCGCAGTGGCTGCTCGACCGGGGCGTGGATCTGCAATCGGCCTTTCCCACGGTGCGCGAGGGCTTGTCGGGCCTGTCCAGCACCGCGACGGTCACCGTGCTGGCCATGTTCATCCTGTCGGCCGGCATACAGCGCTCGGGATTGATCCATGTGCTCGGCAAGCGTCTTTTCCCGCTGATCGGGAATTCCGAGTTGCGCATGATCCTGATCATCGCCGGCCTGGTGGGGGGCGTGTCCGCCTTCATCAACAACACGGCAGCGGTCGCCGTGGCCATTCCGCTGGTGGTGGACATGGCTCGTCGCCTGAAGATGCAGGCCTCGCGGTTGCTGCTGCCGGTGAGCTTCTTCGGCATGCTGGGCGGCACGCTGACGCTCATCGGCACCTCCACCAACATCCTGGCATCCGCCGTGCTGGCCGACGACCCGAGCTTCGGCCGCCAGATCGGCATGTTCGAATTCACTCACCTGGGCCTGATCGTGCTGGCCGTCGGCCTGGTGTATTTCGTCACCGTCGGCCGGTGGCTGTTGCCGAAGACCGACCGGGTCCGGCTGCACCATGACGACGAGGAGCCGTTCATCCTCGACCTGGCCGTTCCGGGCGACAGCGTGCTGGTCGACAAGACCCTGGAGGAAAGCGAGTTTTCCATCAGGATGGGCGTGGAAGTGCTCAAGCTGGTGCGCGGACAGACGGCGCACATCAAGCGTGCCGAGGAAATCAAGGTTCGCGCCCAGGATCGCGTGCAGGTCCGGGCGAACCTGCGCCAGGTGATGGACCTGATCAAGTCCGACGACGTGGAAGTGTTGTCGGAGGCCGGCGAGTCCCGGCCCGCGCGCGAAGACGGGCAGCTGGTGCGTGTGCTGTTGCGCAACCGGCAGATCTTCAAGGGCAAGAGCGCCCGGGCAGTGAATTTCTGGAAGCGCTACCAGGGGCGACTGATCGGGCTCGAGACCAGCAAGGTCAAGAGTCACCACATGGCGGAAGAGCCGCTGTACGTGGGAGAGATCGTGCTGTTGCAGATTTCGCGCAGCGCCATGGCCCACTTGCGCCGCACCACCGACCTGGTGGTCATCGAAGAAAGCCAGGACGACTTTGACCGCACCCAGATGTGGCTGGCCGGCGGCGTGGTGGCCGCCGTGGTGCTTGGCGCCGCGCTGACGCCCTTGCCGATCGTCGCCACGGCGCTGCTGGGCGTGGTGGTGATGGTGGCCACCGGCACGATCAAGACCGACGAGATGTATTCCAGCGTCTCCTGGGACGTCATCTTCCTGCTGGCGGGCGTCATCCCGCTGGGGATCGCGATGACGAAATCCGGCGCCGCGGACCTGCTGGGCGGACTGCTGGCGACCCACGCGGCAGGCTGGCACCCCGTGCTCCTGCTGATGGCGCTTTATGCGGTGACCACCATGCTGACCGAACTGGTCAGCAACAATGCCTCGGTGGTCATCCTGGTGCCCATTGCCATCTCGCTGGGCCAGATCCTGGGCGTGGACATTTTCGCGCTCTGCCTGGCCGTGATATTCGCTGCGTCCACCAGCTTTCTCACGCCCATCGGCTACCAGACCAACACCATGATTTTCGGCACCGGGCTTTACAGGTTCACCGATTTCGCCAAGGTGGGCGCGCCACTCAACCTGCTGCTGATGGTCGTGACCAGCTGCAGCATATGGTGGTTGTGGCTGAACTGAAGCGGCCGTCCGCGAGCAGGGTTGGCGGGCCGCTGCTATACCTTTTCTATGCAAAGCGAGCATATCGCGGACCTGCTGGCGCTTCGATCGATCGACCCGCAGCGCGCCGCGATGATCAGCATGGGCCGCGAATCGGTGGCTTGCGTGACGCGCGCCGAACTCCTGGAGCGCGCGGGGCGTCTTGCGCGCGGCTTGCGGGAGAACGGCCTGGAGCAGGGCGACCGGGTCGCGATACTGGCCCCGAACAGCACCGACTGGGTGGTCTCCGCGCTCGGCGTGATCAATGCGGGCGGCGTGCTGGTGCCCCTGGACACTCAGATGCCGGACGAGGATCTCTGCCACGCTGTTTCCGACTGCGCGCCCGACATCGTTTTCACGACGGCCGCGCTAAAAAAACGCCTGGAAAATGTCCCGGAACAGCCACCGCTTCGCCTGCTCGACGCCGAGCCGGGCGAGTCGCACAGCTGGGCTGAGCTGCTGGCCGACAAGCCGGCATCGCCGGAGCCGGCTGAAAACGCCGCGGACGAGACCGCGGTTATTTTTTATACCTCGGGCACTACGGGCCCGCCCAAGGGCGTGCCGCTCACGCATTGCAACCTCTGCAGCAATGTGGAAGCCCTGCTCAGGCTGGAGCTCGCGGATCACCGCGACCGGGTGATGCTCCCCTTGCCCTTCCACCACGTTTATCCCTTCACCGTGGGGATCCTGGTGCCGCTCACCCTGGGCGCGCCGATCGTGATGCCTCATTCGCTGGTGGGACCGCAGATCATCCGCGCGCTCCGCGAGGGCGAGGCGACGATCATCCTGGGCGTGCCCCGGCTTTACGAGGCGCTGTGGACCGCGATCGAGGATCGCGTCGAGGCTCAGGGCCGCATGGCCGGCAAGCTCTTCAGCGTTCTGCTCACCGTGTCCGTCGCAGCGCGCCGCCGTCTCGGCCTGCGTATCGGCCGGCGCCTTTTCGCCCGCCTGCACTCGCAGATGGGCCCGTCCTTGCGCCTGCTCGTGTCCGGTGGCGGACCGCTGGACCCGGAACTCGGCCGCCGGCTGCAGGCGCTGGGCTGGGAGCTCGCCATCGGTTACGGCCTGAGCGAGACAGCCCCTATCCTCACTTTCAATCCGCCGGAGCGGCTGAAGTTCGGCAGCGTCGGCATGACGCTGCCGGGCGTCGAAATCCGCATCGATACCAGCAGTTCCGGCGACACCGACGACTCTGACGACGCCGAGGACACCGAGGACACCGAAGACTCCGGGGATTCCGGCAACGAGCGCGGTGAAGTGCTGGCTCGGGGCCCGAGCGTGTTCGACGGCTACCTTGGCCTGTCCGAGAAGACCGAAGAAGTGCTGGAGGAAGACGGCTGGTTCCGCACGGGGGACACCGGCAGCATGGACGAGGACGGTTACCTGTACCTGCACGGCCGGGAATCTTCGATGATCGTGCTCTCGGAAGGCGAGAATATCGATCCCGAGAGAGTCGAAAAAGTGCTGCAGGCGGCCGGCGAGATCCGCGAGGCCGGCGTCCTGGAACACGATGACCGGCTGGCCGCCGTGGTCGTGCCGGAGCCGGGCTTTCTCCGGCAGCTGGATGACGAGGAACGCGATTCGGGGGTTAAAAAAGCCGTCCGCGAAGCCGCCGGGGACCTGCCTTCGCATCACCGCCCGGAGAAGCTGCGCATCACGCTCGATCCCTTGCCGCGCACGCGGCTGGGAAAACTTCGCCGCCACAAGCTCCAGGAGCTGTTCGAGTCGCTGGAAGAGGATGGCGCCGGCGATGCGCCGCCCATGGAGCCGGTCTCGCCCGAGTCCATGGCGCCCGACGATCGCCAGCTGTTGTCGGACCCGGCCGCCGCCGGCACCTGGGAATATCTTGCGGAGCGTTATGACGACCTGCGCCTGACGCCTGACAGCAGCCTGGCCCAGGACCTGGATATCGATTCCCTGGGCTGGATCAACCTGAGCCTGGAGTTACGCGAGCGGGCGGGCGTTGAACTGGACGAATCGGCGATCGGCCGGGTCGAGACGGTGCGCGATCTTTTGCGCGAAGCCGCCAGCGCGCGGGCCGGCAGCGGAGAAGACGCCGAAGATGGGCGCGAGAACTTCCAAGAGCAGCTGGAGCAGCCGGATGAACTCCTCACGGAGGAACAGCAGCAAACGCTGCAGCCACGCGGGAAATTTCACCGCTGGTTCGGTCGGGGTCTGCTGGTGCTGGTACGTGTCGTTGCGCGTTTGCTGATGCGGGTCGAAGTGTCCGGGCAGTTTCCCCGGGAACATCCCTTCCTGGTCGCTCCCCGGCACCTCAGTTTCGTCGACCCGCTGGCACTGACCGTCGCGCTCAGCCGTAAACAGCTGGAATCCCTTTACTGGGCGGGCTTGACGGCCTACATGTTCAGCACCCGTGCCGGACGCATGTTCAGCCGGAGCGCGCGCGTGCTGCCGATCGATCCGGGATCGGCGCCGCGTTCCAGCCTCGCGCTCGCCGCCGCCTGCCTCGCGCGCGGCAACACGCTGATCTGGTTTCCCGAAGGCCGGCGCTCGCCCGACGGGAAGCTGCAGCCGCTCCGGCCCGGCATCGGGCTGGTGCTGGCGGCACAGCCGGTGCCGGTGGTGCCGGTGGACATCGAAGGGACACGGGAGGTGCTGCCGCCGGGCCGTCGCCTGCCGCGACGCGGCCGGGTCCGCCTGCGTATCGGTGAAGCCGTGGCGGCGGATGACTATGGCCGGGAGCCGCGCGAGATCGTAGACAACATTCATGCCCGACTAGAAGGGCTCGCGGAGCCCGAAGGAGAGGAAACAGATGAGTGACATCCCGGTATTCGACCAGACACAGCAAAAGACCCGCCAGTGGATCGATTTCGTGGCACGCGAGATGGGCTCGACGGACGCGCAACGCGGTTACCTGGTGTTGCGCGCCGTCCTGCATGCCGTGAGAGACCGGCTGCCCGTGGACGAAGCGAGCCAGCTGGCGGCCCAGATGCCGATGCTGCTGCGGGGCTTTTATTACGAGGGCTGGAAACCCGCGACGAATCCCGAAAAGTACCGCCACCGCGAGGATTTCCTGGAGCACATCGCGCGCGACGTGCCGGAACTCGATCCGGTGCAACGGGAACGGGCCGCGAGCGCCGTTTTTGCCGCGCTCGATGAGTACGTCGGCGAAGGCGAGACCAGCCAGGTCTGGCATGCGCTGCCGGAGGAGGTGCGGGCACTTTGGCCGGGCAAGGGCTGAGCGCCGCCCGGCGCCGCGGCGTTCCGTGAAACTGGCTTTCCTCGGCACGCGGGGCGACATCGACGCCAGCACACGATGGCATCGCCAGGCAGCTCACCTGGTGCCGCAAGGAAGGCGTGCGCAGGATGATCGTCACCCATTGCGACAGCGATATCGCGGGCGGGGACGAGCGCAAGGTGGGCGCCGAACTCAGGCGGCTGGCGGCCGAACGCGGCGTCGAGGCGGAAATCGCCCATGACGGAACGGAACGCGTGCTGCGGTGACGCCCGGCGCATACCGCTCAGCTTTAAGCCTGTTCACTGTCCGCCACGATTTTCTTCACCGCGAGAAAGCTGTCCGGGTTGACCGAGATCGAGTCGATGCCGGCTTTAACCAGGAAGCGGGCGAACTCCGGATGATCGCTGGGCGCCTGTCCGCAGAGACCCACCGTGCGATCGTGCCGGTGGGCTTCGCTGATGAACGCCGCGATTGTCCGCTGCACGGCCTCGCTGCGCTCGTCGAACAGTCCGGACAAGCGCTCGGAGTCCCGGTCCACTCCCAGCACGAGCTGCGTAAGGTCGTTGCTGCCGATGGAGAAGCCGTCGAAGCGCCTGGCGAACTGGTCGACCATGATCACGTTCGACGGAATCTCGCACATCATGTAGACCTGCAGGCCACCCCTGCCTTTTTGCAGGCCATGCGCCGCCATGATCTCCAGCACCCGATCGGCTTCTTCCGGCGTGCGGCAGAAGGGGATCATGATCACTATGTTCCCCAGCCCCAGTTCGTCCCGCGCCATCGCGAGGGCGCGGCACTCGAGCGCGAAACCGGCCTCGTAACCCTCGCTGTAATAACGGCTGGCGCCTCGCCAGCCCAACATGGGGTTCGCTTCTTCGGGCTCGAAAATCCCGCCGCCCACCAGCTGCGCGTACTCGTTCGTCTTGAAGTCGCTCATCCGCACGACGACCGGTGCGGGGTACTGGCTGGCGGCGATCCGGCCGATGCCGCGCGCGAGGTGCTCGATGAAATAGGAGGCCTTGTCGTCCCACCCCCGGGTCAGCCGCTCGATGCGTCGCTTGAGGGCGTCGTCCTCGAGCTGGTCCCAGCAGGCCAGCGCCATGGGATGAACCTTGATCGCGTTGTTGATGATGAATTCCATCCGCGCGAGGCCGATGCCGTCACTCGGCAGTCGCCACCACTGCATGGCTGCGGCCGGGTTGGCCACGATCAGCATCACCTCGCTGCGGGTGTCCGGGATGTCCTCGATATCCGTTTCCTCGGTCTCGATCTCGGCCAGACCCTCATAGACGACTCCCTTGTCGCCCTGGCTGCAGGAAACGGTCACTTCCTGGCCTGAGGAAAGCCGCCGGGTGGCATCGCCGGCGCCCACGATGGCCGGCACGCCGAGTTCGCGGCTTACGATCGCGGCGTGGGAGGTGCGCCCGCCGCGATCGGTCACGATGGCGCCGGCGCGGCGCATGATCGGGACCCAGTCCGGGTCGGTCATGCCCGTCACCAGGATGCCGCCCTCGGGGAATTCCTCGCGCGGAATCTGTTCTTTCAGCACCTGTGCCTCGCCCGCCGCCGCGCCGTCGCCGACGCTGAGGCCGGAGACCAGCGGCTTGCCGGGATTGCGCACCGAGAAACTCTTCAGCGGTCCACCCTGTTCCTGCGATTTCACGGTTTCCGGCCGCGCCTGCACGATGAGCAACTCTCCGGTCTCGCCGTCCTTGGCCCATTCGATGTCCATGGGCCGTTCGTAATGCTCCTCGATGGCAACGGCCCAGCGCGCCAGCTGGCAGATTTCTTCCTCGCTGAGCACGAAACGGCAGCGTTGCTCTTCGCTGGTGGACTCGGTGCGGGTCGGCTTGCGACCGCTCTTGCTGTAAACGATCTGTTTTCGCTTGCGGCCGAGCTTCTTCTCGATGATGGGCCGGTATCGTCCGCTTTTATCGGACAACGGGGGCTTGAACACCATGTACTCGTCCGGATCCACGAGACCACCTACCACGCTCTCCCCCAGGCCCCAGGCGGCATCGATCAGGACGACGCCGGGGAAGCCGCTCTCGGTATCGATCGAGAACATGACCCCGGCACCGGCCTTGTCCGAGCGAACCATCAGCTGGACGCCCACCGACAGGGCCACCTCCATGTGCTCGAAACCATGCTTTTCCCGGTAGGCGATGGCGCGGTCGGTGAACAGCGAGGCGTAGCAGCGGCGACAGGCCTTCAAGAGTGCTGTCCGCCCGCTGACATTGAGAAAAGTGTCCTGCTGACCCGCGAAACTCGCTTCCGGCAGGTCTTCCGCGGTGGCGCTGCTGCGCACGGCGACGGCCGGCTCCTTGCCGCCGGATTCTTCGGCCAGCGCGTCGTAAGCGGCGCTGACGGCCTCGGACAGCGCCTCCGGGAAATCGCCGTGGGTGATCATCTGGCGCACCGACCGGCCGGCCGTTGCAAGCGATATCTCGCCATCTTCCAGTTCCCGCAGCTTGCCGGCGATCCGCTCGACCAGGCCGTTGTGCTCCAGGAACTCGCGGTAGGCGTCCGCGGTGGTGGCGAAGCCGGCGGGAACGCGAATTCCGGCTTTGCCCAGCTGTTGCAGCATTTCGCCGAGTGAGGCGTTTTTTCCGCCGACGGAGGCCGTGTCGCTGTTATCGACCTGGTCCAGCCTGCGCACGAGATCGGGCCTGTTCATGCCGGAAAGCATGCGCATGGCTGCGTGGGCGCGCATTGAGCTTTCGCAATAACCCGCGCCGCAGGCGCTGCTTGTCCGGCGGCAAATCAGGGTATTCCGAAGCGCTTTTACCCTGATCAGGGGATAGTTCCGGTCCGCGCCCGACAGCATAATCGGGAAGACGCTGGCAAGAGCCTTTCAGACCAGCAACTCGACTCAAGACCGCCTGCAGAGAAGCATGGCCGGGCACGAACAAGGAGGTGAGATATGTCGATCTCCACACAGTTCATTCACACGCTCAATACATTCCCGGGCAAGCACCCGGAACTGCGGGAATTGACGCTTGCGGGAATGCCGCGTCCGCCGGAGATCCCGCGTGGCACGCTCCGGCGTTACGGTTCCGGCAGCGCGCTTTTTCGCGAGGGCGCCGCGTCATCCGAGGTCTTCGTGCTGGTGTCCGGCATCGTGAAGCTGGTGCGTCACCTGCCGAACGGCCGCGCGCGCATCGTGGGTCTGCATGGTCCCGGCGCGGTGCTGGGGATGCTGGCCGACCGTCCGGGCTGGCCCATCAACCCGCACAGCGCGATGACTCTCGGGCCGGCAGAAGCCGAGTGCTGGAGCCGCCGCTGCCTGCATCGCCTGCGCTTCGAGCGCCCTGAAAGCTACATAGAGCTCCTGGAACGGGTGCACGACCAGGCAAGCCAGGCGGACCTGTGGATCACGGAATTTTCCACGGGCCGCATCAAGAGTCGCGTGGCCCGCCTGATATTGTTCCTGGAACGGATCGAGACGGGCGTCGGCGAGGGCGAGGTCGAACTGCTGACGTGCCAGGAAATGGGCGAGATTCTTGGCATCACGCCCGAGAGCGTCAGCCGGGTGGTGGCGAGCATGAAACGTGAAGGCCTG